>Ga0222623_10000338_pt1 | contig 14369 bp, 16 predicted proteins | sample PLMtaG_FD_177336 | JGI IMG/M metagenome (GOLD analysis project Ga0222623, IMG submission 177336) | Groundwater sediment microbial communities from an aquifer in East River, Colorado, USA - PLM2_30_coex | ecosystem: Environmental > Terrestrial > Soil > Riparian zone | place: USA: East River...
TAGGAACGATTCTTACGTAAGAGTCTTACTAAAAATTGGAACCCCTTTGTTTCCACTCTACGATTGGTTCTCTCATGTGGAAATATGGCAATATAATTATGTATAGGATTAGTCTGTATGCGAGAAGTGGTGCATTAATTTGAGTAAGTAGTGTGGAAATCTCTCTTTGTGAATGCCAAACATTCGGTTCGTAAATTTCTGTAACCATACGGTTACCCACCGTAAATGTAGGGTTCAAATCTGAAGGCAATGGGATTCACCGTAGAACTGAATTTCTACTTAAGACACAGATTGAGAGACATTGAGACATATATTGAAACAATAACTAATGTTGGTTCACTTGCTAGTTTTTACAGGGATCCGACTTTCAATTTAGTACTATCTGGCGATGGATAATAAAACGAGACATGTACGGCAGAGTTTGGCTTAAATATTGCATCTATTAGATACTAACGATGGCTAGCATTCTCAATATTGTTATCGTCTCAACGCTTATTCTGTTAACAATTATGCAATTGAATATTATATTGGTTCATGCTGATTCCTCGGAGCTTTCGTACTGTGCAAATGGTGAAGGTAAGGACGGAATTAAGGTCAAAATTTGTAGTGTAGATAAGGAAAAATGCGAAAAGAATGCTAAAGAAAATGACATTTCAGCATCTTGTAACAAAATGCATTAAACTAAAACTAACGAATTCAACTATGCAATACCCGTATTAGCGTAGCTAATATCGTCTTTGTGAAATTTAGTTTACCTTTTCGTAGAATTAATAGGATGACTGTTTGTGTTGCATTCGTCTTTTTCGCAGGTATTTTCGACACGATATCCATCGTGGTTTGAAACCATTTCACATTTTCCATTGATGCATACCTGCATGGATGACTCTCCGTAAGTATGAACCTGACTAATAGAGATTATTAAAGTCACCATCATGAACGTGAAAATAGAGCAGTAAAGAATTGGGGGCAGTTCTCACATTTCTTTAACTTATTCTAAATATATTTAAGATTCGACAAAATCAATAGTAACAGCAGCAATGAATTGTTTTTCATCTAATTGTTTAATTGGTAGTTAAATTGATCAAATATGTAAAAGTCAGGATTGCAAAAAGGGGATAATTCATGGTAAAACAGAAAAAAATTCTCGGAATAGTAGGAGCGGTTCTTGCGATAGGAGGAGGTATCACCTGGTTTCTCCATCAATATTTTGTCTCCGTGTTGCTATGGGGTGCTGCGGGATTAATACTACTAAAACTAAACAAGGCCAAAACAAACGCCAATTCAAAAAGAAGATAGTGTATTTGTGGGGCGCAATTTACTAGCAAAAATGTTTCAGTAACATAAAGTGATGATCTCCCCTCGGATTAACAATTGCCACAAAATGACTTGCATATATGAGTTTATTATTTCACACTACGATGCTTTTGATAGTTTGTTTAAAGAAATTTTTCCTATTGTTTTTTCTAAATGATATTATCTAATTTCTTAATAGAAATCAAAATCCTATGATATAGATCAATAAATGCAAATAGAAATAGACGAATGTGTCTATTGGATACTTCATACTGTTGTATCAAATGATCTGCTAAAATATAATCACGTTACGGTAGGAGAAGAAAACTTGGAATTCATAGTTGTTGAAGCAAAAAACTATTTTATCGACTTGACAGGATTAACAAAAATAGAAAAAATTACAGGTATGAAGCTGCTACAGATGAAGTCATTCAATGGCGTCTCGTACCTGTGGTTTGGTAGGAAGATGAAGTTAATTCCATCTGCAATCCCACATTAGGATTTTGTCTTATCTGAGAAATCGATGGTCCACTTGGTGAAAGAAAATTGTTACCATGCTTTTGGAGGTTCTAATGAAGAATGTTTTTTCAGTTCGAACTTTTTTCTATTTCATATTACTTTTAAGGCCAAAATAACATGAATGACATTGAGATTTAGCATATATGACTCCCTTGTTACCGCACGTAATGCATTTTTTGTCGTAGTCAATTGTAGAATCTGAGGATTTTATCTTTTGCATACATTTACCGCAGACAGGGGCTTCAAGAGCATAGCTTGATAGAAAGCCTTTTCCACATTGATTGCATCTAAAACTATACATCTTCCCTTTAGGTCTCCATTTCTTAAATACGTCGATAAATCCCATATTGAATAATAGCATCAAAAGACTTTATTAATCTACATTTGTGCTAGTTGGATTCCAAAAAGCACTTAAATTTGATTGATAAGATGTCTACACGAAATATAACACTACAAAGAAGAGCTTCCCCATCACATTAATGGGCATATCTTATTCAAAGCTAGGTGGAAGTGGAGATTATTTAGTGCAATTTTTATTTAAAGTAAATATATTAAATAATCAAGATATTAAATAGGTATTAGGAAATTGAAAGATGAAAATAATACTTTGAACGATTTCAATAAATATGATATTTTTGAAAAATGGAAGAAATTACAGAATTTTCCAACCCTTGGGATGTTTAGTATTCTAAATAAAGATTACAACGAATACATGGAAGAGTTGATAACGTTGAACAAGATCCTAATGGATCTTCAGAAATATTTTTCCAATTACTGGTTGCAAATGTCCAAAACTCAATTCCAAGCCATTGGGAATCTTATTCTGAGATCAAAGTCAAATCCAAATGTGAATGATCCGAATTCTGAAAAATTTAGACTTCTTGTAATTGACGCATTTGAGGAAGCCTATAGTTCCCTTTTTTCCTCAAAAGAGTTTGCAATATCATACAACGAAGTCTACTCAAAGCAGCTTGACTTTGTAAATCATGTTAACAAAATAGTGGAAAAAAATCTTAATTTGTTAAATATACCTACTCAGTCGGAATTAGATACGGTTCTAGAGGACCTACAAGAAATTAAGAGGACCCTAAGAACTCTAAAAAATGGATACGAAAGACTGGAAAAAAAGTAAATTATTGATTTGATTTAGAAATGACTAGCCAAGAACGGAAAACCCCAGAACGCAGCGGATTTGATCTCTCAAAAGTAGCCAAAACAATTGAGCTACTCTCCAGGGGCAATCATATTTCTGTGGGTGATACTCCAAACGATATTGTATGTGAGACAAGGCTTTACAGACTCTTGCATTATCACAGCCTTGTGAAAAGGGTTTCTTCTACTCCAATATTGGTCGTATATGCATTAGTTAACAGGTCATATGTACTTGATCTTCAGCCTAACAAAAGCTGGATTCGCCATCTTTTGACGCAAGGATTTGACGTATACTTGCTTGATTGGAAGTCTCCTACTAGAATGGACAAGTATGTCTCATTGGATGATTATGTAAATTCTTATATTGATGATTGCGTGGAAATAGTTCAGAATAATAATTCTTCGGACAAAATTACTATTCATGGATACTGTATGGGATCTTCTATGTCGGCTATGTATACTACCTTACATCAAGAAAAGATCAAGAATTTGGTTACAATTGCGCCAGTGATTGATACAAGTAAAGATACAACAGTAATTGCAAATATTTCTAAGCAGATGGATATTGATAAGCTGGTATCCTACATAGGTTACCTGCCACCAGAAAAGCTCTACGAATGTTACTCTATTTTGAAACCGTTCAAGCAGGGAGTTAACAAATACTTTAATCTCATTGAAAATATTGACAATGAATCATTTGTGCAGAATTTCTTACGTATCGAAAAGTGGTTGTATGATACACCACCGATTGCCGGTGAGACTATCAAACAATGGATAAACGATATTTACAAAAAAAATCTCCTGGTTAAAAACCAATTTAGATTAGGAACTGCAATCGTAGACCTGAAGAAGATTAATGTTCCTCTTCTAAATATCGTTGCAGAGGAGGATCATCTAGTCTCTCCTGAATGCAGCGTTCCTTTAAACGAAGTAGTATCGAGTGAAGATAAACGACTAATACGATTCCACACAGGTCATGTGGGATTAATTGCAAGTAGCTATTCTCAGAACAACGTTTTACCAAAAGTAGGACAATGGATCAAATCACGGTCAAACTAAGTAAATCCAATTAACTATAATAGTTAAGGATTAATTTACGGATCTATCAAATCAACGTCATTTGTCGGAACTATTCTTATGTTTTCTTTCGATCGGGATTACTATGACTTGAACAAGGTCTCCATCATCAATTTTCAATGCCTGCCTCTCAGCCTCCGGTATTGAGATTCTGCCTCCGCTTTGTATAGTAGTCTTGAACATTGCATGATGAAATGTCAGGCCTTGTAGCATTGAAAAGAAATTTTGCATCGCGTCCAATTGAATATTTGAAAATTTCTTAAAGAATTCTTGTTGTGCCTGTGTCGTGTTATCTATTGCCTTCTTGTATGATTCTATGTCTTCATTAACTTCAGGCTTATCTTCACTCATACTCCTAATTTCTAGGATACGTTTATTTAATACTATTGAATCCTCTCAAGAAATCGATTGCTATTTTACAAAATATTTCTGGTTTTTCAGTAAAGGGTGTATGACCACATTTTGGTATTACAAGCAAATTAGATTTGGGAATTTTCTTATAATCGTCAGCATATTTGACCGGTATCATTTCGTCCTGTTCTCCCCATACTATTATCGTAGGTGAAAGTATCTTGTCGAGTCGAGAAGATAAGTTTGGATTATTCCTAATTCCAAGCATGGTAGACATGAATGCGTATTTTGCATTCGGAAGTTTCATTCTATCGATAAACTCTTCTATAGTCTGTTCCGTAACTGTTCGGGGATCAAATGCCATATTGATAAAGGCTCTCCAAACATTGTCATGTGTTGGGTAAAGCGACGCGAGAATATACTCCTCGAGTATTCTCGTCGAACTTTTCATGGTACCAGCTGGAGAAACTAAAACTAGTTTGTTTACTATTTGGCTATTCTTTATTGCAAACTCTGCTGCGACCAATCCCCCAAAAGATGAGCCTGTTATACTTGTTTTCTTGATTCCCAAACTATCCAGGAAATCTTCAAGAAATTTTACAAAGAAGGGTACGTTGTACTCAACCGTTGGTTTGTCGCTATATCCAAAGCCAACTATATCTGGGACAATTACCCTAAAATGTTCATAAAAAAATGGAATCACTTTAGACCACCTTTCGGCAGATGCTCCTATACCGTGCAATAAAACTAAGGTATCTTTTTTCTTTGTACCGACATTATCGACATTATCATAATCAAGATAGCGAATCCCGTTTCCATGAACCCGAATATTTTTCACTGGAATTTGAATGGACAATAATCTGCAGTCTGATAGATATCTCTAGGTCCACTTTATTACTTTTATCATATTTGCCTTTTTTATGACGTGATAACTCAGCTCAACCGCGCCTTCATTAGAACTCACAATCTGGGTTAAAACTTTCTATTTTCTAAATCAAATCTTGTCTTGGATGATGATAATCAGTCCATTTTTTTGATGTTTATCAATTACGCAATTTGGTAAAAATCCAATATCAACTTAAGCGCAATTCCAATAAAAGTAATGCCAAGAAGTAATCTTAGTTTTTGCTCACTCAATTTGGTAGATAATCTTGATCCTATCTGAGCACCTGCAAATGCCCCTATTGATAGTAATATGGCAGGTACGTATTGAGGATTTCCTAGTATTATATGCGTGGATAATCCTACCAAAGATGTAATCATGAGTATAAATTGTGAAGTAGGAGCAGCCAAATACATTGTTAATCCTAGAATCATTATCATTAAGGGAACAAATACAACACCTCCTCCTATTCCAAATAAACTAGAAATGATTCCTGCAACAAATGCACTGGAGAAAAAAAGAATCCTTACCCACAAGTTTTGGAATGACAAGGAATTTCCGGCGAGTATTGATTTTTTATAAATTAGATAAACTCCTGTACCAATTAGTACTATTGCAAGAAGTATCTTGAAAGAACCAGGGTCTATTCCAACTGAAAAAAAAGATCCTATTATTGCGCCTGGTATTGATAACAGTGCCATCTTAATTCCTAGCATATATTGAATCTTTTTTGACTTACTGTAAGCAAGAGTCGAAGAAATGCTAGTTGAAGAAACTGCAAACAGACTTGTGCTTGCTACCTGTGGCGGAGAGAGACCAAGGAATGTCAGAGCGGGAGATATTATTATTCCTCCACCAACCCCGATCATCGACCCCAATATGCCTGCAATCAATCCAACTAATACAAAAAAAGGGAAAAGCAAAAAGTCTTGCAAATCTGATCTAATACCTATTATTTCTAGTACGATCGTCGTAAGTTAATAAATTGTTTGCAAATTTCGGTTCGCATTATTTAGGGAACTATCATGCATCAATGTTAGGAATTAAATTAAATTTGGTTGATGTTAAAGTCGTAATATATGGAAGAGTTTTACTGCAATATTTGTCAGAGGGCAATAGAGTCAGCATCACTGGAAAACCACATTAAAGAATCTGATCATGTTACACGCAAAAGAAAATTGGAAAGAGATTTAGAAACAAATAACAAATCCGAAAAAACAAACATGTCCGTTGTGGAATTGTGGAAAAACAAATGATATTTGGTAACGATTTATGTTAATTTATGATGACATGCTCTTTTGAAGTTATATTTTACTATATTATTTTGAATGATTTAATTTCATTGATAATTTTTATAGTTCAATTTCTATGAGTTGATTTAAATATGTAAATTATTCTAGTTAAAGATCTGGAAAAACAAAAACAAAGAGGCGTTCACGCCGAAATCTTTCACCCATTTCCCCTGATTTTACTTCATACCCCATTTGGCCTAAAATTCTTTGATTATATAGCAAAGACGAGAATCGCAAAGGCCTATGCTAGAGCAAATACTTATTTAATGCCGGTTATAACCGCCATTGCTATCTTACTAATCATAGGTGGAATATCAACTCTCATTACCAATGTTTCTCTGAGAGAGGATGTCAGGGAGATAGGCCCGAGAGGTAATTTTCTTATCCCAATACTTAACCCGCTTCTTCCAATTACCTATACTTTGGTTGCTCTTGTAATCAGCGTCTTTATACACGAAGCAGGTCATGGCATCGTTGCAAGGGTATATGGAATAAAGGTGGAATCAACCGGAATTGCTTTTGTTCTCTTTGTTCCAATAGGGGCTTTTGTTAATCTTGATAAGAATGAATTAGAAAAGGCAACATTGAAGGAGAAGAGTGCGGTTCTAACTGCAGGTCCGCTTAACAATATGATACTTGCTGCAGTCTCTATGGCCTTGCTCTTTATAGTAATATCCACCTTGACGCCAATTCCTACGCAAGATACCGGGAAGAATGGATTGCAAATTATTAGTGTAACTGACGGGTCTCTTGCTGACAATATTGGTCTAACACGAGGATCTAGCATACTAACTATCGCGCAAACTGAAGTACGTAGTCAAGAGGATTTATCTAGAGTTTTAAGATCAAATATAGGCAAACAATTTCAAATCGTATGGACTGACAAACAGGGCAAACAAATAACGGATACTCTATCAATTCCAGCGGAGGCCGACCCAACCAAACCTATTCTTGGTGTAGTAGCATTACCCCTTGATCCCAATGTGACGCTAGAATTGTACAAGAGTCAATTTGCTTTTACATTTGATATCAATCGCCCTGTGCCTATGCTCCCTTTGCCGACGTTAAGTCAACAATTTATACCATTTTCGGATACCATGGCTCCAAAATATGATTCAAGTATATTTGGTGCAACATTTCCCATAATTGCAAATACCCTCTTCTGGCTTTGGTTCATCAATTTTAATTTGGGAATTTTTAATGCGCTTCCAATTGCATTTTTGGACGGTGGTCAGTTGTATGGCTCTCTTATAGAGAGCAGATCCAGGATTGATAAAAATCGTCTCAAACAAATCTCTTCAGCAGTATCCTTAGTCATGATTATTATTGTTATTATGACTTTTATTCTTCCTTACGCACCTTTCTAGAATAAAGAATAGTTTAGAACAATTAATTTCCAAAATATATATTAAGAGAGAAGTTCAATTTCAGTATGGATACAACCGGTAAGAACTTTAATGACCTTGCTATATCGTGTTGTGATAGTAATTGATTATCACTATTAGTATAAGGGTAATGGAAAATGAGACCGAGTATCTAGAAGAATGTTAAAGTGACCAATGAAAATTTAAGTAATAATTCTGTGGATGAGCGTATTTCTACACTAGAGAACAGTGACAAAGTTAAAGAACGAAATGATACTTTACCCCCAAATCAAATTCAACGTACAAAAAAAGCTGATGAAGATTTTTTCAAAGATATGATACTCAAATCTATTCCAAAAGAATCGCAGATTACAAACATACGGTTTGAGGGCCCATATGTTGCGCTATATACACTAAATCCTAAATTTTCTTTGACTGAATTAACCTACTATCTTTCCTCTCTGTCGAAAAATGTTAAAAAAAGATTTGTAGTAAGAACCGATACATCGATCAGACTGTCTGAAGAAGAAACAAGAGCAGCTGTCATCAAGATGTTACCGAATGAGGTTACAATATCTGCTGTATTTTGCGATGACGCCACCGGCGAAGTAGTTCTAGAGGTAAACCGTCCGGAGTCAGTAGATGCCAACATGGTAATCAATATAGCTCAAGCCACGGGTTGGATAGCACATACGTTAAGATCTCCTCATATCCAGTCAAGTAGCATGAACATGATACACTCTACACAGAAGAGCTCTGCAAAGGAAAGAAGTCTTTTCCTACAATCGCTAGGAAAAAGAGTCTTTAGACCTGCACTTGTCGTCCAAAGTAATGATTCTAATCTAAATTTTACAAATCATTCAAGTGAAAAAAGATCAGAGTTCACTGAATTCAAATCGAAGTTGAGAAACAAGGAGGAAATAGCCATTTTCTGTCTTGGTGGGGTGAAACAAGTAGGTAGATCATGTTTCATTGTCGTAACTTCTGAAAGCAAGATAATGCTTGATTGCGGCATTAATCCTGGAGAACCATTAGGTATATCCGCTTATCCACGATTGGACTGGTTTAATTTTGACCTGGATGAAATAGATGCAGTAATCATAAGCCATGCACATATAGATCATCAAGGATTTTTACCAGCATTATTCAAATTTGGATACAAGGGACCGGTTTATTGTACCGAACCAACTCTCCCTTTAATGACACTTCTCCAGTACGATTCAGTCAAGATATCCAAAAGCAATGGCACTTTTTTGCCCTATGAAACAAGAGATGTAAACGAAGTCATAAAGCATTGTATAACCTTACCCTATGGGAAACCAACGGATATTTCACCGGATGTTACAATAACTTTCAATAATGCCGGGCATATAATGGGAAGCGCTACAGTACACATCAATGTTTTTGGAACTCATAATATTCTTTATTCTGGTGATTACAAATATGCCAGGACACAATTACTTGATAGTGCCGTTTCAGTTTACCCTAGAGTCGAGACACTAATTACAGAAAGTACTTACGGTAATTCTGCTGACATAATGCCGGATCAGTCTGTAGTATACAAAACCTTCACTGATGCTATCAACAAGACAATGTCGGCGGGAGGAAAGGTATTGATTCCCGTTCCAGCCGTTGGAAGGGCGCAGGAAATAATGTTGGTCCTAGATAAGGAAATGAGAGAAGGACGTTTAATGGAGGCACCAGTTTTCATTGAAGGTATGATATCTGAAGCTAGTGCTATACACATGTCCTATGCACACTACCTTGGTTTTGATGTTAGAAAATCAGTGTCAAACGGTGTTAATCCATTTCAATCAGAATACTTCACGCTCATTAATGGATATGAAAGAAGGGAAGGTGTATTTAACGACGAAAATCCAAGCGTCATAATGGCCACCTCAGGTATGTTAGAAGGGGGTCCATCAGTGGAATACTTTAAGAAAATTGCACCAGACAAGAGAAACAAAATAATGTTTGTTTCTTATCAGATAAATGGCACACTGGGAAGACGAGTCATAGATGGAGGTTTGATGGAGATAAGCATGATGGATGAAAAAGGCAAGGTTAAAGTCATTCCAATAAAATGTGAGAGTCAAAAAATTGATGGATTTAGTGGACATAGTGATTTTAGTCAGATTATGAATTTTACGGCAAGGGTTAAGCCAAAAAGAGTACTTGTTAATCACGGAGAAAGGTCCAAGTCGGAAAATGTAGCCAGCAATATTTTTTCTAGATTAAAAATAAGAGCTACTGTTCCAGATAACCGAGAAATAATCAAACTCAGATAAAATAGATCCAATTCGTTTCGTAGTTGTATTGAGACAATACTAGTCTAAGACCAATACTTGATTCAAGTGATCTTATAGTACTCGTTTTGGTAAAGTTGAACTATATAGTTTAAATCATTTATCTGATAAATATCTAATTCAACCATATTGTGTAATTAACCATTCTAAAATAGCGTTAGCGCATTACATTATTGTTTGATTAAGCTAATTCACGCGCACACAAATTCTATCGTTGACTAGCTTATTTCAACTGTCGCTTAGCCATGTCCCTTGATTAATGAGTAATTAAGCAGAATCGTGCGACGGCATCTAAAATAGTGAGATTGGTTAGACAATAAGTGGTAGTTCGCTTCAGTATCTTTTTAGATATGTGCGTACAAGTATATTTGTAATTTGGCTATAAGATACAAATGTATTAATTGTAATATCGTCCTTAGCGGTGAAGGCGCGTCTAGACACTATCTTGCTAACCCAACTCATAAACTTGAAAAACTTCCGCCTCAGTTAAAACAGGCCAAGAATGTTGATTCCTCTTGATTTGAGTAACCAGTTTCTATTCTCTTATGCTCTCCAGGGTCGAAACGACTTGCCACAGCAGCGTTCGTATGTGAGATTGCATCTGCGGATTCTGAGTCACATTATCTAGCATACTTATGGTATTTGCCGCTCTGACAGAAATAGACCCATTTTTTTCATCCTTTATTCCCGTCAAGATTTCCCTCACTATGTTTCGAATATTTTTTTGAATATTGTTATTTCTCGCTATACTATCTAAAGTATTGATAGCATTTGCAAGACGTTCTTGATTTTCTTTGTCCCTTATCTCTTTCTTTGTAGCCAATGACGATAACACTCTCCACTTTTTTTAACTTACAAAACAGTGACTTTTGAATGTTGTTCCAATAATCTTAACTTTATTTTACAGCAGGTCTAAAATTTATTATACAATACCAATTAATATGATCCAAACGGGGTTATTCTCATAAATGTCTGAGGCGGATGAGGCGGATATGACAACAAAGAAAAGCATTTCTCAACCGCCACTTGATTTGCTTTTCAACCCATCTGTGTTGTCAAAAAAAGATGTTTGGGAAATAGATGTATCATTGCTATTGGAAATGCTGTTAAAATTGATCAACAAAAGTGGCAAAAGAGACCTTAGAATGTGCGGAATAGCTGCCTTGTCTTCTTCATTAATTTATCGCCTAAAAGTAGAAAGTATCTTGCGTTTGGAAAAAATCTCTAAAACAAAGAAAGGTGTCGAGGTTGTTGATATACAACCAATACCAAATCTCAAGCCACTTGAAATTCCTTTTAGAATCGAACCTACATATCCTGTTACATTAGAAGAACTATTGCATGTACTTGAAAACATGATTAATGGACTGGCAAATCCGAAACCCAAAAGAAATCAACTGAATCTGGAATCTGTCGAGACATTCAACTTTGATGAGTATTTAGTAAAATTCGAGAAAATTCTACAGTCATACGAGGATATGATTTTTGATATTGTTACTGCCGACAAGCGTATTGAATTTAAAAATCTTACACTTAAAATGGGCTCAGTTGAAACTGTCAGATGCTTTATTGCGATTCTTTATCTTGCCATGAAGAGAAAAATATTTCTCGAGCAAAAAGATGATGAAATATTGATTTATCTTAACGAAAACATTGATTAACATTGGCTAGTTAGTGACAGACAAGTGCCTCAATTACTTCCGGACGGTGAAATTACTGCCAGAATTGAAGCAGCTCTCTATGCTGCGGGTAGACCATTATCCATTAATGATTTGATGAGAGCTGCAGGAATAACATCGAGAGAGAAAGTAGTCAAAATATTAGATGAGCTAATAAAGAAAACGCAGAACGTTTTGACTGCTTTAGAGATTGCACAACTTGATGATGATAAATTTGTATTTCAAGTAAAGCCTGTCTATATGCCATTGATTAGACGGTTCGCTCAACAGCCTCTTATTCCGGTTGGCGCATTGAAAACATTATCGTTTATTGCCTATGAACAGCCAATTACTTCAAAGAGGCTGGTCCAAATTCGCGGAAGTCAGGTTTATACTCATCTCAAAGAGCTTAGAGCTCACTCTTTTATAGAGTCGGAGAGATTAGGACGGATGAAAATCTATAGAACAAGCAGAAAATTTCAAGAATATTTTGGAATAAACGATCTCAATGTGCTGAAAAATAAAATGATTGTAAAATGATTATCTCCAGTCTTGTGTTTGCCCAATAGAAAACCTCATAATATGGATCAATTCCACTTATCTTGCAAACATGAAGAAATCTATTGAGAATTTATCCGGTCGCAAGTACACCGGCGGAAGAATAATACCAATGCGCACTAGACGCAAATTTGAAATAGATAGGTATCCAAATGAGGCGGTTATTGGAAGTAATATCAAGGTAACAAGAAGAGTACGTGGAGATAACAACAAGACTGCGTTAAAAACTGTTGAATTTGCAAATGTATCAAATCCCGAAGAAAAGAAAACTACAAAGTCAAAAATATTGAGAGTAATCGAGAATACGGCTAACAAAGACTACCAAAGAAGAGGAGTAATTACTAAGGGGACCATAATTGAAACCGAATTAGGATTAGCAAGAGTAATCTCAAGACCAGGACAGGTGGGTCTTGTCAATGCAGTCCAGATGAAGAAATAAAAGCGAAAAAAACGATCAAGAACTAATATTAGAAATTGAATTAGGATGTAATCTAGTACTCTAGGTTGCCAGGAACCAAAAATATCGATTTTTACTGTGAACTGAGGAATTCAGCTATTCCCTCGGCTTCGTATGTTATAATAAAATCTGCTCCTGATCTAGCTAAACAAGCAAAATATCCCAAAAGCCAATCATACTCATTAATCAGGTTATTGCGTGATGCAGCTTTTAGCATGGCGTATTCACCAGATACATGTTGAACAGCTATCTTGCAGCGTACTCTTTCACGAATTCTACTTATTATGTCCAGATTAGCCATGGAAGGCTTTATGGTTATAACATCAGCTCCTTCACGATAATCCAATTCTACTTTTCTTAAAATTTCTCTTGAATTAGCATAACTTATTTGATAATTGGATTTGTCAATTTTGGAACCTTTCTTGTATGCAGTCAATCTAAACGGCGAGTAAAGACTAGAAAATTGTTTTGAGAATGACATTATTTTGGTTTCTCTATATCCATTAAAGTTTAGTTTGTTCCTAATTGATAACACCAATCCATCCATCATGGAAGAGGGCGCAAGCATATCTGCACCAGATTCAGCGTAACTTAGGGCAATCTTTGACATCAGTTTCAAGGTCTTATCGTTATCCGGGTAGTTATTTTGATTAACGATTCCACAATGACCTGTTAAGTTATACTGACAAATACAGACATCAGCAATTACTTGAATTTTCTTATTAAAACTATCTCGTATTATTTTCAGACTGCTTTGAACTACTCCGTTTTTCTCCAATGCTTGCGTTCCGCTTGAATCATGTAAAGGGGGCACGCCAAATATGATTATCTTGTCAATTTTAAGAGACAGAATTCTTTCAAGTCTATTTATCAGGTTTCTATCTGTCATAACCTGAAGTCCAAAGTTACTAGAAGACGAGTTTGTTCCTATGATAATTGGGGTAATGAGATTACTCGTTTTGATAAGAGACTTGTTATAAGCATCTTGGATTGTCAAATATTACCTTATGATTTTTTTGTAAATATATTCATATTTGATTGATTAATGCATTACAAGTGTATTCTCTGAATCATTATGCTGGGCGCATCTGAAGAATAAAATATGTTGCATCCTAAACTAAGGAAGTTTGAAAACGGTATCTGTTGGGATTCCATCGTACAACGAAGGAACAAATATTGTCACAATTTTGGAAAGTGTAATCAACTCAAAGCTAGATTCAGTTGAACTTTGCGAAATTATTATATCCGATGATTCAACAGATGAGACTCCAAATATTATAAAAAAATTCATCGAGAATAGTTCGGAAAAGATAATCTTTCTTCATAATAATAATAGAAGAGGAGCAGCAAGTGCCTGGAACAATATTATACAAAATGCAAAGGGCGAAATAATTGTGCTATATGATGCAGATGTGGTACCAAATCCAAATTGTATATCAGAACTGGTTAACAAGGTCAA
>Ga0222623_10000343_pt1 | contig 14304 bp, 14 predicted proteins | sample PLMtaG_FD_177336 | JGI IMG/M metagenome (GOLD analysis project Ga0222623, IMG submission 177336) | Groundwater sediment microbial communities from an aquifer in East River, Colorado, USA - PLM2_30_coex | ecosystem: Environmental > Terrestrial > Soil > Riparian zone | place: USA: East River...
CGATCCTGGAGGTCCTGCGCACGCCCGTCCTTGAAAGCGCAGGTGCCCTGGTTATCATGACTCGTCAGTGACGAAGCCCTCTTCTTCTCGGGCAGCTCGTTCGTCCTCCAAGCCGACGCCCGACTCCACACGAGCAACCGAGGCTTCAGGGACGCAACCAACTGCCGCGCAACGTCGTTCGAAGGCCGTCGGCCGCTCGTCGGCGGCCTCGGACCCGGACGCCCGGCACCCCGGTCGGGCGCGGATCATCGCGGTCGCCAACCAGAAGGGTGGCGTGGGCAAGAGCACCACGGCGGTCAGTCTGGGGGCCTCCCTCGCCGAGCTCGGCTACAAGGTCCTCGTCGTCGACCTCGACCCGCAGGGCAACGCCTCGACCGGGCTCGGGATCCGTCACGAAGAGCGTGAGGTCACCGTCTACGACGTGCTTGCGGACGAGGCGCCGATCGAGCGCGCGATCGTCCCGACGCCGATCGACAACCTGTTCGCGATCCCGTCCACGATCGACCTCGCCGGGGCGGAGATCGAGCTCGTGAGCCAGTTCTCCCGTGAGCTGCGCCTGAAGAAGGCCATCGAGCCGCTCAAGCAGGATGCCTTCGACTTCGTGTTCCTGGACTGCCCACCCTCGCTCGGCCTGCTGACCGTGAACGCGCTCGCCGCGGCCGAGGAGCTCATCGTGCCGATCCAATGCGAGTACTACGCGCTGGAGGGGCTCGGCCAGCTCCTGCGCAACGTGCGCCTGGTGCAGCAGAACGTGAACACCGACCTGCGTCTGACCGGGATCGTGATGACGATGTTCGACCCCAGGACCAAGCTCTCCGAACAGGTGGTCGCCGAGGTCCGCCGCTACTTCGGGGAGCGCGTCTACCGGACGATCATCCCCAGGACCGTGAGGCTCTCCGAGGCACCGGGCTTCGGGCAACCGATCACCGTCTACGACCCGCATTCGAAGGGCGCCGAGAGCTACCGGGACCTCGCGCAGGAGGTCGCCTCCCGGCTCCCCGACGAGAGCCCACTCCCGAACGTCGACGACGTCCCGAGCGTCGTGATCCCCCGGCCCGAGGCACAGCCGGGGCGGGCCCCGCGCCCCCTCGTCGGCCCCGAGGACCAGACCGCCCCGAGCCGGGCGGAACCGGCGGCGGACGTCACGCCCGACGAGGACGTGCCGGCGATGCCCGACCTCGGAGGCGAGCCCGCCGCCGACCTTACCGGCGACGTTCCCGGCGACCCCTCCAGCGACACTTCCGGCGACGTCTCCGGCGGGCTTCGGGACGGTCCACCGGCGTATGCGGAACAGCCCGCGGCCGGACCGGCGGCGGACGCGGCTCAGCCTGGGGCCGAGCCCGGCGACGAGGCCACCCAGGCGCCTCGCGTCGTCGAGCCGCCTCAAGTTGAAGCGCCCACCGACGCCGAACGCTCACACTCTCCCGCGGAGCCGAGTCCGACCGTCGACCAGGGGTCCAGGGATGCCGTCGAGGAGTTGACGGATCTGAACGGCGACCGAACGCAGGCTGAACCGGAGGACGACATGCAGCTCGACCAAGGGGGGTCGACCGATCCGGGCAGGAAGCGCCGGCGCGGTCTCTTCCGAAGAGGAGGAACCTGATGAAACGAGGAGGTCTCGGCCGGGGGCTGTCGGCGCTGCTCCCGGGCGCCGTCGAGGAGGGGTTCGGTCTGCTCGAGATCCCGGTCGAGGCGGTCGCCCCGAACCCCCGGCAGCCCAGGACCACGTTCGAGGACGAGGCGCTCGAGGCGCTCGCGCTCTCGATCCGCGAGGTAGGAGTGCTCCAGCCGATCGTCGTGCGCAAGGTCGGGAACGGCTTCGAGCTGATCGCGGGGGAGCGGCGGCTCCGGGCGGCGAAGCTCGCCGGCCTCGCGACCGTGCCCGCCGTCATCCGGGACAGCGACGACGCGGAATCGCTCCGCGAGGCGCTGATCGAGAACATCCACCGCGAGGACCTCAACCCGATCGAGCTCGCCGAGGCCTTCCGCGAGCTCCTGGAAGAGCTCGGCCTCAAGCAGGAGACCCTCGCCGAGCGGTTGGGGATGTCGCGATCGCACATCGCGAACACCATCCGTCTCCTCCAGCTGCCGACGGAGGTGCAGCAGCTCCTGGCCGAGGGGAGGATCCAGGCCGGTCACGGTCGCGCGCTGCTCTCGCTCGGCGACGCCGAGGCGCAACGCACGCTCGCCGTCCGCATCGCGGCGGAGGACGTGTCGGTGCGGGAGGTCGAGGAGCTCGTGCGCAACTACATCGACCATCCGTCGCACGCGGAGCGGCCGGCACAGCTCGCAGCGGTGCCGGAACCGCAGGAGAACCCGCTCGCCGAGGTAGAGGAGCTGCTCTCCGAACAGCTCGCGACGCGGGTCACGATCCAGATGAGCAAGCGGCGCGGCAAGATCGTCGTCGAGTTCGGCTCGGCCGACGATCTCGAGCGCATCGTCTCGGAGATCATCGGCTCGGGTCCCGGCCGAGCCCCGGAGTAGCCGGCACCACGCCATAAGCGTTGCACTGCAAGGGTTTGCAACAGTCTCCCGGCGCCTCGCGACGCGGCTACGCGCCGACCTTGGGCATGATCTCCTGGCCCAGGAGCTCGATCTGCTCGAGATCGTCGAACAGCTCGTGATTCAGGACGAACCGCTGCACGCCCGCGGCCGCGTACTCGTTCATCCGATCGATCGCCTGCTCGACGGTCCCGACGATGCAGTCGCGCGAGATGTCCGCGAGGTACTCCTCGAGCGATCCGGCGGTCGGGTCCATCCGCCGAGCGCGATCGGCCCGGTGGCGCCACTCGTCGTCGGTCCGGCCGACGAACACCCACGTCATGAACGACATCGCCACGCTCTCGCGGTCTCGACCCTGCCGATCGAGCGCGTCGGTCACCTTCTCGATCGACGCCCGCAGCTCGTCCGGCGTCCCCCCGACGCGGTTGAACTCGTCGGCCCATCGCGCAACCAGACGTGCCAGCCTGGGTCCCCCCTTGCCCCCCACCACGATCGGAGGATGGGGGCGTTGCACGGGCTTGGGCAGGAAACGGCACTCCTCGAGCGCGTAGTAGCGCCCCTCGAACGAGAAGACGTCCTCGGACCACAGGCCGTGCACGATCTCGAGCTGCTCCTCGAGCATCTCGAACCGTTCCGGTGCGGGTGGGAAGGGGATCCCGTGCGACCGGTGCTCCAGGTCCCACCACCCCGCGCCCATCCCGAGCTGCACCCGACCGTTCGAGATCCGATCCACCGTCGTCGCGGCCTTCGCGAGCACCGCCGGGAGGCGGAACGTCACGGGCGAGACCATCGTGCCGAGCCGGAGGCGCTCGGTGCTCGCGGCCAGGGCTCCGAGGAGCGTCCAGGCGTCGTTCGACCCCGGCTCCTCCGTGGTCACGACCGACAGGTAGTGATCGGACGTGAGGAGACCGTCGAACCCGAGCCGCTCGCACGTGCGCGCGATCGCGAGCCACTGCGGCCAGGTGACGCCCTCCTGACCTTCCAGCATCAGGCTGTAGCCGAGCGACCCCACCGCCGTACGATACCCATCCGATGGAGGCTCCCTCCGACGCCGAGCTCCGGCGCGCCGGCAAGGCGCTCGCGCTTGGGTTCGTGCTCGGCCTCGTGCTCTTGGCGGTCGCTCGCCGAGCGCCCGGCCGACGTGGCCAGCGAGCGGCGCCGAGCTAGGTCGAGCGGGCGATATCCGCGGGCGCGGGTCGCGAGAAGGCGGTGACCCCGTCCGCGATGGCGCGTGCCACATCGCCCGCGAACGCCGTCTCCGCGATGCGGGACGCGTCGAGTTCGTCGAGCGCGACGGCCGGCTCGACGCGTGCCGCCGGCATGCGGGTCTCGCGGAGGATCGCGATCGAGCGCGGGTGGAGGCCGCAATCGGGCAGGCCGAGTCGGCGGACGAGCGCGTGCTGGATCGACGCCGCGAGCCTGCGTCCCATGGGGGAGTGCGTCCTCGGCGTCCCGTAGTGGAAGCACGCGGATCCGCGTCCCACCTGCTCACCCGAGCCGAGGGCGATCGAGATCAGGGCGGCGGCGTTGCCGGCGTTCGCGCGGCGGATGCGTTCGTCGACCGGGGTTGGATCGGAACCCTTGCGCAGCAAGAGCGGACGGGCACCGAGCCGCCTGAGTTCCTCCGAGAGCTCCGAGGCGATCGCCAGCGCGACGTCGAGCTCGTCGGCGTCGATGCGGTCGGGGTCGATCGCGATGATCGAGCCGGCGAGCGCCAGCCCGGGTCCGCGAGCCGCCTCGCCCTCGCGCACCACGGCGCGGCTCGGCGCGTCGACCGGCGGCCGGTAGCGGCTGATCGCGTGGACCGTGTCGAGGCCGACGATCCCATCCACGCTGGACGCGACGTTGCGTTGGAACTCGCGAACGCCGCGATCGGTGCGCGGCCCGAAGATCCCGTCCTCCTTGCCGGCGTCGAAGCCGAGGGCGTTCAGCATCCGCTGGAGCTCGCGGACGTCGTCCCCGCGGAAGGCCGGCGAGCGAAGGTACAGGGTGCGGTCGCCGAGCCGGTAGCCGGTCTCGACGAGCTGGCCCCAGGTGTCCGGGCCGATGATCCCGTCCGGCGGGAGCCCTCGGGCCCGCTGGAACTCACGGACGGCCGCCTCGGTGGAGTCGCCGAACGTCCCGTCGAGCTCGCCGGGCTCGATGCGCAGCCCCGCGCCGAGCAGCCGGTGCTGCACGTCGCGAACGTCCTCGCCTCGCGCACCCGTTCGGATGAGGTCCACGGACCGGAGTTTCCGTGGAACCGAGGCGGTCCGGCAACCGGAGGCGCGGTGGGGCCGCGTTAGGCGGCGGGAACGTGCGGGTCGATCTCCTTGAGCAGCGCGTCCTTGCCTCGGGCGCCCACGACGCGAGCGATCTCCTCGCCGTCCTTGAACAGCATCAGCGTCGGGATGCTCATCACCCCGAAGCGCCGTGTGACGTCGGGGTTGTCGTCGATGTTCAGCTTGGCCACCTGCAGCGCCTCGCCCTTGTCCCGGCCGATCTCCTCGACCACCGGCGAGACCATGTGGCAGGGGACGCACCATTCGGCCCAGAAGTCCACGAGCACCACGCTGTCCGAGCCGAGCACCCGCTCCTCGAAGTCGGCGTCCGTCACGTCACCCATCATCGCCACCTTGCATCCGTCCTTTCGAAACTCCGTCGTCGATCTCGTCGTACCGTTCAACCCGTTCGGTGCGCCTGCTCTTCCAGGAACCGCTCCGCGTCGATCGCCGCCTTGCACCCCTGGCCGGCGGCCGTGACCGCCTGACGGTAGATCAGGTCGGTGACGTCACCGGCCGCGAACACACCGGGGACGCTCGTCCGTGTGGTCGGCTCCTGCACGACGACGTAGCCGGCCTCCGTGAGCTCGAGCTGTCCCTTCACGAGGTCCGTGTTCGGGGTGTGCCCGATCGCGACGAACACGCCGCCGGTCGGCAGCTCGCTCGTCTCGTCCGTCGGCACGTTCCGCAGACGCACGCCGGTCACCGCACCGTCGCCGAGGATCTCCTCGACCACGCCGTCCCACACCACGCGGATCTTCGGGTTCGACAGCACCCGCTCCTGCATGATCTTCGACGCGCGGAACTCGTCGCGACGGTGCACGATCGTGACCGAGCTCGCGAACTTCGTGAGGAACGTCGCCTCCTCCATCGCGGTGTCGCCGCCACCGACCACGACGAGGTCGCGATCGCGGAAGAAGAACCCGTCGCACGTGGCGCAGGCGCTCACGCCGCGCCCCCGCAGCGTCTCCTCGCCGGGGACGCCGAGCCATCGCGCGCTCGCGCCGGTCGCCAGGATCAGCGTCTGGGCACGCCACTCGAGGTCGCCGGCCCACACGCCGAAGGGGCGCTCGGACAGGTCCACCCGCGTGACGGTCTGTGCCACGATCTCGGTCTCGAACCGGGCAGCCTGTTTCTCGAACGCGTCCATCATCTCGGGTCCGAGGATGCCGTCGGGGAACCCCGGGTAGTTCTCGACGTCCGTGGTCAGCATCAGCTGCCCGCCGGCCTCGAGACCCTTCACCAGCACGGGGCGAAGGTTCGCCCGGGCGGCGTAGAGCGCGGCCGTGTACCCGGCCGGCCCCGACCCCAAGATCATGGTGGTGCGTTCTTCGACCATGCTGACCTGCTCCTCCACGGAGGATAACCGGAGCCTATTCCCGTTCAATCCCGCGGCAACGCAGCCCGCCGAAGCTTGCCCGACGCGGTTCTCGGGAGCCGCTCCGCCAAGGTCAGCTCGCGGGGCGCCGCGTGGCGGGGGAGGGTGCGCGCGACGAACGCCCGCAGCTCGTCGAGCGAGGGGGGGTCGGAGGGGTCGGCCGGGACGACCCACACGGCGACGCGCTGGCCCCACTCCGGATCCACGCGGCCGCCCGCGGCCACGTCTCGGACCCCGGGGTGCTCGCGGAGCGCCGCCTCGACCTCGTCGGGCCAGACCTTCTCCCCGCCGGTGCTGATCAGGTCGTCGAACCGACCCACGACGTGGAGGCGACCCTCGCGGTCGATCTCGCCCGCGTCGCCGGGCCGCAGCCATCCGTCCTCGGTGAACGCGGCCGCGGTGGCCGTGGGGTCGAACCGGTAGCCGCGCATCAGCGTCGGCCCCCGGAGCTCGATGGCCCCCGCGGGGTCGAGCCGCATCTCGGTCCCCGGCAGCGGCACGCCGTCGTACACGACCCCCCCACAAGTCTCGGTGAGTCCGTAGGTCTCGACGACGCGCGCGCCGGCGTGTTCCGCGCTCGCGCGCAGGTCGGGCGACAGGTGCGCTCCGCCGACCAGGATCGCCCGGAACGCCGACAGCTCGGCGCCGGCGGCGAGGAGCCGGCCGAGCATCGTCGGGACGAGGGAGGTGAAGGCCGAACCCCGCTCGGCCGCGACCGCGCCGGCGTCGAACCCGGGGTGGATCGTCACGGGCGCGCCGAGCAGGACCGCCCGCAGCAGCCCCAGAAGACCTCCGACGTGCGCGAGCGGGAGACAGCAGAGCCAGCGGTCATCGGCGGAGGCTCCGAGCGTCGCCGCCGAGGACTCGACCGCCGCGTCGATCGCCCGGCGGTCGAACTGGACGAACTTCGGCGCCCCGCCCGTGCCGCTCGTGTGGATGATCAGGGCGATCTCGGGATCGGCTGCATCGCCGTCGATCCGCCGCGCCCCGAAGGCGTCGAGCGAGACGGTCGGCCGGGCGCGCTCGATGAGCGCGCTCGCCTCGCGGGGGGGCAGACGGTGGTCGATCGGCAAGAGGGCAGCGCCGGCCGCCCAGGTCTCGCCGACCAGGTCGAACCACGCAGGCCCCGGCTCCAGCGACACGGCCACGACATCGCCCGGGGTCATCGACACGTGTTCGAGGGCCGACACATCCGCTAGGCTAGCCCAGATCGTTCGAGTGTTCGCTCTAGGAGTGCGCAGTCATGACGTCGGACACCTCGGTACCGAACTGGGTGAGCTCGGGGGAGTACACGGACATCCGGTACGAGGCCGCGGACGCCATCGCCAAGATCACGATCGACCGGCCCGAGGTACGCAACGCGTTCCGCCCGCTCACGGTCCGCGAGCTGATCCGGGCCTTCGACGTCGCGCGCGACGACCCCGAGATCGGGGTCGTGATCCTCACCGGACGGGGATCCGATGCGTTCTCCAGCGGCGGCGACCAGAGGATCCGTGGCGACGACGGCTACGTCGACGAGCACGGGATCGGGCGGCTGAACGTCCTCGACCTCCAGGTCCAGATCCGGCGGCTCCCCAAGCCGGTGGTCGCGATGGTCGCCGGGTACGCGATCGGCGGGGGCCACGTCCTGCACCTGTGCTGCGACCTCACGATCGCGGCGGACAACGCGAGGTTCGGCCAGACCGGGCCGAGGGTGGGGTCGTTCGATGGCGGGTACGGGATCAACCTGCTCGCGCGGCAGATCGGCGAGAAGCGCGCCAAGGAGGTGTGGTTCCTCTGCCGCCAGTACGACGCGCCGACCGCGCTCGCCTGGGGTTTGGTGAACACGGTCGTGCCGTTGGAGCGGCTCGAACCCGAGACCGTGTCGTGGTGCCGCGAGATGCTGCGGATGAGCCCGCTGGCCCTGCGCCTGCTGAAGGCGGGGTCGAACGCGGGGATGGACGGGCTGGCCGGCGTGCAGCAGCTCGCCGGTGACGCGACCCTCCTGTACTACATGACGGAGGAGGCGCAGGAGGGACGGGACGCGTTCGTGGAGAAGCGCGCGCCGGACTTCACGAGGTTCCCGAAGCGGCCGTGAGCCGTCTCGGCGTCTGGGTCGAGGGCGCGCGGCCGCGGACGCTCGGGGCCGGCGTCACCCCCGTCGTCGTCGGGACGGCCGCCGCCGGAGTGTTCGTACCCTGGCGGTTCGTCGCGGCGCTCCTCGTCGCGCTCGGGCTCCAGGTGGGCGTGAACCTCGCGAACGACTTCCACGACGGCGTGCGCGGCGTCGACACGCCCGATCGGCTCGGCCCTCCCCGGCTCACGTCCTCGGGGCTCGCACCGGCGCGGACGGTCTTGCTCGCGGCGTTGCTGGCGATCTTCGTCGCCGGCGTCGCCGGGCTCGCCCTGGCCGCGGCGACGACGTGGTGGCTCGTGCCGATCGGCGCGCTCGCGATGCTCGCGCTCTGGCTGTACAGCGGCGGGCCGAGACCGTACGCCGAGCTCGGGCTGGGCGAGGTGATGGTCTTCGTGTTCTTCGGCCTGATGGCGACCGCGGGGAGCGCGTTCGTCCAGGCCGAGACGGTCGCGGCCGCGGCGTGGTGGGCGGCGGTGCCGGTCGGCCTGCTCGCCGTCGCGATCCTGGTCGCGAACAACCTCCGCGACATCCCCACCGATGCCATCGCCGGCAAGCGCACGCTCGCCGTTCGGCTCGGCGACGCCCGAACACGCGCGCTCTATCGCGTGTGCGTGGTCGCGGCGTTCGGTGCGGTCGTGCTCGGCGTGGTGGTCGAGGCGCTCGATGAGGGGAGCGGGCTGCCGGCATCGTCGCTGCTCGCGTTCGGGGCGGTGGTAGCCGCCATCGAGCCGATGCGGACGATCGGTCACGCGAGCGGGCGGGCGCTGATCGGGGTCCTCGTCGGGACGGCCCGGCTGCAGATCGTGTTCGGGGTTCTGCTCGCCCTCGGGCTGTGGATCGAGGTGCTGATCTCGTGAGTGAGGGCGACGTCGCGCTCGCGTGCGTGTCGGCGTTCGTCAACGCCCTGACGTCGTTCGGCCTCCACGATGCGTGCGTCTCGCCCGGCTCGCGTTCGACGCCGATCGCACTCGCGCTGGCCCGAAACGAGAGTGTTCGCGTGCATGTCCATCTGGATGAACGTTCGTCGGCCTTCTTCGCGCTCGGGCTCGCCAAGGCCTCGGGTGTGCCAACGGCGGTCGTGACCACAAGCGGCACGGCGGCCGCGAACCTCTTCCCCGCGATCGTCGAGGCATCGATGTCACGCGTTCCACTTATCGCGCTCACGGCCGATCGCCCGCCGGAACTCCGGGGCGTCGGGGCCAACCAAACGATCGATCAGATCAGGCTATTCGGCGACTTCGCGAGTTGGTTCTGGGACGCGCGCGTCCCTGCGGAGGGATCGGACGCCGGTCGCTCCTGGTTCATGCTGGGTGTCGACACGTATCGCGAGGCCTGCAGGGCCGGGCCCGTGCACGTCAATCTGCCGTTCCGCGAACCGCTGGTCCCGTCCGGAGAATCCGTCGCCCTCGGCGAAGAGTTTGCGATCGGGCATGCGGGGATCGGTCTCGGCGAGGGCGAGGTGCCCCAGGACGACCAGGTATCCGAGTTCGCAGATGTGATCACCGGCGGGGGCAACGGCCTCGTCTACGTCGGGGGGCTCCGGGTCTCAGGGCACTGGTTCGTCGATCTGGGCGATCGGCTCGGCTGGCCGGTGATCGCCGAGCCAGTATCCGGTCGGATCCCCGGCACCCTGGGTGCGGGCCAGCACCTGCTGGCGGATGCGGACTTCGCGGACGCGCACGCGCCAGAGCTGTTCCTGCAGATCGGCGCGTCGCCGACCTCGCGCCCCGCACTCGAGGCCGTCCGGAGGGCACGCCGCCTGATCATCGTGGACCCGGACGAGCTCGTCGCCGACCCGAACCGCCGTGCCGAGAAACGCTTCACCGTGCACGCGGGGAACCTCGTGTACCGGGCGCTCGATGCGATCACACCGTCGAGCGGCGGATCCTGGCTCTCCAGTTGGCGCGAGGCCGACAGGCGCGCGACGGATGCGGTCGACGCGCTCCTCGACTCGCAGGACGAGCCGTTCGAGGGTCGGATCGCACGCGATCTAGCCGCATCGATTCCCGACGGCGGTGTGCTCGTGGTCGGCTCGAGCATGCCGGTGCGCGACCTGGACGCGTACATGCGTCCCCGCGAGGGCCTCCGTGTTCTCGCGAACCGCGGGGCGAGCGGGATCGATGGGTTCGTCTCGACGGCGCTCGGCGTCTCGGCCGCCGGCGTGCCGACGACCGCGCTCTGCGGCGATCTCACGTTGCTCCACGACATCGGCTCGCTGGTCTGGAACGCGAGCAGGGACCTCGATTGCGTCCTCGTGGTCCCCAACAACGACGGCGGCGCGATCTTCTCATTCCTCCCGCAACGAGAGCTGCCCGAGTTCGAGGAGCTGTTCGCGACGCCGCACGGGCTCGACCTCGGCGCGATCTGCCGGGCCGCTCGGGCCGGACACGCCCGCGTCGAACACGCGGGCGACCTGATCCCCGCGGTCGAGCGCGCGCGTGGGGCCGGCGGGGTCCACGTCGTCGATGTGCCGATCGACCGCGCCCGCAACGTCGAGCTGCATGGGGCGGTCCAGGCGGCCGTTGCCGAAACCCTCAGGGCGTAGCATCGATCTGGATGACTGAGCAGCAACGCGCCGTCGCCTACTACGGGGCCGCGCTCGTTTGCCTTGCGTTCGGAATCCTCGGACTCGCGTCGGTCGGCTTCCCGTTCCTCCTCGTCGGGATCGTCCTGCTAGCGGTCGGCCCGGTCCGCCAGCGGCGGGATGTGCTGTGGCCGCCGCTCATCGCGGTCATCGTCGCCACGGTGATCTACGTGGGGCTCACACCCGTCAGGTGCTCGACCGTCCCCGGGGGTCCGGAGCGTTGCGAGAACCTCGTTGGGTTCGAACTCCCCGGTCGCGAGGTCACCGCCCTCGTGATCGCCGTTGTCCTCGCGGTCACCGTAGGGGTCGGGCTGCACTCGGTGCTGTTGCGCCGGACGGCCGAACGATGACCACGATCCGCCCGGCCGACCCCGCCGACGCCGACGAGCTTGCGCGACTCCGGTGGGACTTCCGCGTCGAACACGGGACGCCGGTGTCCTCGACGTTCGAGGCGTTCGCCGAGGGGTTCCGCGCGTTCGCGACCGATGTGCTCGCGGATGGAGCGGCGTGGCGGGCGTGGGTCGCGGAGGACGGGGGCCGGCTGGTCGGCTGCGCGTGGCTCCAGCTCGTCGAGAAGATCCCGCACCCGAGCCGTGGCCGCTGGGAGCGCCCGATCGCCTACGTGACGAACGTGTACGTCGAACCGGCGCTCCGTGACGAGGGCGTCGGCGCCCGCCTGCTCGATGCCGCGATGGCGTACGCGCGCGAGCACGAGGCGGCCGAGGCCGTGGTCTGGCCGACGCCCCGATCGGTCTCCTTCTACCGACGCGCGGGGTTCGGCTCCGAGAGCGCGCCGCTCGGCATGGACCTGGCCGGCGACTGACTCAGCCGGCGACTGACTCAGCCCCAGCGCAGCGCATCGAGCAGCGCCCGGAACTTCCGCTCGGTCTCGTCGAGCTCGGCGTCGGGCTCCGAGTCGGCGACGATGCCGGCGCCGGCGAACAGCCGTGCCATCGAGCCCGTGATCTCCGCGCACCGCAGCGCGATCGCCCACTCGCCGTCGCCGTTCGCGTCCATCCAACCGACCGGCCCGGCGTACCCGCCCCGCTCGATCGGTTCGAGGTCCTCGAGCGCCTCCCGGGCCGTCTCCCGCGGCGACCCGCACACGGCGGGCGTGGGGTGGAGCGCGGCGACGAGCTCGAGCGCCGTGACCGACGGGTCGTGCAGGCGCCCCCGGAACGGCGTCGCGAGGTGCCACACGTTGGCGGTGCCGAGCAGTTCCGGCTCGTGCGGGTGGACGAGGTCGTCGCAGAACGCATCGAGGATGCGCCGGACGTCCTGGACCACGACCTCGTGCTCCTCGCGATCCTTCCCCGAGCGGAACAGTCGATCCGCCGAGGCTCGATCGCGCTCGGCGTCGCCGAAACGCTGCGACGACCCCGCGAGCGGCGTCGCCTCGACGAGCCGTCCGCGCCGACGGAGCAGAAGCTCGGGCGTCGCGCCGACGAGCACCGAACCCGTCACCGCGTTCGGCTGCGGGGCGGCGAACGCGTAGCAGTCCGCGTCGACGGCGCGCAGTCGCCACAGCAGTTGTTTGGGGTCGAGCGTCCGATCCGCGTTCACGAGCATGGTTCGAGCGAGCACGACCTTGCGGAGCTCACCCGAGCGGATCCGTTCGACGGCCCGGGCGACCGCCGCCGCGTACTCGTCGGGCTCCGGGTCCGGCCGGAGCTGGATCTCCTCGAACGCGTCGTGCGGGAGCGTCCGGCCCGTCCATCGTTCGCGCTCGCCCGCATGCGGCGTCTCGCCGCGCGGGGCGACCTCGACCTGCCAAGTCTCGCCCGCGTCCAGGCGCATCGTCGCCCGTCGCGGGAGGACCGCTTCCGCGGGCTCACGGTCGTCGAACGGGATCGATGCCACCGCCGCCGGGGCGGGCGCGCCGGGTTCGGCCTCGATCGAGGCGAGCGCCTCGAGGACCGAACGCGACAGGCGCAGGATGCGCTCGGGGCCGGCCTCGGCCGCGACCCGGTCGACCTCGCCGCTCGTCGCGAGCCCGAGCCCGGAGCGTTCGATGAAGAAGCCGCCCTCCCGGTACCCGGCGAGCAGGTCGAACGCCGGACCCAGCCGGGTCGCCCGCGCGGCGAGACCGGTCACGTCGTCGGCCTCAACGGTCGCCCCGAAGGATCATCGGCGCGTCCCCACGAGCATCTGCGCCACGCCGCCCCCCAGCGCGGTCCGCTCGACCCGCTCGAACCCCGCGTCGCCGAGCATCTCGAGGAGCCGGTCGGGCTCGGGGAGGTAGGCCGTCGACCTGGGGAGGTACCGGTAGGCATCCCTGTCCGAGAGCGCCCCGCCGATCAGCGGGACGATCCGTCGGAAGTACAGGGCGTGTCCGGCGCGGAGCACGCGCCCGTCGGGCTCGCTCGTCTCGAGGAACGCGACCCGCCCGCCCGGCCGCAGCACGCGCGCGGTCTCGGCGAACAGCTCGATCAGGTCGGTCACGTTACGCAGCGCGAACCCGCACGTCGCGCCGTCCACGCCGCCGTCGGCGAGGGGGAGCCGCAGCACGTCGGCCTCGACGACCGGCGCCCCGGTCCGGGCGTTGCGGAGCATGCCGTGCGAGAAGTCGAAGCCGACGGCCCGGTACCCGCTGGCGAGCAGCTCGTTGCACAGATCGCCCGTCCCGCACGCGAGGTCGGCCACGAGGGCGTCGCCGGGCAGGCGGAGCTCGCCGACCGCGCGCCGGCGCCACCCGACGTCCATCCCGAAGGTCATCACGCGGTTCACCAGGTCGTAGCGGTTCGAGATCCGGTCGAACATGCCACGGACCACCCGCGCCTTCTCGCTGGGGTCCGGGAGGCCCACCGGGGTCGCGGGTTCGCTCACTCGAGCCGCTCCTCGGCCTCGGCGAGCAGGACCCGGCGGAAGTGGTTGGCGACCAGGTTCGTCACCGCGGGCAGCAGCGTGTCGAACGCCTCCACGAGCTGCGCCGCGGCGTCCTCCGCACCGGCCGTGTCACGGATCGGCTTGCGCACGTGCTCGTCGAACAGCTCGACCGCCCGAGCGGCGAGCGCGACCATAGCCTCGTTCGTGTCCCGCGCGAGCGAGAGGAGGTCGCCGAGCGGGAGCCCGTACTCGAGGAGACGGAGCGCCCCCCGCACCATGTCGATGTCGGCGGCGGTGTACCGGACCTCGCCGTCGACCGTCCGGCCGAGCTCGATCCCCTCGCGCTCGACCGCCTGGATCAGCGAGGCGGGGACGCCGCTGCGGCTCGCGAACCCGTCGAGGGTGAGGAGCTCGTCCCGGCGAGCCTCCCCGCGCGCCGCCGCGATCGCGACGGCCAGGTCGGCGTCCGCGGGGTCGAGCCCATCGCCGAGCACCCGCTCGATCGCCGCGAGCGTGAGGCCCCGGCGGCGGAGCTCGCGGACCTCGTGGATCCGCTCGGCGTGGCGATCGTCGTACCAGGCGACCCGGCCCTCGCGCGTGGGCGGCGGGACGAGGCCGCGGCTCTGGTAGTAGCGGA
>Ga0222623_10000344_pt1 | contig 14299 bp, 11 predicted proteins | sample PLMtaG_FD_177336 | JGI IMG/M metagenome (GOLD analysis project Ga0222623, IMG submission 177336) | Groundwater sediment microbial communities from an aquifer in East River, Colorado, USA - PLM2_30_coex | ecosystem: Environmental > Terrestrial > Soil > Riparian zone | place: USA: East River...
CGAACGGCGCCGTCGCTCGCCGCTCGAACATCTGGAAGCGCTCGGGGCCGGTCTGGAGAGCGCCGCTGATGCCGATACCGCGATCCAGCGGCTGGCGCTGGGATTGCGCCGGCGCCTGAGCCGGGCGGGCCACATCGGAAACGGCAACCTGCTGCCGTGGCTCGAAAGTCTCGAGCTCGCGATGCGTGACCCGCGGGGCCGCGCCGCCGTTCGCCGCTTGCACCATCTGCTCACTGCACGCGATCGTGACGAACAACGCGTGCTTCTCGCCGCCCAAGCCGTGGAGGACGTGTGGGAGGAACTGCGCCCGCGCACGACGCGCAACGCATCGTAGACGCTTTACGGAAAGTGGTGCTGGGACAGGAGGCGGCGACCCGCGAGGTCCTCGTCTGCCTGCTGGCACGCGGGCACATTCTGGTCGAGGGCGTCCCCGGAACCGCCAAGACCTTGATGGTGCGCACGCTCGCGCTCGCGCTCGATGTGCGGTTCGTGCGCATCCAGTTCACACCGGATTTGATGCCCGCCGACATCACGGGCATCACCCTCCTGACCGGAGCGCAGCAGTTCTCGTTCCGGCCCGGCCCCGTCTTTGCCGATCTCGTGCTCGCGGACGAAATCAATCGCGCGCCCGCGAAGACGCAGGCGGCGCTGCTCGAGGCGATGCAGGAGCGGACCGTCACGGTGGACGGGCAGAGCCATCCCTTGTCCCCGACCTTCACGGTGTTCGCGACGCAGAACCCGATCGAGTTCGAGGGCACCTATCCTCTCCCCGAAGCAGAGCTCGACCGCTTCATGGCGAAGGTGCAAATCGGCTACCCGTCGGCTCAAGTGGAGCAGGGCATCCTGACACGGTATGTGGAGGGCTTCGAGGCTGATCGCACCGACACGTACGGAGTGAGCCCCGTGATGAACGCGGACGGCCTCGAGCGGGTCCGTCAGGCTGTCGATGGCGTGCGCGTCGAGCCGCGCATCACCGCGTACATCACGGCCATCATCCGTGCCACCCGCGAAGCCGCCTCGCTCACGCTGGGCGCGAGCCCGCGAGCGGGTGTGGCGCTCTTCAAGGCCGCCCGGGCCGCCGCGCTGCTCGACGGCCGCGACTTCGTGATCCCCGACGACGTGAAGCATCTCGCCCCCGCGATTCTCCGCCACCGCGTCAGTGTCGCGCCCGAGCTCGAGCTCGAAGGCGTGACCGCCGATCAGGCCCTCAAGGCCATTCTTGATCGGACGGAGGCGCCGACCGCATGAACAGCCTGCAGCAACTGTTGCTGGCGGGCGCCGTCATCGCCGCCTTCATCGGGCTGTGGTACGTGCTGGGCGCCGTGGCCGGCATCCTGTGGACGCCGCGCGCGCTCGTGGTTGCGGCGATCCTCGCGGCGTTTGGCGCGGCGGGATTCTGGACGCCGTGGGGTCTCGACGTGATGCTGCTCGCCGACCTGCTGCTGATCCTGCTGATCTGGATCGACGCGACGCTCGCCCAAACCGTCGTAGTGAACCGCGAGCTGCTGCCCGCGCTGTCGGTGGGCCACACCGGCGAGGTCACCTACCGGTGGACCAATCCCTCGGCGCGCCCCGCGCACCTCCACGTTCGCGAGATGCGTCCCGAGATCCTGGGTGGCACACAGCCGCCACGGGCCGTGGGGATTCCACCCCGCGCCGCGGTGCGCGAGCACGTGCCCGTCGTGCCGCTGCGGCGTGGGCGGGAGACGGGTGGCGCCGGCGGTTTCGTCGTCGACAGCATGGGACCGCTGGGCCTTGGCCGGCACCGCGCGCGGCTGCCGTTGCCGTGGGACGTCGTGGTGTATCCACCACTCGTGTCGGTCCGGCTGCGGGCGTCGGTTGCCGAGGCGCTGCGGCGCCGCGATGCCGGGACGAAGCCGATCCGCAAGCTCGGCGAGGGGAGGTTGTTCGAATCGCTGCGCGAGTGGGTGCCGGGCGACGACCTGCGGCACATCGACTGGAAGGCGACGGCAAAGCGCGGCAAAGTGATCACGCGCCAGTACGAGGCGGAGCGGCGGCAGCAGGTCCTGCTGGTGCTGGATACCGGGCGGCTCATGACCGCCGACGTCGCGGCTGGGGTGGCGCGGCTCGACTTCGCGGTACAGGCCGCGCTCGAGCTGGCCTATGCCGCCGCGCAGCACGACGACAACGTGGGCATCATGACGTTCGCCGACGGCGTACAACACTTTGTCGCGCCCGAGCGCGGACGGGCCGGCGTGCGGCGCGTGATGGATGTGTTGGCGGAAGTGCAGCCCAAGCTCGTCGAGCCGGATTACCCCGGGGCGTTCCGCTATCTCGCCGCGCGCAATCGCAAACGCGCGCTGACGGTGTTGTTCACCGACGTGATCGATCGCTTTGCCTCCGATGCGCTCGTCGCGAACGTCGCGACGCTACGCCCGCGACACCTTCCGCTCGCCGTGACCCTGCGGAACCCGGAGCTTGACGCCGCCGCGATGCGGCGTCCCGCGACGCCGCGCGACGCCTTCCGCAAAGCCGCGGCCGAGGAGCTGCTGCATGCGCGGGAGGAGGCGCTGGGGCACATGCGGCGGGCGGGCGTGATCGTGATTGACGTTACACCGCAGCGCGCGGCGCAAGCCGTGGTGGCGAAGTACTTGGACCTCAAACGCAGAGGCACGCTCTAACTCACTGTCTGGCCCGGGCCACCGGCGTATTGTATGTTCGGACCTCACGTACACGGACTGGACTGGATGCGCGGTCTCCACCCGGCCTTACGCTTCGTGGCTATCGCGGCGACGCTTGTCGGCGTCACCTGCGCTTTCCCCAACGACAACAGCGACAAGGTATTCGTCACCCTGCAGGCTCCGTCCCATGTCGTCTTCCGGGGCCAGGAAGTCTCCGTGTATGCGCAGGCGTGGCGCGTCGTTGGGACCGACACCCAGGCGATCGCCAACGTCGATTTCGCGTTTACGAGCGGGAGCGGATCGGTCGCGCGCGTCGATAAGGATTGCTGTGGATACGCGACCGTCACCGGCGTGAACAGCGGGAACGTCGACATCATCGCCCGCGCCGTGTCATTCGAGCATGCCCAGGCGGCCGACCTGTCGCTGCGGGTCTCGAACCCCCTCGAGATCGACAGCGTACGGCCAAAGACAGCGCATTATGGGGAGCTGCTGACGGTCTACGGTGTGGGCGCCGATTCGATGTTTCTCGCGAGTCTCAACAGCGTCAACCTGATCGAGTATCCCTTCTCACGTGTGCGCGACAGCGCGACCGGTCTCGGCCGCATCTCGTTCTGGGTTCCTCCTCCGGCGCACAGCGGCCAGCTCTTCTTCCTCGGCGCCGGGGTGTTTGGCCTCGACACCGCGACGACGGACGTCCTGAAGGACGACGTGTTCGAGCCAAACGACACGATACCCACGAACATCAATCTCGATTTGGGTGGTCCGTGGCCTGGGACGCCTTTCGCACTCATTCTCTTTACGAATCCCGCGCTGGCGTTCGAACCGGTTGATCGCACGCTGGGGCTCGGCGAGGACTGGTTCCACTTCCACACCGGCGATACCACCCAGGCGCTCACGTTCTTCATCACGTATCCGTCATTCGGCGATTCGAGCGCGACCGCGACCCGGACGTTCTTTATGGACTCGCTCGCGTATCTGATGGGAGATCCCACGCACGACCCCATCGAAAAATTCTACGGGCGCGATTCGGCCGACTTCATCAGCTCAGACTTTTATCGCTGCAAGGGATTTGAATTCAGTCCGCCGCAGCTCCCGCGCGAGTCCACGACCGTCGCGCTGAAGACGCTGCCCAGTCATGATCTGCATATCGTGACATTCTTCTCGCGCGTCCAGCGCTACGCGTTGACGGTGGGGCAGGGGTACTTCACGGCCGATCCGCGCATCGCGGCCGATGCGTATGAAGAAAACGATCTGTGCCACTACACCGACAGCGTTCCCGCCCGCCCCAATCCCAAGTCGCGGATCCACGTCTCGAACGTGCAGTTCACCGATACGATGAACATCGACAATCCGTTCGAGATCGACTGGTATCGGATCGAAGTGCCCGCCCATGGGGCGGGGGACTCCGTGCTCTTCCGGCTCCAGGGCCGGCCGTTCGTCGCCGGCCGGGACTCGTCCGACATCGACATCTTTGTGGAGACGGTGCCGGGGTCGACGGGGCCCGGCGTCAATAAAGTGGGGTCGTCGGTCAATGCCGGCTCGACAGAAAACCTCATGCTGGATCTCCCCGCAGGGTCTTACTACCTGGCGGTCGTCGACTACGCCGGGGTGGCCATGCGATACTCGATGTGTATTCGCGCAATTCCTCTGCTCGCCGTCATCCGCACGTGCGGACTGATCCAGCCGGGACCGATGGTCCCAGGGCGCAGCAAGGCTCGGCCACAAGCATCGGCCAAGTTGTTCCTTGGCCCGCGTCGGCGCCCATGACCGGAGCTGCCGGATCCACGATGGAATGCCTGAAGTGCCACACGCCACTGCCGGACGGCAGCAAGTTCTGCTTGGCGTGCGGGGCCGACGTGACGGGTGGCGGCACGCTGGGCGCCACCGGCAGCGGGACCGACGCGTTGATGCAGCGCCTGCAGCGACTCGTGGAAGGGAAGTACAAGATCGAACGCCTGCTCGGCAAAGGCGGCATGGGCGCGGTCTTTCTCGCCCACGACTTGACGCTCGAGCGCGAAGTCGCGATCAAGGTGCTGCCGCCCGACATCTCGATGGACGAGCAGATCGTCAAGCGCTTCCAGCAGGAAGCGAAGACATCGGCGAAGCTGGACCACACGAACATCATCCCGATCTACCGCGTCGAGAGTGAAGGCGGTCTCAACTATTTCGTCATGAAGTACATCGCGGGCACGTCACTCGAGGACGTGCTCGATCAGAAACAGCCGCTCACCATCGACTACATCCAGCGGGTGTTGTGGGAAGCGGCGTGCGCGCTCGGCCATGCGCACCAGCGCGGCGTCGTACATCGCGACGTAAAGCCGGCCAACATCATGTTCGACCACGACAGCCGCGTGATGTTGACCGATTTCGGCATCTCGAAGGCGCTGCAGGCGGCGAGCGGCTTCACCGGCACCGGGATGATCATCGGCACGCCGCACTACATGGCGCCGGAGCAGGCGAAGGGCAGCACGGTCGACGGACGCGCCGACGAGTATTCACTGGGCGTCGTCGGCTATCGCATGATCACCGGCGAGCTGCCGTACACCGGCGATTCCGTCCACACGATCCTCTATAAGCACATTTTCGAGGAAGTGCCGAGCGCCGCGGCCAAACGCAGCGACGCGCCGCCGTTCCTCACCGCGGCAATCTCGCGCGCGCTGTCGAAGGAGCCCGGTCAGCGGTTCGCCACAATGGAGGAGTTCGCGACTGCGGTGTGGCCGGAGCAGCCGGTCGCCGTTCCGAAGGCCGGGACTGCTGCAAAGAGCCAGCGCCGGCCTCCCCCGCGGCCCGCCCGTACCGCCAGCGCCGATGCACCGACCGAAGTGACCAACGCGCCGACGACGCCCATCCCGCGCGCCGGGATGAAAATCCCGTCGGAAAAGAAGAAGCGTTCGAGCGTCGGGATGGTCATCGGCGCGCTGGTGGTCGTGGTCGCCGGAGTCGGGGGGTATCTCGCGCTTGGCAGAAAGAGCGAGCCACCGCCGCCCCAAGCGTCGCTGCCTCCCGCGCCGCCGCCCGTCGCAGCGCAGCCTCCGCCCGCGCCGCGCCGCGGGACCGACAACCGCCGCCAAACGGCGCCCCCACCGGCGCCGCCGCCGGCTGCGGCTGCTGCACAGGGATTCATCACCATCAATTCCGAGCCCCCCGGCACGGTGTTCATCGATGGTCGCGACGTCGGCTCCGTCCCGGTGATCGAGCAGCCCGTCTCCGTGGGGCGCCATACGATTCGGGTCGAACGTCCGGGATATAAGACGAAGACCGAAACGCTCGATGTGCCCGCCAACAATCCTGTACGCCGGCGATACGTGCTCGATCCGGAAGGATGAGACCCATGCATCGCTCGACCTCATGGCTTGTCGCTCTGGCCCTTGTGCTGCCGGCCGCCGCCGGGGCGCAGACCATCCGAAATCCCACACTGCGCCGCGCGCAGCAGGCGTTCGACAATCTGGACTACCGCCAGGCGCTCACGATCGCGATAAGCTCGCTGCGCGAGCGGCTGACGGGGTTTGAGCGCGCTCGCGCGTACGAATTGCTCGGGTTCACCTACAGCGGGATGGACTCGATCCTGAAGGCGGTCGATGCGTTCAAGCAGGTCGTCCTGATCGAGCCGGAGCGCGACCTCGACCCCAACCGCACTTCCCCCAAGGCGCTCAGTGCCTTTCAGGTTGCGCTGACCCAGATCCTCGTCGTCCGGCAGCTGCGGGTCGATAGCGTCAGCTTCATCGGCGGTCAGGGCGCGGTCGGGATTCGCTACACCGTGACCCAGCCTTCGCGTGTCGTCACCCGTGTCACCGGCGGCACGCTGGGGAGCATACGAATCGATTCGACCGTGGCGAACGGGCAGGTCAATATTCGTTGGCCCGCCCGCATGTCGAGCGGCGATCCGGTGCCGGCTGGGACCTATAACGTCGTGGTCGAGGCGACGGTCGGACAAAACAGCTTCTCGACGTCTCAGCCGATTCGGATCGCGCACGGCGCCGTCGATACTTTGCCTCACCTCACGAGTCTGCCGGGCTACACCTATCTGCCTGAGACCGAAGTGCCGCCGAAGAGCTGGCGGCCCATGGGTCTCGCGCTCGTGTATTCGGGGATCGCGCTCGCCGGGACGTCGGCGCTGTCGCACGGGAATCTGGGCTCCGCGTCGATGCGCGAGGGCGGGATGATCGGTGGCGGGATCGTGCTCGCCGGCTTCGTGATGACGCTGAAGAAGCCCGCGCCCCAGCCCGCGCGCGGCAACATCCTCTACAACTCGCTGCTGCGGGAGCAGATCGCCGGGCGTAATACCGAAATCGCGCAGGAAAACACGCGGCGGCGGCAGCAGGTCGCGCTGAGCGTCGTGCCGCTGCCGCGAATCGGGGGTGGGCGATGAGTGGCGGGCGGTTCGGCGGTTTGGCGGTTTGCGCGCTGGGCGCGTTGCTAACCGCCCAACCGCTCAACCGCCTATCTGCCCAGCATGTTAGTGTCGGCCCGCAGATCGCCTTCGGCGACTATCGCGAGGTCTCGTCCGATCTGCACTATCGCGGCACCGGCCTCGGGGTGAAGGCGACGGTGTTGTGGAAGAAGTTCTCCGCCGACGTCGTGCTCTCCAAAGTGAAATACAAGCCGAGGACGCCCGCGGCCACGGCGAACTTCGACGCGTCGGAAGTGGACGTGCGGCTGCGTTACTACGTCACCGGTCCGGTCAGTGCCGAGCTGGGCTTCATCAATCGAAAAATGGATCCGGAGTTCGAAGCCCAATCGGTCGGCGCGGTAACGCTTGGCGCGCGCATGGCCTACGTGTTGGGTCCTGGCGTGCACATGTCATTGAACGGCGGCCTGCTGTTCGGATCGAAGTTTTCGGGGGGTGGCACGACTTCGGCGCTGGGAGCGCTCCAGCTGGGACTCGGCCTCACCGTGGACGCGCTGCATGGCCGCGTGCTCGTGACGGGCGACTACGGCTTCCAGCGGTTCTCGCGCAAAACCGACGACGGTAGCGGCGCATTGCCGGCACCGATCCAGCAGTCACTCGGTCGCGTGGGGTTCGCGATCGCGTTCTGATCGATCTGTTATAGAGGGAATGCGCCAGCCGCGATTCGAACGCGGGACCTTCGGCTCCGGAGGCCGACGCTCTATCCAACTGAGCTACTGGCGCAGACTAAAGCAGGTTGTGGAGGACGGTCGAGGTTGGTGGAGGATCTGGAGGTTGCGGAACCTCCACCAACCTTCACGATCCTCCACCAACTTCCATAACCTCCTACAGATATCGGGGCGAGAGGATTTGAACCTCCGACCTCCTGGTCCCGAACCAGGCGCGCTAACCGGACTGCGCTACGCCCCGTGATACTCGAAGTCTAGTCGTGCAGTGCGCCCAGGAGGACTTGAACCCCCAACCTCTTGATCCGTAGTCAAGCGCTCTATCCAGTTGAGCTATGGGCGCGGAACTGCAAGGTTCTGGAGGATGGTGGAGGTTGGTGAAGGATCTGGAGGTTTAAGAACCTCCACCAACCTTCACAGTCCTCCACCAACCTTCACCAACGGCAGTTCCCAGTGGGCGGTACAAGACTCGAACTTGTGACCTCCACGATGTCAACGTGGCGCTCTAACCAACTGAGCTAACCGCCCGAAAATCGACGGACGGTCGGTCAGTTGGACCGTCGGACTGTCTTGCACCGTGCAGCTCAGTCCGTCAGTCCGTCCGTCCGGCCGTCCGTCCGAAATAGCGGGGGTGGGATTTGAACCCACGACCTCCGGGTTATGAGCCCGGCGAGCTACCAGACTGCTCCACCCCGCGTCGATGTGTTTCGATCTGCATGCCGCTTTTGGAGAGCGGGAAACGGGACTCGAACCCGCGACCCCAACCTTGGCAAGGTTGTGCTCTACCAACTGAGCTATTCCCGCGTGCCGCCAAAATCTAACCTTAAGCCGGTCACCTGTATACGGTTGACCGCGGTGCGTCTGTTTCCGAACCCCGATCCCGGTCGCCCAGCCTTGCAGTGGAGGCGAGGGGGATCGAACCCCTGACCTCGTGAATGCCATTCACGCGCTCTCCCAACTGAGCTACGCCCCCGCTATATTCCCGCGCCCAAAACCGGCCGGCGGGAACACGGCATCTTATCGGAGCGTTGAGGCGGTGTCAAGCGATTTCACGCTCGTTTCATGAACATTTCCGCCGTCACTGCGTACTAAAGAGCACCCAAATAGGGCGAACCAATGCCTCGTACTCGTAAGAAGACAAAAGCAGCTCCGGCCCCGAAGGCCAAGGCGAAGGCGACCGTCGCGACGGCTGAGCGACGGGTCGTGAAGCGCCGTGGCCGGCGCCGCGGCCTGCTCACGGGGCTGGGCCATCACGAGCACGAGCGGGACATCCTCGATCAGTACCTGCACGAGGTCTCCAAGACTCCGCTGCTGACGCAGAAGGAGGAGATCGCGCTCGCCCGGAAGGTTCGCGCGGGCGATCAGGAGGCGATGCAGGAGCTCGTGAAGCGCAACCTGCGGTTCGTGATTTCCGTCGCCAAGAAGTATCAGAACCGCGGCCTGCCGCTCACCGATCTCATCGGCGAGGGCAACGTCGGTCTGCTCACGGCGGCGCGCAAGTTCGATCCCGATCAGGGCGTCAAGTTCATCTCGTACGCCGTGTGGTGGATTCGCCAGGCGATTCTCGCCGCACTCGCGCGGCAGGGCCGCACGGTGCGCGTGCCGCTGAATCGGACCGCGGATCTGTCCCGCATCGTGCGCACTGCCGAGTATCTCCGGCAGACGCTGCGTCGAGAGCCGACGCCGGAAGAGATCGCGGACGCGACGAAGCTGTCGCTCGAGGTCGTGCAGTCGCTCGCCGCGCTCAACACCGGCGACGTGCGGCTCGACGCCCCGCTCGATCCCGACGGTGATCGCTCGCTCATCGAGCGCTTCATCGCCGAGGACCTGCCGGACACGGAAGATCAGGCGATGGACCGCTTCCTGTCCGACGAAATCGAGCAGGCGCTCAACACGCTGCAGCGCCGCGATGCCAAAGTGCTGCGGCTGTACTTCGGTCTGGACGGCGGACGTGAGCACACGCTGGAAGAGATCGGCGGAATGCTCGGCGTGACTCGCGAGCGCGTGCGGCAACTGCGCGATCGCGCGCTGAAGCGGCTTCGCGATGGCGATGTAGGCAAGGCGCTCGCCAGCTTCGCCGCGTAAACAGACCGGCAGGTGAAGGTGTAGGGGCGCAGCATGCTGCGCCCCTACTGTTTTTGGTCTAGTTTTTCTCCCCGTGATTCACGCCATAGGCCGCCGCTCAATCTCCGCTGTCGAAGCCGTCGGGCGGGTCGGCCACTTCGTGATGGACATGGTGCGTGCCCTTGCCGACATCGGCGTCTGGGCGCGGGGGACCATCGTCCAGATGCGCCGCGTCGGCGTGGACTCGCTGCCGGTCGCGCTCTTCATCGCCGCCTTCACCGGCGTCGTCCTCGCCCTGCAAGCCTCCTACACCTTCACCGGCGCCGTCCCCCTCTACTTCGTCGGCACGCTCGTCGGCAAGACCATGATGCTCGAGCTGGGCCCGGTCCTGGCCGGGCTGGCGCTCGCGGGCCGGGTGGGCGCCAGCATGGCCGCCGAGCTCGGGACGATGAAAGTGACCGAGCAGGTGGACGCGCTCGAGACGCTCGCCTACGATCCGCAGAGCTATCTCGTCATTCCGCGCGTGCTCGCGGGCACGCTGATGTTTCCCGTGGTCGTCGCGTTCGCCATCGCGACCGGGATCATTACGGGATGGTTTACCAGTCTCGTCCTGCTCGACCTGTCGACGCAGGATTTCATCAAGGGCCTCAAACTGTTTTACGTCTTCAAGGACGTCTGGTTCGGACTGCTCAAGAGCGCGAGCTTCGGGTTCACGATCACGCTCGTCGGCTGCATCGTAGGACTCGGGACGAGGGGTGGGGCTGAGGGCGTTGGGCGTAGCACGACACGCGCTGTGGTCTACTCGGCCATTCTCATCCTCGTGCTCGACGCGTTCTGGGCCGTGGTCCTGTTGTGATCGAGTTTCAAGACCTGCAGAAGGCGTTCGGCGAGAAATCGGTGCTGCAAGGCTTCTCGCTCAAAGTGCGGGACGCCGAGACGATGGTGATCATCGGGTATTCTGGCTCCGGCAAGAGCGTGGCATTGAAGCACATCGTCGGCCTGTTGCATCCGGATGCGGGCGACGTGATCGTTGACGGCCGGACCGTCAGCACGCTCGATCGGCACGGCCTGACCCTGCTGCGCCAGGGCGTGGGCTACGTCTTCCAGTTCGCGGCGTTGTTCGACTCCATGACCGTCGCCGACAATCTTGCGCTGGGGCTGCGGCGCCGCGGGCTCGATGAAGAAGAGATCGAAGAGCGAGTGCAGGAAGCGCTGGCGCTGGTCGACCTGTCGGGAACCGGAGAGCGCATGCCGGCGGAGCTGTCGGGGGGGATGCGCAAACGCGTGGGTATCGCCCGCGCGATCGCGCTGCGACCGCAGTACATCCTCTACGATGAGCCGACCACGGGCCTCGACCCCGTCACGTCCGCGGTGATCGATCGGCTGATGGTCCGGACGCGTCAGCATCTCGGGGTGACGGGAGTGGTGGTGACGCACGACATGCGCAGCGCCTACACCGTCGGTGACCGGATCGCGATGCTGTACGAGGGGCGGGTCCGGCAGGTCGGGAGCGTGGCGGAGATTCAGCAGACGGAGGACCCGGTCGTGCGTCAGTTCATCGAGGGACGCGCCGAGTGAAGCGCGAAAACGAGTTCGCTGTCGGCCTCGTCGTCATCGCCGCGCTGGCGCTGGTCGTGGGAGGCGCGCTCTGGCTCTCCGGCGCGCACCTCGGCAAAACCGAAGCGGTGTACACGGCCCGCTTCCGGACCGTCGGCGGCCTCGGCGCCGGCAGTCCCGTGGTGTTGCGCGGCGTGCGCGTGGGCCGGATCGAAGCGATCCGCCTGGCGCCGGGTAACTGGGTCGAGGCCGACATCAAGATCTACTCGGGCGTCACACCGCCCGCCAAACCCGCCGTCATCGCCGCCTCGGCGTCGTTGTTCGGTGAATGGGCCGCCACGTTGATCTCCAGCGAGCCACCACCGGTCGATCCCAACATTCGCCAGGCGTTGGAAGAGGCGGCGGCGGTCGGCGGCGGGAAGTGGCCCGGTGCGACCCTTCCCGACATCGGCCAGCTGACGGCGCAGGCCAGCCGGATCGCGACCGATATCGGAACGGTTGCCGCTCGCGTGCAAAGCGCCTTCGATTCACAGGCGGTCATGGATCTCCGCCGCTCGATCCACGACTTCGGTCAGGTGGCCGACCGTCTGGCACGCGTGACGAACGAGCAAGCCGACATCATCGGCGACGTCGGTTCCAACCTGCAGCACGGGTCGGAGGCGCTGTCCCGCGCCGCGGTCGATCTCCGCACGACGTTGGGGCGCGTGGATACCGCCACCAACCAGGGACAGCTCGCCACGATCCTTAATAACACTGCCGCCACGAGCACCGATCTGCGCAGTGCGTCGCAGGACTTCCGCCAGCTCATGGCGGCGGCGAACAAGAATCAGGAGAGCCTCGTGCGGGTGCTGCAGAACGCCGACACCATTCTGTCGCGCATTTCGAACCGCAGCGGTACGTTGGGGCTCCTCGTGGCCGATTCGGCGCTGTATCGGGAGACGACGCTCACGATGATTCAGCTCCGTCAGCTGCTCTCCGACATTCAGGCGAATCCACGCAAGTATTTCACGTTCAGCGTATTCTAAGACTGACAGTGACAAGCACCCCGTTTTTAGAAGGCGCCAAGACGCCAAGACGCCAAGACGCCCAAGTGGTTTTCAGGACGAAGTAGGCAGCGCATGATTGTCACTTTGTTGCTGTTCACCGCTCAGGCGTCTTGGCGTCTTTGGCGTCTCCTCCCAACGGGGTGCTGATTTTTCTGTGACTCGTCGTCGCTCTAAGAGCAGCAAGTCCCAACCCCGTGCCCAGCGCGAAACAAGCGCCGGCGGCGTGGTCTTCCGTCGTGGACCGGACGGCCAGGTGCGCTTCCTGTTGATTCGCGACTCGTACAAGAATTGGGGATTTCCGAAGGGCCACCTCGAAGCCGCCGAGCCGCCCGCCGACGGGGCGCGGCGCGAGGTGAGCGAGGAAACCGGACTCAACGAGCTCGTGCTCCACGGCCCGATAAAAGTGATCGATTGGTACTTCCGTTTCCGCGGCAAGACGATTCACAAGTACTGCCATTTCTTTCTCTTCGAATCGCGGCGCGGCGACACCGTGCCTGAAGCAGCCGAAGGGATCACTGCGTGTGTTTGGCATCCGTTCGACGAGGCGCAACAAACCGTGAGCTATGACAACGCGCGCGACGTCCTGCGACAGGCGGCCGGGATGCAGCAGGCGCTGGTGCAGACGTGAGCGGGCGGAACAGGAGCGGGAGCGCCCCCGCAGCCGCCTATCCCGTCGTGCCGGTGTTTCATCCCCGCCGCGACGCCCGGCGCGCCGTGCAGCGCGGGTATCCGCGCGGCGCCGGCAGGGTGCGGTTGTGCCGCACTGTCCAGGCGGTGGAGCGCCTCCTGGAGCAGCGGCTCGTCGATGCGGTCGTCCTCGACGTACGCCACTGCGACGGCGTAGGCTTGAGCCTCCCGGCGCGCTTCCCGCGGATTCCGATGTACGCGCTCTGTGCCGTGCGTCCGGACGATGGAGCGCTCCTTGCCTCGTGCCGCGATGCCGGTTTTACCGGCGTATTAGTAGAAGGCGTAGACAACGCCGTTGCGGGCGAATGGATCGCCGCCCGGACCGCTCAGGTGGCGCGCCGCTTGGCGCTCGCCGATGCGCCGCGACTTTTGCGCCTGACTGATCGCCTGCAGTTGGCGGCGTGGGAGGAGGTCCTGCGGCGCGCGGGCACGCCCACCAAAACGGGGCACGTCGCCCAGGTGTTGCGCGTGACGCGCGAGCATCTCTCGCGGGAATTCGGCGCGGGAGGAGCACCCAACCTGAAGCGCGTCATCGATCTGGCCCGCGCTGCCTGTGCGGCGGACCTGCTCGGCAACCCCGGGTATACCGTTCGCGGTGTCGTCCGTATCCTCGGCTACGCATCGCCGAGCCACCTGGCCGGGGCGGCGCGCCGCGTTGCTGGAGCGACGCCTGTGGAGCTGCGGGAGCTCGGCCCCCGCGGCGTGTTAACGAGATTCCTAAAAGGACGGACAAGATCACGAGTTTGAATGTGTTTCGCCGCCATCCGCCGCCCCTCGCCGCCTTTCGCCGCCCTGTAGTTAGTGATATTTTTCACAAACTTGAATCCCAGTCCCCAGTCCCCAGTCCCCAGTCCCCGGTCCCTAACCCCTAGGCCCTGACCTATGGCCACCGATTCCATCCTGCGTCCAGGCGAGCTGAAGAACCTTCTCCTCAAGGAGATCCAGGCCGCTGACCTGGCGGATATCGACGTCCGCGAAGTCGGCACAGTCCTGGAGGTGAAGGACGGCATCGCCCGGATCTACGGACTGACGTCCGCGATGGCGGGCGAGATGCTCGAATTCACGGTCTCGGCGACCGGAGAGAAGATCACCGGCCTCGCCTTGAACCTGGAGGAAGACAACATCGGCGCGGTGATTTTCGGTAACTATCTCCAGCTGCGCGAGGGCGACGAAGTCCGCCGCACGGCCCGCGTGCTCGAGGTGCCCGTCGGCCCGGCGATGGTCGGAAGG
>Ga0222623_10000345_pt1 | contig 14268 bp, 13 predicted proteins | sample PLMtaG_FD_177336 | JGI IMG/M metagenome (GOLD analysis project Ga0222623, IMG submission 177336) | Groundwater sediment microbial communities from an aquifer in East River, Colorado, USA - PLM2_30_coex | ecosystem: Environmental > Terrestrial > Soil > Riparian zone | place: USA: East River...
CGCGCCGCAATCAGTTGCCCCTGCGACCGAGTTCCCCACCCAGCAGCTGCCCGCGACCCAGGCCGAGCCCGAGGAGAAGGTCGAGTTCACGCACTCTGGCCAGCGATACCTGCTTGGCTACGGCCGCGAGTACTTCGGGATCTGGGACCGGAACGCGCCGGCCACTCCCGCCTACCGCTTCGCGCGTTCGGACGACGGGTGGGTGCAGGCCTGGCAGAAGTATGTCTCGATCGAGACCAACTACATGGACCTTCGCACCGGCCTGCGCTGACACGGCCATGGCGGAGCACCACCGCTTGGCGCACGCGGTCCTGGAGGACGCGCACGACACCTTCGTCGAGAACGTCCGGAACGTGTCGATGGATGACGCGCTGGACGCCGCAGGCGGGTTTCGCTCGATCCTCGGCCTCATGAAACACGTCGCTGGATGGAGCGCCGTGTACCACTCGTACGCCTTCGACGAGGAGCCGACGCACTGGGTTCAGACCGACTGGCCCCGCGGCATGCGCGATGTGATCGAGCCGAGCGGGGAGTACTTCCAGGAAGTGCTCGCCTGGTTCGAGCGGAGCTACGGGCAGTGGCTCGCCTCTACGGCGGAGCCGGCCGACCTCGAGGCTCCGCGACCGCTTCATTGGGGGAAGACCGCGCCGCTCCGAGAGATCGTTGCCATGGTTGCGGGGCACTGGTCCTACCACGCAGGCGAGATCAACGAGATCCTGGCGATCCGCCGGGGCGAGGCCTGGGAGTACGGCGAGGAGGTCGAGGAGAACCACATCTCGACCGTCGGACACCGCGTCCGGCCGCCGTGGATCACCGACGAGCGGGCTGCGGAGTTGGAACGGTGAGAGAGCGGGCGACGGGAATCGAACCCGCACCACCAGCTTGGAAGGCTGGAGCTCTACCATTGAGCTACGCCCGCGAACAGCCGCAAGCGTAACAGCGGAGCGGCCTCAGCCGAACAAGCGCGTCAGGGCCGTCGCGGCGGCCGCGACGACGATCACCACGAGGATGGGCGCCCTTCGCCACAGGGCGATCCCCGCGGCGGCCATGCCCACCAGGCGCGCGTCGAAGGAGATCGATTGGCCGCTGGCCAGCGCCTGGGTCACCACCAGGGCCGCCAGCACCGCGGGCGCCAACAGCTCGACCACCCCGGCGACCGCCGAAGGCAGGGACCGGCCGCCGAGCAGCACCGGCCCCAGCGACTTGATGGCCACGGTTGTCGTTCCGACGGCCAGCACGACGATCCAGGCGTCGGTCACTTTCGGCCCACCCCGATCAGGCATGCGGCGCTCGCTGCGATGATCGGGACCCCCGCCGGCGCCAACGGGATGAGGGCGAGCGCGATGGCCCCGCCGAGGACGGCCGCGAGGATCGTTCGTCGGTTCCGAAGCTGCGGCAACAGTAGGGCCAGGAACAGCGCGGGGAAGGCCGCGTCCAGGCCGAGCGTCTTCGGGTCACCGAGGGCTTGGCCGCCGAGCGCGCCGATGGCCGTTCCGGCGACCCACGAGACATAGAGCAGGAGCCCAGCGCCGACCAGGATCCGGGGATCGAACCGTCCCTCTCCCTCGGCCGCCACGGCCCACGACTCGTCCACGACCAGCTGAGCCCGGAGGAACCGCCACCACGCCGGCCCGCTGAGCCACGGCGCCACCGAGACGCCGATGGGTCCGTAGCGAAGGTTCAGCAGGACGGCCGCGGCGACCGCAGCCGCCACCGTGCCTCCCGCCCCCAGGATCGAGACCGCGGCGAACTGCGCCGATCCGGCGAAGGTCGTGGCGGACATCACGATCGGCGCGAGCCAGCCCATCCCCGCCGAACGAGCGAGAAGGCCGAACGAGATGCCGAAGCCGAGGACCGCAACGGCGAGCGGGGCCACGACCCGCGCGCCGTCACGGTACCTGCGCGCGGGGCTCCCCTCCATGGAGACCACGGTAGCAACGGCCGCCGGGACGGGCTTGCGATACGTTGCCCTGCATGGGCGGCCCTCCCTCTCGTCCCGGCACGGAGGTCCCCTTCCGTCTCGTGGACGTGTTCTGCGAGCGGCCGCTGTCGGGCAACCAGCTGTGCGTTGTCCCCGAGCCGGGATCGCTCGACGATCCGACCATGCAGTCGTTGGCTCGCGAGATCGGCTTCTCGGAGACCACGTTCGTGACCGCCTACGACGATGACCGGTACTCGATGCGGATCTTCACGCCGGGTGCGGAGCTCCCGTTCGCCGGGCATCCCACGCTGGGGACGGCGTTCGTGATGGTGGCGGAGGGACGGGTGAGCTCACCGCTGACACAGGTGGTCGCGGCCGGGGAGTTCCCGGTAGAGGTGGACCTGGACCGGGGGTTCGCTACGATGCACCAGTTGCCGCCGACGTTCGGCCCGGAGATCGCCGACCTCGACGGGGTCGCGGCGGGCGGTGGGCTCACCCCGGCCGACCTGCACCCAGACCTGCCACCGCAACTCGTCTCGACGGGGCTGCCCCACCTGCTGGTCCCCGTGCGCGACGAAGCGACGCTCCGCCGGGCCACCCGGAACGACGACGCCGTCCGGGCGTTGTGGAAGCGGTACGGGCCGGACTGCATCTACCTGTTCGCGCTGACCGAGGAGGGCGCGACGGCCAGGCTGTTCGACGCCGGCCTGGGGATCGGAGAGGACCCGGCCACGGGCTCGGCGGCGGGCCCCCTGGGCGCCTATTTGGCGGAGCGGGGGGTTGGCGGCGTACCCGGGAAGCTCGCCATCCGCCAGGGCGAGCAGGTTGGCCGGCCCAGCGTGCTCCACGTCGAGGTGGAGCCCGAGGGGGACTCCTGGAGCGTCCGGGTCGGCGGGGGCGTGGGCATCGTCGGGGCCGGCAGCTTCCGGATCTGACCGGTCAGGCCGTGGGACCCCTACAATCTGGCCGCGGGGCGTAGCGCAGCCTGGTAGCGCGCCTGGTTTGGGGCCAGGAAGTCGGCGGTTCGAGTCCGCCCGCCCCGACGACGGAGGACTGGGACCCTCCCCTATCCCGTTATCTCCGCAGGTCAGGGGCCGACTCGCGTGCTGTCACTGTCGCGATGTAACGTCCCGCCATGAGGGTCCGCTCCGAGGTCGCCGCCATCCCCCGGGACAGGGTCCAGGCAATGCTGAATGGCCTTCCGGCTGCCCCCGGATACCGGATCGTGGTCAAGCCGCTTCGGTACCGGGAGAAGCCCCACCTATCCGCGTGGACCGATTTCGACAACCAGGAGATCGTGCTCCAGGTGCCCGAGCCGTTCTTCGCCTTCGGCGAGATCGTGCCCTACGCGGCCAAACGCCGGCCGGGCAAGGGCATGAGGTTCATCTGGATGACCGAAGGGGTCACGTTCCAGACCCCTCGTGAAGTGCTCCGGTTCCTGTACCTGCACGAGTGGATGCACTGGTACCTGAAGGAGCGCCTCGGCAGGGGCGCGGCGGCCGAAACGGCCTGCGACCGGTTCGCGCTGTTCAACTACCGGCGCCGCCGGGTGACCGAGCTCGATGGCGACGCCGCGTTGGTCCGCCGGTAGGCGGGCGGGTTCGGGAAGGCCCTCAGCAGGCGAGGCCCTCAGAACCGGATGTTGAAGATCTGGACAACACCCACGAAGATCAGGTAGCCAGCCACGATGTAGTTCAAAAGCTTGGGGAAGATCAGGATCAGGATCCCCGCAACGATGGCGAGGACCCCGGGGATCCGAAGGCTGAGGCTGATCTCGGATCCCTTCGCCACCACGTACGCGAGCTGGAGCACGTACCGCACCTCCTTCGGTCGGGCCACCGATTCCCGATGATCTCGGCGGCTAAAGGATGACCGATTCAGCCCTCCCGTGGGCCGATTGCGCTTCGGAGTAGCTCGGTGAACTGGCCGATCCGCAGCTCGCGACGCCGCTGGGGATCGTCCGAGCGGCGATGGAACAGCCCCGGGTCGAGCTCCTCGGTGACCAGTGCGTCCTGGAACCGTTCCGCAAGCCAGTCGAGCATGGAGGCGATCATCTCCGCGTCGACGTCGGCTCTCACCTCGTTCCGTCGGATACCGAACTCCACGAAGTCGAGCGTCCCGTACGGGTCCTCCGAGAGCAGGAACCGGTTGATGTCCCGCTTCAACGTCAGGTCGGTCCCGTAGTTGCCGATCAGCGACACGCGATAGGGGACCCAGTCGTCGCGGATCAGGTGCTCGGTCCGTTCCAGCCAGTACTCGAGCACCGACCAGAACCCCGTCTCGACCACGTCGCTCGGTGCGTCGAGCCACGCGGGGAGGGACGACACTGCCCGCTCGTAGGTCGCCAGGAACAGGCCGGCCTTGCTCCCGAAGTGCTGGAAGATCGATCCCTTGGCGATGCCGAGCTCGCGAGCCAGGTCCTCCACACGTGCCCCCTGGTACCCGTGCTCCGCGAAGTGGCGCATGGCGGCCTCGGCGATGGCCTCCCGCTTGGCCGCGGACCTCGGCTTCGTTGACTTCAGGTCACCGACCATCGTTCAGCCTCCGTCCTCGGTGATGCACACTTCTCGTTGTCCGACCGAGGGTGTCTGACCGAGGGTCACATGATACGTGAGACGAGGGCGCCGGAAACGAGGCGGCGACCGAGATACAGCGGACCCTCCGTCGTGGGCCTACCTTTCCCAGGAGACGTTCGAGCGGGAGCGCGAGCGCATCTGCGCCGCGGAGTGGTTCTGCGCCGGCCGGGAGGATGGGGTCCTCCGCGCCCCCTAACGACCTCGGCCGCCAGGCGGCTCGCGCTCCGGCGTCTAATTGCCGCGTGATGCCGGTACCATGTCGAAGTCGTCGAATATGCCCACCGTGCCACCCTTGGTGTACTCGAAGTAGAGGCCGCCGGCGGGACCCGTCAGCGGAGTGGGATCGACGCCCACGACCACCTCGTTCCCGTCGATCTCAAGGCGGATCTGTGCCTGGCCTTTCCCTCGCGTGCAGGTGAGCCTGAGCGATAGCGGCTGCTCGAGAGAGACGACCTCGTCGATGTGCTTGCCCTCTCCCATGATCTGCGGACCGGCCGAGGACAATCGGCCGATCGTCGCGTTTGCCCTCACCGGGTCGACGAAGCCGATGTTTGCGCTCGAGAGATCAGGTCTGCCGGCACAGAAGAGTCCGATTACGGAAATTCCTGGTCCGTCGATAGAAGCCATGGCCGTGACGATGACGGGACCGTTGAACCCTAGGGGAGAGGGAACCAGCGCTGCCGCGGGCCTCTTGTCGCCGACGACGAGCATCCCATCTTGATACTGCGTATTCCAGTTGCATCCCAACCGGTTGAAGGATCGCTGAAGTCGTCGGTCAGCGACGAGGTTGGTGCCGGACGAGGTTGGTGCCGGAGGAGAGGTGGACGCGTCTGGTATCGCCGACACTGAACTGGTGGGAGGCGCGACGTTCGTCGGCGTCGAGTCCGGTTTGCCACCGCAGGCGACCGCGGCGATGCCCAGCACCGATACAAGCACCAGCGATGGACGCGCTTGCACGCCTCCAAGCCTATGTCCTGGCTCCCAGTGAAGACGGCAGTTGCAGGGGTTCTAACTATCTCGCTTCCGCCTGGGCGCGGCTCGACAAGTTCGGTGCGAGGGACCGGGGCATCCCTGATCGGGAGGGAGCCACGACGTTCTCGTTCACCGGGACCACGGATCGGCGCTGTTCCCCGGTTTGTCGGAGGACGAGCGCACGCGCCACAAGGGTGAGCCGATCTGTCCGAACCTCATGCTCAGCATGTCGCCGGACATGTCACGGTGTCACGTTGTGGCCCAAGCGTCCGGCCGGACCGTGGCTGTGGAGGTCTGGGACCTGGTGGGGGGAGGATTGGCGGATCTGCGAGAGCGTGCAACAGGGGATGTCCTCTCGGGTGTTCCGGTTCGGGTACTACGCGCCGATGGAGGACCTGTCGCTCGACATCCGCCGGTACGTGGGCGAGCGGCTGGCCTCCCGGCCGGATAGCCGTCCACCCTGAGTCAAGGGATCTTCAGCGGGCCTTCAGGCGGGCCACGATCTCGTCGTGGAGCACCCGGTTGGTCGAGACGACGCTGCTGCCGTGCTCGAGGGGGCCGCCCTCGAAGGTGGTGACCCGCCCACCGGCCTCCTCCACGATCACCTGGACTGCGGCGAAGTCCCAGGTGGCGAGCTCCCGCTCGAACATCGCATCGGCCGAACCCCGGGCGACCAGCATGTGACCCCAGAAGTCCCCGAACCCCCGGTTCCGGCGAGCCTCACGGAACACCTCTTGCAGCGATGGTGCGTACGGGCCTTCCAGGAGCAGTTCCACGCTCCCGTGGATTACGAACGCCCGGTTCAGCCGGTCGGCCCGGGAGACCCGGATGGGCCGGCCGTTCAGCCGGGCCCCGCCGCCGCGCACCGCCTCATAGCGCTCGCCGAGCGCCGGGGCGTTCACCACGCCGAGGACGGGATGCTCGTCCACCGCGAGCGCGATCAGCGTCCCCCAGATCTGGATCCCATCGGCGAAGTTCTTCGTGGCGTCGATGGGGTCGACGATCCACCGCCGGCTGCCACCGCCCTCCAGGCCTCCCTCCTCGCCGAGCACGGCGTCGGAGGGATATCGCTCCCGTACCCGCTCGCGGACCATGGCCTCGATCGAGGTGTCGGCCTCGGTGACCGGGGAGCGGTCCGGCTTCAACTTGACCTGCAGGTCCGTGCCGAAGAGGGAGAGGGCGATCTCGCCGGCGGCGTCCGCCACCTCGTTCGCGAACTCGAGCTCTTCCTCGAACATCGACGCGGACCATACACGGCCCCGCCATCCACCCGGACGGCCGCGCAACCTGCCACGCAGGGCGACGTATCCGGATTCTCCGGTACGCTCGCCTCGACATGCAGACGACCGTCCAGGAGACCGACAAGCACAAGGTCAAGCTGACCGTCGAGATCCCCACCGACCGCTTCGGCAAGGACCTCGACGCCGCCTACCGACGGGTGGCCCAGCAGGTCAAGGTGCCGGGGTTCCGCAAGGGCAAGGCCCCGCGCAGGGTCATCGACGCGCAGGTCGGCCGCGAAGCGGTCGTAGCCGAGTTCCTGGAGGACGCCGTCCCCACCTACTACCGGGAGGCCATCCGGGAGAACGAGCTCGCGCCGATCACGGACCCAGACATCGCGCTCGAGCAGTTGGAGGAGGGAAAGCCGCTCGTCTTCACGGCGACGGTCGAAGTCCGTCCGCGATTGCAGCTGGAGGAGTCCGCCTACAGGGGCGTTCGGGTCGAACGGCCGCCGACCGAGGTCACCGACCGCGAGGTGGACGAGCTGCTCGACCGGCTCCGGGACCGCTTCGCCGAGCTCGATCCGGTGAGCCGTCCCGCCAAGGCCGGCGACTACGTCGTCATCGACCTTCGGGCGAGCGTCCACGGCGAGGACGTTCCCGAGGCCTCCCGGCCCGACTACCTGTACGAGGTGGGCTCGGGGGAGTTCGTCGAGAAGCTCGACCAGGAGCTGGAAGGCAAGCGGGCCGGCGAGATCCTGAAGTTCAACGCGACCCTTCCTGATCGCATGGGCGAGCGGGCCGGGCAGGAGGTCTCGTTCCAGGTGCTGGTGAAGGAGGTCAAGGCCAAGCGCCTCCCCGAGGCCGATGACGAGTTCGCCAAGACGGCCTCCGAGTTCGACACCCTTGAGGAGCTTCGCCAGAGCCTCCGGGAGCAGCTCGGCCAGAACAAGGAGCGGGGCGCCGATGCAGAGGTCCGGGACCGGGCGTTGCTGGCCCTGGTGAACGCCGTCGACGTCGACCTCCCCGACACGCTGGTCGACGAGGAGACGGAGCATCGGGTCCAGCACGCACGGGAGCGGGCCGAGCAGGCCGGCCTGACCCTCCAGCAGGTGCTCGATGCCCAGGGGTTCGACGAGCTCCGGTTCCGCTCCGACGCCCGGACCCACTCCCTGCGGGCCATCAAGGCCGATCTGGTGCTCGAGGCGGTGGCCCGCAACGAGGACATCCAGGTGACCGCCGAGGAGATCGGGAACGAGATCGGACTCCTGGCCTCGTCCCTGGGACGGGAACCCAAGGACGTGGCCCGAACGCTCGAACGGACCGGTCAGGTCGTAACACTGGCCGGTGATATCATCCGCTCGAAGGCGCTCGACTGGATCGTCGAGCATGCCGATATCGTTTCGGAAGGCGAGCGCCGAGCGGCCGACCGGGTTTCCGACGAGACCGGGGAACCGTCCGAGCCTCCCCAGCAGGATCGAGCGGAGGAGCAGTCATGACCGAGCCGAAGAACTACCTCGTCCCCGTGGTCGTCGAGCAGACCAGCCGCGGCGAGCGGTCGTTCGACATCTATTCGCGCCTGCTGAAGGAACGGATCGTGTTCCTGGGCACGCCCATCGACGACAACGTGGGGAACCTCATCATGGCCCAGCTCCTGCACCTGGAGTCCGAGGACCCCGAGAAGGACATCAACCTGTACATCAACTCGCCGGGCGGCGACATCACGTCGCTGTTCGCCATCTACGACACCATGCAGTACATCAAGCCCGACGTGTCGACCATCGTGATGGGTCAGGCGGCCTCAGCGGCGGCCGTGCTCGTCCTGGCGGGCACGAAGGGCAAGCGCTATGCGTTGCCGCACTCCAGGATCCTGTTGCACCAGCCGCACGGCGGAGCCCAGGGCCAGGCCGTGGACATCGAGATCCAGGCCAAGGAGATCACGCGGTACCGCAAGCTCCTGGAGGAGCTCATCGCCACGCACACCGGCCAGACGCTCGAGAAGGTGGCCAAGGACACCGACCGGGACTTCATCCTGACCGCCGAAGAGGCGGTGGCCTATGGAGTGGTGGACGAGGTCATCAGCACCCGGAAGATGCTGCCCGAACTTGCAGCGGCGGCTGTCGGAAGCTCGTAGAATCCCGTTCGAGGGGCCGGGTGAGGAACCCGGCCATTTCCTTCAAGGAGCTCGGAGGCGATGGGGAGGCTGGGCGACTCGGACCTGTTGAAGTGCTCCTTCTGCGGGAAGAGCCAGAAGCAAGTCAAGAAGCTGATCGCGGGCCCCGGTGTCTACATCTGCGACGAGTGCATCGATCTCTGTAACGAGATCATCGAGGAGGAGCTCTCCGAGACCTCCGACCTCAAGCTCGAGGAGCTCCCCAAGCCCCAAGAGATCTACACGTTCCTGGACGACTACGTGATCGGGCAGGAGCAGGCCAAGAAGGTCCTGTCGGTCGCCGTCTACAACCACTACAAGCGGATCCAGGTGGGGGCCAAGGACGGCGACGTCGAGCTCCAGAAGTCCAACATCCTGATCCTGGGCCCCACCGGATGCGGGAAGACCCTCCTGGCCCAGACCTTGGCCAAGATGCTGAACGTGCCGTTCGCGATCGCCGACGCCACGGCGTTGACGGAGGCCGGGTATGTCGGGGAGGACGTCGAGAACATTCTGCTCAAGCTGATCCAGGCCGCCGACTACGACGTGAAGAAGGCCGAGACCGGGATCATCTACATCGACGAGGTGGACAAGATCGCCCGCAAGAGCGAGAACCCCTCCATCACACGGGACGTCTCGGGCGAGGGCGTCCAGCAGGCGCTGCTGAAGATCCTCGAGGGGACTACGGCGTCGGTCCCGCCGCAGGGCGGGCGCAAGCACCCGCATCAGGAATTCATCCAGATCGACACGACGAACATCCTGTTCATCTGCGGTGGCGCATTCGCCGGCCTGGAGAAGATCATCGAGAGCCGGATCGGGAGCCGCGGCATCGGGTTCGGCGCCGACGTCCGGCGGGTCGAGGAGAAGGACATCGGACAGATCCTGTCTCGGGTCCTCCCCGAGGACCTGCTGAAGTACGGGCTCATCCCCGAGTTCGTCGGACGCCTGCCGGTCCTGACCCACGTGCACAATCTGGACAAGCAGGCCCTGGTGGACATCCTCACCAAGCCGAAGAACGCGCTCGTCAAGCAGTACTGCAAGTTCTTCGAGTTCGACGGCGTGGAGCTGGAGTTCGATGAGGGCGCGCTGTCGGCCATCGCCGATCAGGCCATCCTCCGTGGGACCGGCGCGCGTGGCCTTCGGGCCATCATGGAAGAGGTCCTGCTGAACGTGATGTACGAACTTCCCTCGCGACAGGACGTCACCAAGTGCCTGATCGACGAGAACGTCGTGATGTCCGGGGTGAACCCGACGCTCGTCCCGCGGCAGGAACCTGCGCCACGCGTGCGCAAGGAGCGGACGGCCTAGCCTTCCAGCTCGCCCTGCACGTTGCCAACCATCCTCTGGGACTTCGTGGCCCTCAACTGTTCGAATGTTGCGGCCGCCCGGTCCAGGGCGACCACTGCCTCGACCCTTCGACTCAACGGGATCAGCGCTTTCGCCAGGTCGACCGACGTTAGGGCCGCGTCGTACGGGGTTCGAAGCCGGTCGAATCCCTCGACGGCCCTCGTCAAGATCGGGACGGCCGCCTCGGGGTCGTCGGCGGCGAGCGCCGCGCGTCCCTCCAGTCGGTCGGCGTAGACCGACGGCGGGAGGGCCTCCGAGGCCGCCGAGTAGGCTCGAGCCTCCTCGACGAGTGCCGGGACGTGCTCCCACCCTCCGACTGCGGCCACGTACTCGCACCGCGCCTCAAGCACCTCGGTGGTGTGGACCCGCCACGCGGGCGGGAGGTGCTCGAGGAGGTCCTTCGCCGGGCCCACGTCGCCTCGCTCGACCAGAAGCACCACGAGCCACGGCAGCAGCCGCGCCGAGAAGCTCTGGGCCAAGGGGAGGAGGAGCCCCGCCAAACGGTCGCTCTCGACCGTGTCGCCGCGGCGCTCCGCGATGATCCCACCCGCGGCAAAGGCGTGGGTGGCGAAATATGGTGGATCGTCGCGCCGCTCGTCGAGCAGCCGTCGGAGAACATCCAACGAGGAGAGCGCCCCGTCCCAGTCGCCGAGCCGGTACCGGATGGCGGTTTCCCACGACACCATGTGGACCTGGGCGATCGGGAGCGTGACTTCCACGTGACGGAGCCCCTCCTCGGCCCGCTTCAGCCCTTCCTCGTACCGACCGAGCTCGTGCCCGGCCCACGCCAGGGCGGCGTACGCATCCCCGATCTCGAGCGGGTCACCGAGCTCGGGAAGGAGGCCGAGGCGCCGCTCCTCGATCGCCAGGCTTCGGGCGTAGAGCCCACGCGATGTCGCGTACCCAACCGCCGCGTCGTAGGCGCCGGATGCGAGATCGTGCATCCCAAGTCGGAGCGCCATTTCCGCAGCCTCCAGCCCGATGCGCTCGCGGTCGAGTGCTTCCTCCTCGTTCATCTCCGCCTCCGGAAAGGCGAAGGGCCAGCCGGCCTCGATGCTCTCCAGCCGGACCCGTTCCTCGCTGTCCCCCTCGGGGACGTGCGAAAGGCCCAGGTGCAGCAGTGGTTCCACTTCCTCCGGGCCCGTGGGGCGTCGCATGGAGCCAGGCCAACGAGTGGGAACCTCACACGCTCGGGCGCATAAGTAGGCGACCTTCGTGTCCCGGGAACCCTCGGCGCTCGCTGCGCGGGCCATGGCTGCCTCGCGGTAATACTTCCACGCGAGGTCGCCGATGTAGTCCGTGAGGAATGCGTCACCCAACGCTTCCAGCGCCCTGGAACGTTCGCGCTCGTCGCCCGCGAGCCGGAGCGCTTCCTCTCCATATCGTTCGGATTTCTTGAGCACCTGCTTGCTCCGGCTCTCGCCGGAAGCGGCTACCAGGTGCTCGAACGCCTTCCGCCGAAGGGCCTCGTCGGGCGGTCCCGGCGACTCCTGGAGCGCGGTCGCGTAGTGGTAGGCGAGGAGCTCGACGAACTCGCGGGCGCGAGCGCCCGCCGTCTGCTCGATCCATCCCGCGACGGCCGCGTGCGCCGGCGCGCGTTCACGCTTCGGCAAGCTCTCGTAGGCCACGTCACGCGTGAGGATGTGCTTGAAGATGAACTCGGGTTCCCCGGCGATGGAGGAGCCGAGCCGGGACAGCACCAGCTCGCGGGCCTCGAGCTCTGCGAGGGTCGCATCGACATCGACGGCTTCCCCCAGGCCGCGGAGGGATCCCGGCCAGAAGACCCGCCCCACGACGGCCGCGGACTGAAGGACCCGCTTGGCGTCAGGCTCGAGCAGGTCGATCCGTGCGGCCAGTACCCCCTGGACCGTATCGGGGATCTCGACGTCCTCGATGCCGGCTGCCGTCCGCCACCGGCCGTCCTCGTGCACCAGAAACCGCTCATCGATCAGGTGACGAATGATCTCCTCGAGGAAGAAAGGGTTGCCTTCCGCTCGCTCCAGGATCCGGCCGCGCACGGTCGTGGGCAGGTCGTCGATGGCCAGGAGGAACCCCACCAGGCGTTCGGATTCCTGCGAGGTGAGCGGATCGAGGGTCACTGCCGTGTGGTTGCGACGTCCGCCCCCCCAACGCGGCCGGCGCGCTGTGAGCTCCGGACGGGAAGGGCAGATGAACAACAGCGGACCGATCGATCGTTCGGCAAGGTCCTCGAGCAAGTCGAGCAGTGCCGGGTCGGCCCAGTGGATGTCCTCCACGAGCACCACCACCGCCTGGGTCATGGCCAGCGCGGAAAAGAAGGAGCGCCATGCCGCGTGGACCTCGACCCGTACCTCTTTCGGGTCCATGCGCGAGAACGCGTAGGCCGGGTCTTCCACGCCGACGGTGAAGGCGAGAGCGGCCGTCGTGCGCCCCGGGTCGATCGTCACGTCCTCGGTCAGCAGGTCGAGGCCGGCCTTCTGGATCCGCTCGAGGGCGATGTCCGAGGGATCCGTGTCCAGAACGCCGGCGTGCGCCTTCAGGATCTCCGCGAGCGGCCAGAACGTCACGCCCTCGCCATACGGCGGGCAACGCCCATGGAGGATGAGCGCCTGATCCGCCAGGTGATCGAGGAACTCGCGCGTGAGCCGGCTCTTCCCAACGCCTGCGTCTCCGTACAGCGTGATCAGGTGCGGTCGGCCTTCGCTCGCCACTCGCCCGTAGATGCTCTCGAGCAGGTCGATCTCGTCGTCTCGACCGACGAGCGGTGCCCGCAGTCCCGGCACGCCTCGTTCGGGAAGCGTCGTGGTCTCGTCGAGGACCCGGAACGCGTGGACTCGCCTCGCTTTGCCCTTGAGATCGAGCGCCCCCAAGTCTTCGACCCGGAAGCCGCGCACCGCCCTGACCGTTCGTTCGGAGGCGATCACCTGTCCGGGAGCGGCGGCGGCCTCCAGCCTCGATGCGGCGTTTACCGCATCGCCGGTCACCATCGATTCGCCGGGCCGGGGTTCCGTGGTCGCGAGCACCTCTCCGGTGTTCACGCCGATGCGGACCTCGAGCGTCACGTCGTGGTCCTTCGCCAGGTCCTGGTTCACCACCTCCAGCCGCTGGAGCATGTGGAGCGCAGCGCGCAGGGCGCGGGCTGGGTCGTCCTCGTGCGCGTACGGGACGCCGAACGCTGCCATTACGGCATCGCCGATGAACTTCTCGACCGTCCCGCCTTCGGCTTCGATCTCTGCGCGCATCGCCGCGAAGAACGCGTCCATCACCTCGCGCATCCGTTCGGGATCCAGCCGCTCGCCAAGGGTCGTCGAGCCCGTGACGTCGGCGAACAGGACCGTCACGAGCTTGCGCTCGCGCCCCCTTCGCTGTGCCTCCGCCACCGCGGACCCGCAGTTGGGACAGAAGCGAGCGCCACGGGGGAGGTCGGTGCCGCAGATCGCGCAGACCGCCATGGCGGAGAGTGTATTGCCGGTGCGCGGGCATGAGCGTCCCGTAGACTCCGCGCATGACCGTGCCGGAGAAGCCCAGCATCGAGGGACTGGAAGCCACCTGGGGCGAGCGGTGGGAGTCCGCGGGCACGTATCGGTTCGACCGGTCGAGGTCGCGCCGGGAGATCTACGCCGTCGACACGCCTCCCCCCACCGTCAGCGGTTACATCCACGTCGGTCACGTCATGTCCTACACCCATACCGACGTGATCGCCCGGTTCCAACGGATGGCGGGCAAGATGGTCTTCTACCCGATGGGGTGGGATGACAATGGCCTGCCGACCGAACGTCGGGTCCAGAACCACTTCGGCGTCCGGTGCGACCCCTCGCTTCCCTACGACCGGGACCTCGACCCGGACGCGCTCGAACGACCCAACGGCGAGCCGGTCGCGGTGTCGCGGCCGAACTTCGTCGAGCTGTGCGGCCGGCTGACGGCGGAGGACGAGCGGGCCTTCGAGGAGCTGTTCCGCCGCCTGGCGCTGTCGGTGGACTGGTCGATGACGTACGCGACGATCGACGAGCGCTCCCGCCGGGCATCCCAGCGAGCCTTCCTCCGCCTCCTGACCCGGGACCTCACGTACCAGGCCGAGGCCCCCACGATGTGGGACGTGGACTT
>Ga0222623_10000349_pt1 | contig 14237 bp, 12 predicted proteins | sample PLMtaG_FD_177336 | JGI IMG/M metagenome (GOLD analysis project Ga0222623, IMG submission 177336) | Groundwater sediment microbial communities from an aquifer in East River, Colorado, USA - PLM2_30_coex | ecosystem: Environmental > Terrestrial > Soil > Riparian zone | place: USA: East River...
CGCGCCGTGGCCCGCGGTCGTCCCGACGCGGTCCCCGGTCGTCGCGAGGGCGATCGTCGCGCCGTGGCCCGCGGTCGCCGCGATCGGGTCGCGGGCCGCGGTCTTCGCGAGGCCCTCGATCCTCGCGCGGCGGGGAAGGCGGGAGCGGGCTGGACGCGGCGGCCTCCCGCTTCGGGGCGGCCCCACCGAGAGCCGAGAGCGGAGCGGCGACGATGCGGGCCGGCTCGGCGCCCATCCCGAGGACGCCCCTGCTGCCGGGAGTGAGAATCTCGAAATCGAGCTCGGCCAGGTCGACACCGAACTCTTCGCGAGCTCCGCGCAGCGCCTCCTCGACCGACTTTCCGGTGAACTCCTTGTACGCACTCATCAGCGTCGTCTCCCTCGGCGGCTCTGGCGGCCGCGTTCCTTGTGGCGAATTGTCTTGTCGGCCGCTGCCGCTCGCTTCTCCGCGGCCCCGCCGAGCGCCGATTTGGGGGGTCGCGTGGCCGGATCGACCGGCGGCGGCAGGACAACCGGGAACCGTGGTGTGTGGTCCTTGGCGAACCCTGGGGTCCACCCGAACAGGGGGAACATGCCTCCCCAACCGATGATGAGGTACTGCTGGACGATCGAGAACAGGGTCGAGACGATCCAGTAGAGGAACAGGCCGGCCGGCAGGATGCTTCCGTAGGTGAGCGAGATGAAGGGGAAGAGGAAGGCCATCTGGCGCTGGATCCGGACGTTTGGATCGTCGGCCATCGCCTGTGTGGCGACCGGCAGGGCCATCCGCGACGTCACGAGCTGCAAGAGCGCCGAGATGATCGCGAGCAGGCTGAGACCGGAGAAGAGCGATCCGGCTGTTCCGAGGAACACCTCCGGTACTCCCCAGTTGACGCCGAAGGCGACCGGGTTGAGGCACGGGTTGAGCACGTGCCCGAGCTCATTGAGGAGGGGCGTGGGGTCGCATTGGAGGTCGACGAGCCGGAACCCGAAGATATCGAGCATCGCCTGCGGGTTGTAGTTCTGGAGGCCCTGGCTGAAGACCGAGTACATCGGGATCAGCAGGAGGATCTGGAGGAGGGCGGGCAAACAGCCGGCGAGCGGATTGATTCCGCGCTCGGCGTAGAGCTGTTTCTGGGCGTCCTGTTGCTTGAGCCGGTCGCCCTTGTAGCGCTTCTGGATCTCCTTGATTTCCGGGGCGAGGAGCTGGGTCCGCTTCGTGGAGACCGTCTGGCGGCGGAAAATCGGGATCAGGACGATCCGGAGGAGGAGCGTCATCAGGACGATCGCGATCGCGATGTTGCCGGTCGCCTTGTCGAGCAGGACGAGCACGATGAAGAAGGCCTGGAAGAGCGGCGTGAAGAGCCAGGCGATCAGACCGAAGGGGTTGTCCGGGGCCGCCGGATGGAGCGGGATCGCCGCCGGGTTCGTCGGTGTCGCGGCGGGGCTGCCGCTCGCGCCGGGCGAGCCCGTTGGGCCGGCGGCGCACGCCACCGCGATGAACAGCGCGATGGCGATGAGGATGAGCGGGCCAATCCAGGCTCGCCCGGGGCGCGAAAGTGTCACTCGTTCCTCAGCTAGCGAACCGGGTCGTAACCGCCGGGGTGACCGGGATGGCAACGGCCGATCCGGCGGATCCCCATCCAGGACCCCTTGAGCAGCCCGTACCGATCGATCGCTTCTTCCGTGTAGCGCGAACAGGTGGGCTCGTAGCGGCAGCTCGCCGGCATCCACCCGAAGAGAATCCGGTAGAGCCGGATGAACCCGATCCCGATCCATTTCACGTGGCCGTTGGCCCTCCGAGCACTCCCCCTCGCTGGAGGAGCCGGCGCAGCGCCCCGACCAACGCTTCGTGGTCGGACTCGACGATCGCTGGCCGAGCGATGATGAGGACGTCCCAGCCCGGCTGGAACGAGGGCGCCATCGCCCTTAGTACCTCGCGGAGGCGGCGGCGGACGCGATTCCGGACTACTGCGCCGCCGAGCTTGCGCCCGGTCGACAATCCGAACCGGGTCGACTCGAGGTCTGTCCGCAGGAACCTGGCGGAGAAGAGCGGGTGGGACCGACTGGTCCCGGAACCCTGGAGCGCCGCGAAATCCTGCGGTCGGGAGAGCATCACGAGTCGCGGCGGGTTTTGGCCGCGGTCGTCCGTCAGGCCGTCAGCCGCTTCCGACCGCGAGCCCGCCGGGCTGCGATCACGCGACGGCCGCCGGAGGTTCGCATCCGGGCGCGAAATCCGTGCTCCTTCGCGCGATGGCGCTTCTTGGGCTGGTAGGTCTGCTTCGTCATCGGGGCTGTGCGAAATCCTCTCCGTACCGCCTCGGGTCGACAATCCGACCCCTAGAGGAACGCAAACGCGCCTGGCGCCCGTGAGCGCGTAGGCGCGTTCGTCGTCCGGCGGATGATATGACGCTCGGATCGGGAGTGTCAAACGATCCGGCACCTCCGGCGGCGGCCGTCGCGGCCTCCGGCGACCCTCGTAGAGCGCAGCGACCCGCGTTCGGGGGCGGTTGCCTCCGATACTCTGGGGGAGTATCGCAGAATCGCCTTGCGGCGGTCGTTCGGGCGGTGCTATCCTCTCCGAGCCCTCGGCGCCGGGACGCTCGCGGGTAAGCCCTCGGAACCTCGTCATCGGGGGACCGGAAGCGACGTCCCACGATGCCGAGCGTCGTCCGAGATGTTCGCGTTCCCGGGTCCCGTCGCCGGTTCATTGTTCGCCGCTACCCGTCAATTCATCCGTCCACCCAGGGATCCACCTCAGCCATATGGATGCCAAGCAGGTCTGGCGCGCTGCCCTCGGAGAGCTGCAGGTCTCGCTGTCGCCGGCGAATTTCGAGACGTGGCTGCGGGACACGCAGCTTGTCGACGTCGACGACCAGCGCTTCCGGATTGCGGTCCCGAACGGCTTCGCCAAGGACTGGCTGGAGACGCGCTACCGATCGCTGATCAGCCAGACGCTTGCGCGGATCGTCGGCTACAGCGTCCAGGTGGAATTCGCCGTCCAGGGCACCGACGGCGTCCCGGCGTTGGTGCCGGAGACGAATGGCACCACCGCCGGCCCGCAGCCCGCCGCGGCCCCCGTCCGCCTCGAGCCGACTCGCGTCGGAGGCGAGGGCGGGACGACGAACATCAACCCGCGCTACACATTCACGAACTTCATCGTTGGCTCGGCCAACCGCCTCGCCCACGCGGCCAGCCTGTCGGTCGCCGAACGGCCCGGCCACGCCTACAACCCGCTCTTCCTCTATGGCGGCGTCGGCCTCGGCAAGACTCACCTGATGCACGCGATCGGGAACCAGGTCATCGCCAAGTTCCCGCGCAAGCGGGTCGTCTACGCGACGAGCGAGAAGTTCACGAACGAGTTCATCACCTCGATCCAACAGGGCAAGATCGACGACTTCCGCGCCCGCTATCGGCGCATCGATCTCCTCCTCATCGACGATATCCAGTTCATCGCCGACAAGGAGCGGACCCAGGAGGAGTTCTTTCATACCTTCAACGCGATCCACGAGGACGGCAAGCAGATCGTCCTTTCGTCCGACCGGCCGCCGAAGGCGATCCTGACGCTCGAGGAACGCCTCCGAAGCCGGTTCGAATGGGGCCTCATCGCCGACCTGACCGCGCCGGACCTGGAGACGAGGATCGCGATCCTCCGGGCGAAGTCCGAGGAGGGCGCGGTCCCGATCACGTCCGACGTGATCGAGTTCATCGCTCGCAAGGTTGTCAGCAATATCCGGGAGCTCGAGGGCGCGCTCAACCGCATCGTGGCTTATGCCTCGATGGGGGCGATGCCGATCAGCATCGAGCTTGCGCAAGCCGTCCTGTCGAACGTCCTCTACAACCCGAAGAAGCGGCAGGTCACCCCGGAGCGCATCGCGATAGCCGTCGCCGACTACTACGGCGTCCAGCTTGAGGCGCTAAAGGGCCAGAAGCGCGACAAGGCGATCGTCACCCCGCGCCAGGTTGCGATGTTCCTCATGCGCCAGGAGACCGACGTCTCGCTGTTACGGATCGGCGCCGAGCTGGGTGGCCGCGACCACTCCACGGTCCTTCATGCCTGCGACAAGATCACCCGCGAGTCGGCCGTCAACGATGAGCTCCGGCGGGAGATTGCCGCGGTCCGCGAGCTGATCTACGCCGACTGAACGGTCGCTCGCCCTCCGTGGTCCGAGGCGGACCTCCGGGACGCCATCGGCCCGAGGATTCTTGGGTCCGTGTGGATAACCGGGTCGATTCGGTGGACAACCGGGGGTGGTTGTGGACATCTCCGACCTCGGGCGGGGGAGTTCAGCCGCCCGGAGGTGGAAGGACGCTACCGACCGACCGATCATCGAGCGGGGGCACCCGGGACGATCCACCTTCGGTCCACCGCGGCGCACCGACAAGTGCGGTCTATGTCCACCGCACCGTATCGGTCGTCCACCGGCCCGTTGCGCACGGCCGCGAGGCCCCATCAACGTCGTCCACACCATGATGATGGTGATGACGGAGTGAGAAGATAGAGTGACTTACACACGAATAGCGGCTCAAAGCGCCGAGGGTGCCGCCACCTACCTGGAGTAAGCCCAACGTGAAGCTATCTGTCATGCAGGAGAACCTCGCGCGCGGCCTGTCGGTCGTCAGCCGGGCCGTATCGAATCGATCGCTGCCCGTCTTGACGAACGTCCTGCTCAAGACCGAGGACGCTGGACTCAAGCTGACCGCCACCAACCTCGAGATCGGAATCACGTACTGGGTGCCCGGCAAGATCGAGACCGACGGTGCAACGTCGGTTCCGGCGCGGCTCCTGACCGATCTCGTGAATTCACTGCCCGGCGGCGAGCCGATCATTCTCGAGCTCGGCGAGGGCGAGACGCTCCACATCCGGAGCGGAAGGTTCGAATCGAACATCAAGGGCATCTCCGCGGACGACTTCCCGACAGTCCAGACCGCTGGCGAGCGGCCGATCACTCGGATCCCCCAGAAGGTCCTCCGCCAGGCACTCGAGGAGACGGCCTTTGCCGCGGCAAGCGACGAGGCCCGGCCGATCCTGACCGGCGTCCTGGCTCGCTTCGAGGGTGACCAACTGACGCTCGCGGCCGCCGACAACTACCGGATCGCCGTCAAGACGATTTCCATCCTCGATCCGGTCGACGAAACGAGCGTCGTCATTCCGGCGCGAGCGCTCCACGAGCTGAGCCGCGTCCTCGCCGACGTCGACGATCCCGTCTCGATCGTTCTCGCCCACGCCAGGAACCAGGTGTTGTTCCACCTCGAAGGGGTCGATCTCGTCAGCCGGCTCATCGATGGTCAGTACCCCAACTACCAGTCGGTGCTGCCGGCGAGTCATACGACCAGGGCGATCCTCGATCGCGAGGAGCTCCTCCGCGCCGTCCGCCCGGCGGCGCTCATCGCCCACGAGTCAGCGAACATCGTCAAGCTCGGCGTCGGGCTCGAGGGGGACGCGGGGATCACGGTCAGCGCGAACGCCGAGGTCGGCGATCACATCGGCCGGATCGAAGCGGCCGTCGAAGGCGACGGGACGACGATCGCGTTCAACGCCCGCTTCCTGGCCGACGTCCTGACGAACGTCGACGCGGAGCAGTTCGCGCTCGAGCTCAATGGGCCGCTCTCGCCGGGGGTCTTCAAGCCTGTCGGCGACGATCGCTACGTCCACGTCGTCATGCCGCTCCGTACAACGTCCTAGGAGACTGCTGGATCCTCGGACCAATGGCTTCGCGGAGCTCAGCCTTGGACCTCGGAGGGCGAGCGGCCGCTCGATTACTGAGGGTGCCGGTTCTCTGTGCTTGATTCGATCACGATTCGGGACCTCCGCGGGTACGCCGCGCTTGATGCGGCGTTCGGGCCGGGCCCGCATCTCATTGCCGGTCCCAATGCGGCCGGCAAGACGAGTTTGATCGAAGCCATCGTCCTGCTGGCGTGGGGCCGTTCGCATCGGACCAGCACCGACGGCGAGATCGTCCGCTGGGGCGCCGACCTCGCGAGGATCGAGGGCCGCGCTGGTGACGAGACGATCGAGGTCGCCCTCGTGCGGTCCGGCGCGGAGCTGGGAGCCGAGACCGGATCGTCGAACGGGCCGGCGGCCGGATCCGCGATGAAGTCCGGTGGCGGGGCCCGCAAGCGGATCCGCGTCAACGGTGTGCCGCGTCGGGCGGCCGGTCTCATCGGTCTTCTTCGGGCCGTCGTCTTCGCCCCGGAGGAGATGCTGCTCGTCGTCGGGTCGCCGGGTCTGCGCCGTGCAGCCATCGACCAGCTCGCGGCGCAGCGCGGCTCCGCCTATCTACGCGACCTCGCGACGTACAGCCGGACGCTCCAGCAACGGAACAGCCTGCTGCGGGCGATCCGCGAGGACCAGGCCGATCGGGGCGAACTGCGGTTCTGGGACGGCACGTTCCTCGACGCCGGCAGCGCGATCGTCGAAGCCCGCCTGCGCCTCCTCGATGACCTGGCTCTGCCGCTGGCCCGGGCCCACGCCGAGATTGCGCCGGAGGAGGCGGCCGCCAGCCGGCTCGCGATCCGGTATGCGACGAACGCCCCGGCCCTCCCCGGCGAATCGCCGCGGGACGCGCTCGCGCGGCGCCTCCAGGAGACCGCCGAGAAGGAGGTCTGGAACGGCTCCACGCTCGTCGGCCCGCATCGCGACGACCTCGTCTTCGAGCTCAACGGCCGAGACCTCTCCGGATTTGCATCGCGTGGCCAGCAGCGCACCGCGATCCTCGCCCTCAAGCTCGCCGAGCTCGACCTGCTGACCGAGCAGGACGGCCGTCCGCCGCTCCTCCTCCTCGACGATGTCTTCTCGGAGCTCGACCCCGACCGGCGGGCGCATCTCGTGCGCCGGATCGCCGAGTTGCCGCAGGCCTTCGTGACGACGACAACCTTGGCCGACCTCGACCACGCCCTCGTCGCAGCGGCCACGACCTGGGACGTGACACCCGATGACGGTGACGGCGCCAGGCTCGTACCCGCGCGGACGACCGTCCGATGACCGGTCGCCGCCGACCGATGACGAGAATCGGCGACCTCTTGCCGGACGCCGCCCGCGGCCTCGGGCTCGAGGACGAGCTCCGCCTGTCCCGGGCGATGGCGACATTCGAGGCGATTGTCGCCGAGCGTGTCCCCGCCGCGGCCGGCGGTTGCCGGGTGCTCAGGCTCGACGGATTCGACCTTATCGTCGAGGCGGACGCTCCGATCGTCGCCCAGGAGCTGCGTCTGCGGACAACTGAGCTCCTGGCCGCGTTCGCCGCCTCCCCGGCGGGCACCGGCGCACGCGAACTCCGGGTCCACGTTCGGCGCGGGGGCGCCCGCGTATAATCCCGCACACCTGCCAGCCGCTCGGCTTCGCGCGCGAGAATCTCGTTCGAACCGAGATCCACCTCCCGCCGTCCCGCGCCGCCCATCGAACACCGGCGACTGCCGATCACGAGAGAGCTGCATGGCCGTCCGTCTCCAAATGAAGCTCGGGGTGATTGCCGAGCCAGATCGCGTAACCGACTCGCCCGACACGGTCGTCGTCGTCGAGCCGAGCGTCGGGTCCGTCGCGCGGTCGAAGGGGAACCTGTACCTCCTCGTCACCTCGACGGTCGCGAGCCAGCGGGCCCAGGAGGCGACGCAGCTCGCCGCCGAGACCATCCGGAGCGAGTACTACTACGACGAGTCGGCGGGAATCCGGGTCTGCCTCGAGAAGGCGATCGCATCGGCCAACAAGCGCCTGGCCCATCAGCGCGACCGCCTCAACCTCCACGGCGACGGGGTGAACGGGCCGATCGGGATCGGTGTGGCTGTCGTCCGCGGCAACGAGCTTTACGTCGCTACGATCGGGCCCGCCGAGGCCTACCTCATTCGCCAGGCTCGCCTCTCGACCCTGCCCGACCCGCACCGGGAGCGCGGCCTGCCGACCAAGGACCTCGAGCCGGACGTCTGGCGCGGCGAGATCTCCGTCGGCGATTCGCTGGTCCTCATCTCCCCGAACGTGATGAGCCGTCTCGGCCCGGACGAGCTCAAGGACGCGATGGTCACGCTCCATCCGCAGCCCGCCATGGAGCATCTCCATCATCGCTTCGTGGCATCGGACGGATCGGCGAGCGACGCGATGATCGCCATCGAGGCGACGGAGGTGGCATCCACCCACAAGTCGCGGGCGCTCGTCCCCGTCCGCCCGGCGGAACCGCTCGCCGGGGCCCCGGATCGCTCGCCGATCCCGCTGGCCGACAACGTCACCGACGGGGTCGCCGCCGTCCAGGCGTCGGCCTTCCGAGCCCGGGCCGCTGCCGGTGGCGCGCTCGAGCGGCTCGTCGTTCGGCTGCAGGAGCTCTTGCCGCGGCGCCGGACCGCGTATCGACGCGTCACGCCGGCAGCCGCCAAGCGGGAGATGCAGCGACGGGCTGCGGTCGCGATCCTGGCACTCGTGGTGGTGTCGGGCGGGTTGTTCACGGTCGTCTGGGCCGTCGGTGGCCAGAATCCCGGCCAGGAGCTTGCGTCGCTGACCGTCGGCGAGGCCGCCCTTCGGACCGCTCGCGACAATCTCGGCACGGTGTTCGGGCCGGGTGTCGACCTTGTGGACGGCGATCCGTCGAAGGCTCTCGACCTCCTCACCGCCGCCTACGCCGCTCTCGACACGGCCGCCAAGAACGAGGTCCCGGCGTCGACGATCGGCCCTCTCCGGAAGCAGGCCCAGGACGGTCTGGACCGCCTCTATGGAGTCAAGCCAGTTGCCCCGGCGACGATCATCTCGTTCGCCGACAGCGAGGTCCCGTTCGACATCGGCGACATGATTCTTGGGCCGGGAAACGTCCCGTACGTCCTCGATCGGGCCACCAAGTCGATCTATCGGGTCGACCTCGGGACGAGGAAGGCGCAGCTCATCTACCGCGAGGGAACGAAGGCCTCGGGGATCCTCGAGGGCGCCCCGAAGCTCATGGCCCTCGGCGCCGCCCGCGACCTCCTCGTCGTCGACAGCGCCAACATCATGTGGCGCTGGCGCCCCGCCGACGAGGCCGGCAACGGCACGATCATCAAGGTCACGGTGTCGAATGGGGCGAGCTGGGGCGACGACATCCGCGCGATCGGGACGTTCCTCCGGGTCGCGAGCACCGGGCTCTACAACCTCTATGTCGTCGACCCGTCGGAGGAACAGCTCGTCTACTACTTCCCGGCGTCGGATGGCAGCGGCTTCCCGGCGGCTCCGGTCGACCGGCTCGCTGTCGCCCGCAAGATGGACAAGGTCGACGACCTGTACATCGACGGCGACATCTTCATCACCGATGACGGCGAGATCGTCCGCTTCGTCGACGGCCGGGCAGAGGGCTGGGCGGCCGACCCGCCACCCGACACGTTGTTGCGAAAAGCCCCGAAGTACCGCCTGATCACCTCCGCGACGGAGAAGCGGAAGGGCGTCCTCTACGCCTACGACCCGACGAGCGCCAGGGTCATCGCGATCGACAAGGCGAAGGGCACCTACCTCGAACAATTCCGGCTCGCCGGCGGAGCCCGCGGCTGGGAGGACATTCGCGGGATGTACGTGGTTCTCGCCGGGGAGGAAGCCCCACCGACCCTCATCTGGGCGACGAAGGATGGCGTCTACTCCTCGATCCTCGACGCCGTCCCGGACGTCGCCGCCCCGTCGCCAGCTGGCTCGGGGAGTCCCTCGCCGTCGGGTGGGGCGTCCGGGAGTCCGGGAGGTAGTGCGCCGGCGTCGGCCGCGCCGTGATCCCGCTTCGGGACGCCAATCCGGTTCGGCGAACGCCGATCGTCACGATCTCGCTCATCGTCGCCTGCATCGTCGCGTTCGCCTACCGACTCGGGGCCGAGTCGAACGCCGGCGAGACGGGAATCGAGGAGCTGTTCTTCCGGTTCGGCGTGGTCCCTGCTGAACTGGTGGCGGACCTGGCGAAGGGCAGGATCTTCGGCGAGGAAACCCTCGCGATCTTCACGAGCATGTTCCTCCATGTGAACCTGATCCACCTCGTCGGCAATCTCATCTACCTGTGGATCTTCGGCAACAACATCGAGGATCGTCTCGGTCGGCTCGGGTTCATCCTCTTCTACTTCGGCGGCGGCATGGCGGCGGTCTTCGCCCAGGTCGCGATCGACCCGTCTTCGCACATCCCGATGGTCGGGGCGTCGGGCGCGATTTCCGCGATCCTCGGGGCGTACCTCGTGCTCTTCCCGGGCGCCCGGATCCTGTCACTCGTGTTCCTCGGCTTCTTCTACCAGTTGATCGAGGTGCCCGCGCTCATCGTCCTGGGGTTCTGGTTCGTGCTCCAGTTGATCGACGGCCTCGGCTCGCTCGGGCTGGCCGGCGCGGAGGGCGGCGTCGCGTTCTTCGCCCACATCGGCGGCTTCGTCGTCGGCGTCCTCGTGGGACTCCTCGTCCGCGCGGCGGGTGGAGCCCGAGGGCGACGGGCTGAGGGGCCGCGGCCGGGGGCGGGCGTGGGATAATCAGGCCATGGCCAGCGAGGAGCCGCTTCCGGGGACGAAGCTCGTCGAGATGGTCGTCGAGAGCGTCCGGGTCCACATGCTGTCCAGCCGGCACGTCGTGATCCTCAAGGAGACCGAGCGGGATCGCTACCTCCCGATCTGGATCGGGCCGTGGGAGGCGAGCGCGATCGCGATGAAGCTCCAGGGCCTGGCTCCGGACCGGCCACTCACCCACGACCTGTTCGCGGCGGCGCTCGAAGGGCTGGGCGCTCGCGTCGATCGGGTGATCATCTCGTCGCTCGCCGAGGAAACCTTCCACGCCCGGCTGTTGCTCGAGCACGACGGCAGAACGGTCGAGGTCGACGCCAGGCCATCGGATTCACTCGCTCTCGCCGTCAGGGCCGGCGGCAGGATCTTCGTCGTCGAATCGGTGCTGGACCAGGCGGCCCTCGGCGCGGACGGCGGCGTCGGCGACGAGGAGGGTGAGGGCACGACGGGGATCGCCCTCGAATCGACGGGCGAGCAGATCGTCGACCCTCGTCTCGACGTCTTCCGCGACTTCGTGAATTCGCTCGACATCGACCCGGGAACCGGCGAGCCCCGAGCCTCCGGCAGCTAGCCGGCTGCCTGGTCGGTCAGGATCGGCGTCCCGCGGCGGAGGGCACGAGCCCGGTTCGACCACATCCGAAACCGGAGCCGCCAGAAGTCGCGCACCGCGCGAAAGACCACGCTCGGCTTGGCTCCGGTTGGCGAACCCGCGGTCCGGGGATGATGCGGAACGCCGACCTCGACGATCGTCCGGCCGGCGGCTCGGAGCTTGATGAGGAGCTCCGCCGAGAAGAACGCGCCGCCCGACTCGATCGCAACGCCCTCGAGCGAGGACCGTCGAAACAGTTTGTAGGCGCAGTCGACGTCGCGGACTGCGAGGCCGAACCAGACGAGGTTCGCGAACCGGTAGGCCTTGGCGTAGAGCGTCCTGACGAGCGGATCGGCTCGCTTGATCCGGTAGCCGACGACGACGTCCGGCCGGTCAGCCGCGGCCAGGCGTTCGGTCAGGCGGGCGAGGTCCGCGACGCGGAACTGCCTGTCGCCGTCCGTGAAGGCCACGAGATCGTGGCGGGCGGCCCGAAAGCCGGACAGGAGGGCGGAGCCGTAGCCCAGGTTCGTCGGGTGGTGGACGGCGCGAACGACGCCGGGATGCTGAGCCGACAGCTCGTCCGCGATGGCTCCGGTCCGGTCGCGCGAGCCGTCATCGACGATGATCACCTCGAACGTCTCCGCCAGCCCGGGCAGGGTCTCGAGTGCCTCGTCGACGAGGCCCCGGAGATTGGCTTCTTCGTTGTGGGCCGGGAAGAAGAACGACAGCCGGGCGACCCGTTCCGTCACGGGCGAACGCCCGCGGCGCTGCGCGAGGTCACCCGGAGAACATTCCAGGCCAACGGCGACTCGAGTGGCGTGAGCGTGTAGCGCAAGTTCAGCTGCAGGAGCTCCTGAGAATCGATTCGGATCGCATAGACCGGCCGTCCGATCGCGAGGTTGCCGTCGATCACGTCCGTGACTTCTCCCAGGTCCATGTCGATGCGGGTTCGATCGTCGGCGACGAAGATGTCGGTGCGCCGACCTTCGATCAGCTGTGCGTACCATAGCGGCGTCGAGTAACTCCACCAGCTGACGATGACCGCCTGCGGCTCGACCTCGTCGAGGACGGCGTCGAGCCAGAGCCCCGCGCTGCGATCGGCCGTCCGGTCGGCGGCGGCGGCCCTGTCCGGGAATGCCGCGATCGTCGGCCCAAGGAGCAGCAGGGCCGCGAGGGCGGCCACAGCGAGGCCGATCGGGTCGAACCGCCCCCGCGCCCTCCCGCCGGCCGAATCGGTGTTCACGGGCGCTTGCGCGGCCTCGGAGGCCTCGCCTGATGCCGGTTCCGGGGCTTCGACGAGGCGCCCTTCGCGGATCCGGTCGACGACGGCGGCGGTGAAGATTGCGACCCAGAGCCAGGCGATGAGCGCTGGCCCGAGGTAGTAGCGATCGATCTCGGCATTGACGTAGGCAGCGTTGAAGAAACAGGTGATCGCCAGCGCGCTGGCGGTCAGCAGGGCGAACGCCCGGTGGCGGATCGCCGTCACGATCAACCCCGACAGGACGAGGGCGGCGAGCGGCCCGAGTTGGCGGATGGCGAGCGATGCCAGGCTGGCGAGCTTCCCTGGCCAGTCGCCGAACGGATCGTTGAGCCCGCCCCGGAACTGCTCGCCGGTGACGACATAGACGAACCCGCCCAGGGTGTCGGGCCGCCCGTAGACGAACGGAGCTTTGAGGAAGCCGATCGCGCCGCCGCGGAGCGGCAGCTCGAGGTAGACGAGGGCCGCCGACACGACGAAGGCCGCCACACACAGCGCCACGAGCCGGCCGCGGGCGAAGATCGAGGGCTCGACGGCGAGGACATAGAGCCCGATCGGCACGGCGAGCAGCAGTGTCAGTGAGTGGTTGCCGGCCGACAGGCCGGTGACGGCCGCGGCGGCGACGAGCCAACGATCGGCCCGCAACGGATTCTCTAGGCGGGCCGATTCCCAGCGGACGAGGAGCCACAGGATCGCGGCGAGGAACACGAGGTGGAGTGCATGGGGGTCGGCGTGGGTGCCGATCGCCCAGACGATCGGCGTCGCCGCGAGCCCGAGTCCAGTGGCTACCCCGATGATCGTCGAGCGGGTCAGCATCCGGACCAGGTCGACCGTGATCCCGGCGGTGACGCCCACGAGGATCGCCGACAAGAGGTTCATCCGGAACGCGGGCTCACCGAACGGGGCCAGGACGATCGACGCCAGCCAGCCGAGGATGACGTAGGTTGGATAGCCGGTCGGATGGGCAGTCCCGAGGATCGGTGGGATTGTCTGGAATTCGGCGGTATCCCAGAGGCCCACGCCGGGCATCAGCCGCCACGTCGCCAGGGCAGTGGCAATGACCCCGACACCGACCGGCGCCAGGAGCCCGATGCGGGGTCGTTTCACCATCCGAGCAGGTTGCCCCAGACCACGCCCCAGAAGTTCACTGCGATCGAGATGCCGACCAGGGCGGCGGCGACGGCAACGCCCATCCCCGACCGGATCCGCTCCATCCCGAGCGCGACGAGCACCACCGCCCACGGCACGAAGTCGAGGCTGAAGCGATACCCGAACTGGACCCAGCCCTGGCTGAAGTGCATGAGGTTGACGACGGCGATGATGACGACCGCCAGCGCCGCGCCGGTCACCGCCCTGCTCCGGCCGTAGCGTCGAAGGGCCGGAAGAACGAACAGGAATGCCGGGCTCGTGAGGATCACGCTCATCCCGATGTCGAGCGGCACGGCCATCGGGCAGTCCGGTTCGAACAGGCCCCGGATCATCGCCGGATCGACGCAGAGCTCGCGCCCGCCGCCGAGGCTCGCCGGGTAGACGTTCGGCTCGATGGCCGGCGTGCTGAAGAACATGATGCCGAGATTCTGCGGGATGTAGCGTGGATCCTCGATTCCCCACGAGACGTTGTAGCCGAGCGTCGTGTAAAAGCCCGCCTCCTGCTCGTAGAGGAACTGGTAGCCCGGATGGATGATGTGGCCCGTCGAGACGAGGTTGTAAAGGAGCAGCGCCCCGACTGGAATCGCGGCGCCCAGCCCCGCCGAGAAGCCCCGCCGCAGCCATGACCCACCGCCACCGACCAGCAGGAAGAACGGTGCGGCAAACAGCACGGAGAGGCGAGACGTGCAGGCCAGGCCGAAGAGCAGCCCGGCGAGGAACTGGCGGCCGTCGATCGACGCGAGCTGACTGATCACGGATGCCAGCGCGCCCGTCGGCGGATCAGGCTCCGCCTTGGCC
>Ga0222623_10000354_pt1 | contig 14097 bp, 13 predicted proteins | sample PLMtaG_FD_177336 | JGI IMG/M metagenome (GOLD analysis project Ga0222623, IMG submission 177336) | Groundwater sediment microbial communities from an aquifer in East River, Colorado, USA - PLM2_30_coex | ecosystem: Environmental > Terrestrial > Soil > Riparian zone | place: USA: East River...
CCGCTGTGCATCGGTAGGTTTCTTTCGTCGGTCTCATAATCGCGAATTAACCTAAACAGCGCCGAAGTCTTCCGGGTCTTCTTCTATAGAGGCAGCCGTGTCCGGCTGCCCTCCCTCCGCATTCGCACGCGGCACGCCCAACGTTACAACTTCTGGGGAGCGCACGCGTCTCGGATGCTGGCGAAGGCGTCTCGTGTTCGCGAACGTTTTCTGGAGCGGAACCAATTTGTAATAAGTTCGTCGTCGCGAGACGCAACGACCCACACGCGAGACGCGTATGCTCCTCAATCCATCATCCGTGCTATCCGCGTAGTTCGCCTGCCGCGCCGTAGCCTTGGCGCAGGCGGGTGCTCATTCGTGGTTAGTAATTCTAAAATTCTTTCCCGCGTTTTTCGGGCCCAATGGCAGCAAGAACGATCACCGCGATGAAGACGACCGATTGGACCATCGCCATCGTGAGCGCGTAGTTCGGCTGGCCGTTCGCCATAGGGAACCGTTGCGCCAACCAAGCCTGTTGTTGCGCTGCATATGCCGCAGCGAAATTGCCTAGCTGATACACGAGTCCGGGAAACGTGCCGCGAAATTCGGGCGGCGACAGTTCGTTTAGATGTACCGGCACCACGCCCCACGCGCCTTGCACCATGAACTGAATGAGGAAGCCACCGAGAATCAGCAGCGCCGTGCTCGGTGCGAATATCCAGAGTGGAATCAGCAGCATGCCGCAGAGCGCTGATAAAATGATGACACGACGTCGTCCCCATTGTTGTGAAAGAAAACCAAGGGCCGTGCCCCCGCAGATCGCGCCGGTTGCGTACACCATGCTGATGATCGATTTGGCGTTAACGCCGAAACCGCGCTGCTCTTCGAGATACGTAGGATAGAGGTCCTGCGTGCCATGCGACATGTAATTGAACGCCGTCATCAGCAGTGCGGCGTAAATGAACAAGAGGCCGTGTTGCCTGAGTAAAATCGACAGGCGCAAGCCCGAGTGTTTGCCGTGTCTGCGGTCGCGCTGCCACACCGGCGATTCAGGCACGTGCGCGCGAATGTAAACCACGAGCAACGCCGGTAACGCACCAGCGACAAACAATCCACGCCAGCCGAAGTGCGGAAACACCACCAAGTAAACCAAGGCTGCGAGCAGATAACCAACCGCGTAACCCTGCTGCAGAATTCCGGAGAACAGCCCGCGTGTTTGCGTCGGCAGCGATTCCATTGCGAGCGACGCGCCGAGTCCCCATTCGCCGCCCATGCCGACTCCGAAGAGCGCGCGCAAAATCAGAAATACAGTGAAATTCGGCGCGAATGCGGTCAGCAATTCCATGACCGAGTAAAAAACAATGTCCATCATGAGCGGGACGCGCCGTCCAAATTTGTCTCCTAACAAACCAAAGATGAACGCGCCGAGCGGTCGGGCCATCAATGTGAGCGTGATCGCGAACGCCACCTCCGGAATGCTGTGGCCAAACTCGTGCGAGATCGGCACAAGCACGAAGGTGAGCAGGAAGAAATCCAGCGCGTCCAGTGCCCAGCCGAGAAAACAGGCGAGGAATGTTTTGCGTTGATCGGGGTCGAGCGATTTGAAGAGCCGGATCGCTTCCACGGCGTGATTCAACTAGTTTCAGCAACCACGAATCAACACCAATAAACACGAATAAATCGGATTGAGAGAGAATTGACAGAATCCAACAGAATTCCGGATTCAGGATTCTGATCCAGCAACTGCCGGACTGTTCATTCTGCCTAAAGTTTGTCGTCGCGAGACGCAACGACCGACACGCGAGACGCGTATGCTCCCCAATCCATTATCCGTGCATGCCCGCCGTAGCCTCGTGCGGAGGCGGGTCATCCATTGATCCATCCCGGATCCGCTTTAACGCTTTAACCGTTCAACGATTCAACGGCGGCGAAGCCACAAAAAGAGAAAGCGCCGAGAGGATTTTCACCTCTCGGCGCTAACTGGTTAATTAACCGTTCGGAGAGAAAGTGCTATTCCGGGCAACTCTCGGGAATGGGACACTGGGGATCGTTGCACCCGTTAACCGTAACCGTGCCGCCACCTCCACTGGTTTGATCTGCCGTGGATCTCATTACACCGGCGAGCTCCAGCGCTATCGAGGGGGAACCTTGGGCGTACGCCAAAGTCGCCGCAGGAATGAAACCCAGCAGTTGTGCTTTCAATTGGCGCGCATCTTCGATGACTTTCAGTGCGTGTAAAGAGAATCTGCATCAGGGAAGACCCCTGATTTTTAAGAGCAGATTCCCTTAGCGAAAGGCAATTGTGCCCCTAGGGGTTTAAGGGACTTTCCCCTGATTTCGGACAGCGCGCCGCGGCGAGTTGGTTGGCGAGCCCTTTCCGGCAAATCATTAGATTCGCCACAGATTAACATGAAACATAGATGTTCAACAAAAAACGCAGGCCCGCGCGTTTCACTCCTTATCGGTGGTAGTCTGTGTCTACCTGTGGCTGAACGAATCCCGAGAAGCGAATATTTAGACAGAATTGACAAAATCCAACAGAATTCGGGATTCTGAAAATTCTGTTCATTCTGTCTAAGTTCGTCGTCGCGAGACACGGCGACCAACACGCGAGACGCGTATGCTCCCCGGAAAGAGTGCACTCCCCCTGAACTCAGGAAGCTGCCGGGAACCGCACGACTTTCTTTTTGCCTACTACGGAGATTGTCTCCCCTTCCCGGGGCGCAAGAGTTTCCTCGACATATTTAGTGGCGCGCTCGATCAGTGCCTGTCCGGAATTCAAGCCAAGCTTGTGTTTGATGTTTTCGCGGTGGGTCTCGATCGTCTTCACGCTCAGATTCAGGGCGTGCGCGATCTTACTTGTGCCAAGCCCCGAACCGAGCAGATGGAAGACGTGCATCTCGCGGTCGGACAAATTTTCAACGCGGGTCGCTCTTCCCGGAAGGCGGAATTCTGGCTGTGTTTCGAGGGCTTCTTTGAATACGCGCATGGCAAGCTCTCGACTGACGTAGATCTCCCCGCGTAAAATATCGGAGATGGCGGCCAGCATTTCGTCCCTGGCTGCCCTTTTCATCAGGTACCCACTTGCGCCCGCGCGCAACGCTCGCATGGCGAAAATGCTTTCTTCAAACCCGGAATACACCAGGATCAGCAAGCCGGGGTTTTGCACCTTGAGCGCCTTGACAAATTCCACGCAGTCGGCGGCGCCCAGCCGTAATCCAATCACGAGCAGGTGCGGCTTGCATTCCGTGATCTTGATCAGCGCGCTGGGAACGCTCTCGGCCTCGCCGCAGACAACCATGTCTGGCTGGGCATTGAGGAAAGTGATAAGGCCGTAGCGAAGCATGGGATACGCGTCCACAACGAGGATTCGCTTTTTTTCGACAGGCGGTTGCCCAACACTCCTGGCCATTGCTTTTACGAGCGCTTATCAAAAACGAAATCTGCAGATAAAGTCAATGCTTTAGATAATGCGCGGCGAGCGGGTGGATGACGCACCGCTGAGAAACTCCGGGGAGCGCGTGCCCTCGTCCGCCAAAGGACGGATTCGCCGTGGCCAACGCGGTGGTTTCGGCGCCTTTGCCGCAACTCCCCTGCGCAAAAGTTCGTGATCGCGGGGGCGCGATCACCAGCACGCGGGGCGCGTGCGCTCCCCGGAAGACTGCGCTCCCGGATCGAAATAAGCGTTGACACCCAACGAGATGCACCGGATAACCAGCCCTTCGATCTAAAAACTAAAAAGCAAAACAATCATGAAATCCGTCATTAGCCTTATCGCCCTCGCATTATTTGCCCTTTTGCCTGCTACATTCGTTCAGGCGCAAGGCACACCCAAGGCCGCTGCCGGTGAAAAGAGCGCGGCACCAGCCGGCGCTGGTAAGCGAACCGACGTTTACCATGTCCATTTCACCAAGGCCGCTGTCGGGAAGGCAGTGCAGCTGGGTGATTGGCTAAAAACACCCGATCCCCACAACCCGATGCCCGATCACTTTATTGTCCTGCGTCATCAAGATGGGGACGCCTGGGATTACGTGGTCATTACGCATCTCGGGCCAAAAGCGACCGTGGAAGCAGCGGGAACGGCTGTGCCTCCGGACAAACGTGACCTCAGCGAGTGGCACACCGATACCTTTGTGAACGGTCCTTCATGGGAGGAATTCACGCGCGCCATGGGTATTGACGCCGATTCGAAATCCAAGACGACCGGCTCGGTTTATTCTGTCTCGTATTATCGACCCGCGCCCGGTCACCGCGAGCAATTGGAAAAGATGCTCGGCGAACTGCCCAGTGCATCCAATGACACAACTGCAGGGAACGTGTTGATGCAGCATCTGGAAGGCGCCGCGTGGACGTTCCTGACGATCGCGCGCTACAATTCCTGGGACGACTTTGCTACGGGTGAGAAAAGCGCTGTAGCGCAGACTACGAAGAAGGATAGCCCGTGGTACCGTTTGCGTGATCACGCCCAATTTCATACCGACACGCTGACCGATCGCATCGCGCCGTAAGGCCCAGTTCGTCCGGTTGGGGAGCGGTGCCCGTCTCCTTGGCTCGCCGCAGCCTTGGCGAAGGCGGCGGGTGCCGGCGAAAGCGTCTCGCTTTCGCGAACTTTTCTATCGAGGGGAAGCAGGGAAGACTGTTTCAGCGAGGACGCCGAAACCAACACGCGAGCCGCGTGTGCTCCCCCATCCCACGCATTCGTGTTAATTCGTGGTTGAGGTTTCGTCATTCGATATTCGGATTCGTCCATTGTGCCCAGAATCGAAAGAACATTCTAAAGACTTAGCTCGATTATGATCACGAGCAGGAGCACGAGTATGAGTCCCTAACACATCTACGTATCATGATGCGTCAATTTGTTCCTTGAATCCCGAGACAAACGCCGTTTAGTTCCCGGACAATTATGACAACAAACGGTCTTCATCCTTTCGAAGCGCTGTTGCGCGAACGCATCGTCGTGCTCGATGGAGCCATGGGTACGATGATCCAGCAATGCAAATTCTCCGAAGCGGATTATAGAGGAAAGCGATTCGCTGATTGGAAGGGCAAAGACCTCAAGGGAAGTCTCGAACTACTCAATTTAACGCGGCCGCAGGTCGTCGAGGAAATTCACGCGGCTTATCTTGATGCAGGCGCGGACGTCATCGAAACAAACACCTTCAGCGGAACTACCATCGGTTTGCACGATTTCCTGTTTCAACGCGAACCCACACGTGGTCGCAAGGATCAGGAATTCTTTCAGCGCGTGGTGGACGATGTTGGTCTTCGCGCTCTTGTTCATGAAATTAATTTTGAAGCGGCCAGTATCGCGCGACAGGCCGCTGATCGCGTCGCGAATGAAACCGGCAAGCAACGATTTGTCGGCGGATCAATGGGACCGCTTCCTGTGGCTGGTTCCATTTCGCCGGATGTAAACGATCCGGCGTTTCGCGCGGTCTCGTTCGATCAACTTCGGCAAAATTATTTCGATGAAGCGAAAGCGCTGCTCGAAGGCGGTGTCGATCTTCTCATTGTCGAAACCATTTTCGATACGCTCAACGGAAAGGCTGCGTTATTTGCTGTTACTGATGCGTTTGAAAAAACCGGACGCAGCGTGCCGTTGATGATTTCGGGCACCGTAATTGACAAGTCCGGGCGGAACTTGAGCGGGCAAACGGTTGAAGCGTTGCTTATATCGCTGGCGCACGCGCAACCGATCATCCTCGGTTTGAACTGTTCGCTGGGACCCGACGAAATGGAACCCTTTGTCGAAGAGCTGGCGCGCATTTCGCCGTATTACATGAGCGCGTATCCGAACGCTGGTCTGCCCGACGCGCTATCGCCCACCGGTTTTCCGGAAACTGCCGAAACATTTGCGCCCAAGTTGGCAAAGTGGGCCGAGAACGGCTGGCTCAACGTCGTGGGCGGCTGTTGTGGCACGACGCCGGATCACATCCGTACACTGTCGAAACTGGTGCGTCAATTGTCGCCACGTGTCGTAGAAGCGACGATCAGCTACACATGATTCTGCGACTTTCCGGACTCGAACCGTTAAACATTACGCCGGAATTCGGCTTCGCGGTCATTGGCGAGCGCACCAACATCACAGGTTCGCCGAAGTTCTCGAAATTGATTTTGGCGGACGATTTCGAGGGGGCGCTGGCGGTAGCGCGACAGCAGGTTCAAGGCGGCGCAAACATGCTCGATGTCAACATGGATGAAGGGATGATTGATTCGGAAGCGGCCATGGTCCGGTTCCTGAACTTGATCGGCAGCGAACCGGAGATCGCGCGCATCCCCATCGTGATCGACAGCTCAAAGTGGAGCGTCATCGAAGCAGGACTCAAGTGCGTGCAGGGGAAAGTGGTGGTGAATTCCATCAGTCTGAAAAACGGCGAAGACGAATTTGTTCGTGAAGCGCGGTTGATCCGGCGCTACGGCGCAGCCGCCATTGTGATGGCATTCGACGAGCATGGGCAAGCTGACAGTTTCCAGCGGAAAATCGACATCTGCCGGCACGCTTACGAACTATTGACCAAACAGGCGGGCTTTCCGGCGAATGATATTATTTTTGATCCAAACATTCTGACGATTGCCACTGGATTGGAAGAACATCGCAATTACGCGATGGATTTCATTGAAGCGACGCGCTGGATCAAGAAGAATCTCCCTGGCGCGCGTGTCAGTGGCGGGGTAAGCAACATCTCATTTTCGTTTCGCGGCAACAACACTGTTCGCGAGGCGATGCACGCTGCGTTTTTGTTTCACGCCATCCGCGCAGGTCTGGACATGGGAATCGTCAACGCGGGACAGCTCGCAGTTTACGAAGAAATCGAGCCCGAGCTGCGAGAGCGCGTGGAAGACGTGCTGTTGAACCGGCGTGACGATGCAACCGAACGCCTGGTCAATTTCGCGGAGAACGTAAAAGCAAAAGATAAAATACCGATCGCCGATGAGACGTGGCGCAAAGAGCCTGTTGAAGCGCGTCTGAAACACGCATTGGTCAAAGGGATCGTTGATTATATAGATGCTGATACCGAGGAGGCGCGCCAAAAATGCAAGCGGCCGCTTGATGTGATCGAAGGTCCGCTCATGGCCGGGATGAGCGTGGTGGGTGACCTGTTTGGCGCAGGCAAAATGTTCCTGCCACAGGTCGTGAAGAGTGCGCGCGTGATGAAAAAAGCTGTCGCTTATTTGCTGCCGTTCATGGAGACGGAGAAATCTGCGGGCGCAAAGCCCCAGGGGCGAATCGTCATGGCCACCGTGAAAGGTGACGTGCACGACATTGGCAAAAACATCGTGGGGGTCGTGCTGCAATGTAACAACTACGATGTGGTCGATCTTGGTGTGATGGTGCCGGCCGCGAAGATCTTGGAAACCGCGCGAGAAAAACAAGCGGACGCCATCGGCCTGAGCGGCCTGATTACGCCGTCACTCGATGAGATGGTGCATGTGGCGCAGGAAATGGAGCGCGAAGGATTTCGTTTGCCGCTCTTGATTGGTGGGGCCACTACCAGCCGGGCGCACACCGCGGTGAAAATCGCGCCACATTATCAGGCCAGCACCGTGCATGTGCTCGACGCGTCGCGCGCGGTGGGCGTAGTCAACTCTCTGCTTAACGAGGAACTCAAAACGAAGTTCGATAAGAAAACGCGGGAAGAGTACGAACGCTTACGTCAGGAGCATGCCGCCAAAATCCGCGTCAAAAAATTGCTACCGCTCCCTGAAGCGCGTGCGAATCGGACTGAAATCGATTGGAGCAGCTATATTCCGCCGAAGCCGGAGTTCTTGGGAGTCCGCGTGTACACTCCCCAGAAAAGCACGATTAAGCTCGCCGACCTCGTTGCCTTCATTGATTGGTCGCCGTTTTTTCATGCGTGGGAATTGCGCGGCCGTTACCCAGCGATTTTCGACGATCCCAGGATTGGCAAAGAAGCGCGCGAACTGTTCGACGATGCGCAGACGCTTCTTGATCACATCGTCACCAAGAACCTGTTGGTCGCGCGTGGTGTTCATGCGTTTTGGCCGGCAAACTCCGTTGGAGATGACGTTGATGTTTACGCTGATGAAGCGCGCTCTAAAAAGGTGGCCACGTTCTATTTTTTGCGGCAGCAAATGGTTAAGCCGGCAGGACAATTCAATCACTGCTTGGCAGATTTCGTCTATCCGCAATCCGCAAGAAGTTCACCCGCCGTGGCGGGCAATCCGCAATCGGAAGATTACATCGGTGGATTTGCCGTCTCGATTCACGGCGCGGATGAACTCGCGGAGGAATTCAAGCTTGAGCACGATGATTACAGCGCGATCATGACCAAGGCGCTGGCAGATCGATTAGCCGAAGCGTTTGCTGAATATCTGCACAAGCAGACGCGGATAGCCTGGGGATTCGGGAGCGACGAACAATTGTCACATGCCGATCTGATCCGGGAAAAATATCGCGGCATTCGCCCCGCCGCCGGTTATCCCGCCTGTCCTGATCATGCGGAGAAACAAACGTTGTTCGATTTGCTCGATGCTGAGAGGAACGCCGGCATCAAACTGACCGAATCGTTTGCAATGCATCCTGGGGCAAGCGTGAGTGGCCTTTATTTTTCGCACCCCAACGCAAAGTATTTTGGCGTAGGCCAGATGGGGCGAGACCAGGTCGTGGATTATGCGATGCGGCGTGGCGAATCGGTTGCGGCAGCGGAAAAGCGACTCGCGCCAAATCTCGATTACAGCATCTGATCCGGCTTAGCGGCAAGACTGTCGTGCCCAAACTGGCGGATGCGCAATGCGCGGAATGATGGTAGTAATTTCGCTCGATTCGGGGCGTAGCTTAGCTTGGTAGAGCGCGTGGTTTGGGACCACGAGGTCGGAGGTTCAAATCCTCTCGCCCCGACGTGGATTACCAATGGTTGAACGATGTTGTACTGTTACGGTTTGCGAAGGGGGTTGATCTTCTCTGGGATACTGTTCGGCGCCGCGCTGATCATCCACGCACAGGAGGCCGCACCGCCGTCTGTAGATCTTTACGAAGGGCAACAGCAGCCGGAAGCCGTGGCACCCTTGCCAGAACCTAACGGCCCCGAGCTGCCGGAGTTAAAGCAACTTGACCAGACTTTTTCAAAACCCAAGTCGCTTGGCAAGGACGCTGATGCGCTCAGGGTGCATATCGAATGGCGGCAACTCAAAAACCGGACGGTAAACGACCCGACAGTGCAGGCAGCAAAGGCATTTGCTCAGGCTGCGCGAACGGACTTGGAAAAACGCAACCGGCTCCGTAATTATTATGATATCTATTATCAGCGGATGTCTGACCTGGCTACGGTCCCGGAAATCAAATTGGCGTTGCAAGGCCTCAAGACTTCTCACCAGATTTTGTTGTCTCAACCACGAGTACGACCTTCAGCCACACCGGAGGGCGCCACGCCTACGCCCACCGTCGCGCCTGCACAAAAAAAGCAGAAACATAAAAACAAGAAAGTTCACAAGTAGTTTTGGCCGACATCTTGCCAGCCCACACGCACTGCAGTATTCCTACAGTCGTCCCGTTTGCGGCGCGTTCGTCTAGTGGTTAGGACACAGCCCTCTCAAGGCTGGTACACGGGTTCAACTCCCGTACGCGCTGCCACCTATGAATTTTTTTGCGCAGGGTACAAGCAGCCGCAAGGTTGATCAATGAAATGGAAAACTGGCGGTAGCAGTTTCCAGATCGGCCCCTGCGATTCTGGGCGCTCCGTCTCCGGTCAGCTCAATCTCGAAGTCGCCACTCTGGCCCGCCTCATTTGGCAAGCGTCCTTCGGCTAACGCACGCAATAAGGGCAGAGGCTCAACATCGAACTTCACAATTCGCGGCTGATCATCGGCTAGCGTCGCAAGCGTAGCCTCCTCGAACTCTAAAATCTTCATCAAGTGTGGCACCTGCAGATTTATAGATTGGAGATAATGTCCGAAAGCTTCTGCCTCCCGTGAGCCGTAAGATTGAGGCGGAATCTTGCGGCAGTAGTCCACGAGGATTGTCCGGAAGACCTTCGCTCCCAAGGCGAGCATCAACAGCCGCGAGGTCAGGCGCAGAGTTCCGACGACCATTGAAGCCCTGAATTCAAAAATGAGGCTGCTGATGATGCCGATACCCCGATCTTGGCGCAGTTCTTCAGGAATCTCCGACTGTGGAGATTGCCCGGTGACGAGCGCTCCGAGCGCTCTCTCCCATGCCTCGGGAATCAATGAGTCACGCCCAGATTCGCGGATTTCTGGAGCCAAGATCGATTTGGTCCTCGGCAATGCGACAGCGGAGCGAGATGCCCACAAGGTGTGAAGTCGGCGAATTTGCTCTTCCACAAGCTCAAGACCCACCACAGGAACGAACGATGGGAAAATCTCGAAGATAATAGCGCCGAGATTCGGCAGCCCCGAGATGACGTGCTTGACAACCTCATACAGCGCATCCGGGATAGCGCCGGAATGCGCATCCAGCCAGAAGCCATCCAACTCCATGAAAGCCAGTCGTTATTAGCTGCTCGACGACGACTGATCGACGTGCTTCTGCTGAGCTTTTACCGCTTTATCGTACGCATCCTCACCCTCCTGAACGTAACATCTGGTGAAGAATCGGTCATGGTACCTGTCCCACCCTTGCGCAAAGAGGAATTCGTGCGCTTGTGATGGACTATAGTGAACCTCAGCCATACTGCGCCCTTCTTTTCGCGCGGGCTCTGCGTCTTCAATTCCAAAAACAACACATACGACGGCCTGTGAATCATTAGGAATCTTTCGGGTCTTTCCGGTTTGCGGTTCCGTTGCGGAGTCAATATGAGCAATGAAATGCCGACTGTGCTCGTCGGGCTTGTACATTTGCATGACGGCCCCTTTGTTAACGAGAGTTTGTTCTTCTGCGGTGAGAGTGTCCGGCTTGCTGGAATCAAGTGGTATGAAGGCGGCCGTCATTATCAGCAAAACTCTCAATTGTGCTTTGCTAGTTCTCACAAATGATTTTCTCATAGAGAGTATTCGGGGCAGCGCTGAATTTCTTTCAGATCATTTTTAAGCATTACGCACGGCGCTTCAGGGGCTACGTCGCAGCCGTGGATTCTCGCGGACGAACAATCTGGATTGCAGACGCGCATCGCAGCGACGGAAAGCGTTACGTTGTGCACGCGGATGAAAAGCTGACTGCGTTTCTGGAATTGGAATTGGCGACTCGCGGGTGTGACGAATTGTGCTTGACGAGCAGGTGAGGTTTTTCGAAACTCTGAATCGTTAAACGGATCTGAATCGGGCGGAGGACATTTTCCCCGCTAGGTTCTTCGCCTCTTCCGGACCCCGCAGTCCCGACAATCAACTTTAGCGGGGAAAAGAAAGGAAGAGCCATGAATCCACTAATTCAGATAAAACAAACAACTCCAGTATTTCTCGTTGCACTCCTGCTTGCCTGCTTTGCGTTTTTGCCACAAACGCAAGCAGCATTACCCCCAGAGATACCCGGGGACCCGGATGGGTGCTATCCCGCGTTCACCACGGCGGAAGGGTGCAATGCTCTTGCTGTCCTCACCGGCGGTATTGGAAACACAGCAGTTGGTTGGTATTCGCTCTTTTTAGCCGGTGACGCCAGCTTCAACACCGGTGTTGGTGCTGGAGCGCTGGCCCTTACCAGTGGTGCCGGGTCGGATTCCAATACCGCAGTTGGCACTGCAGCGATGTTGCTCAACACCATCGGCAATGAGAACACGGCCGTTGGAACTAACGCGCTTCTGTATAACGACAGCGGCGAGGGCAACACGGCCATCGGTGCCAACGCCCTGTTCAACAACACCGCCAGCGGCAACACCGCCATTGGCTCCCACGCGCTTCTTAGCAACACCACCGGCGGCACTCTGGGCACGACGCAAAACCTTGATGTCGGTCCCAACTTGGCTGTCGGCTCCCAAGCCCTCGGGAACAACACAATTGCCAGTGCCAACACTGCTGTGGGCTATCAAGCGCTTGGCAGCATAACCACCGGGTTCCAAGACACAGATCTGGGTGTGAGTACGGCGGTCGGTTTTCAAACCCTCGCCAATGCCAGCGGTCCCGGCGCCGCCAATGACGGATTCGGATACCAAGCGCTCTTTAATCTCACCGACGGCACCGGCAATGTGGCCATTGGTTTTTTGGCGGGTTGGGATCTCACCGTTGGGGATTACAATATCTACATCGGCAGTGTAGGTGTTGACGGCGAGTCTGCCACGATCCGCATCGGCAGAACACTTGTCTCCCCAATAACAACAAGAACCTTTATCTCCGGAATTCGTGAGGTCACAACCGGAAACAACGATGCCATTAATGTGATGATCGATTCTGACGGCCAACTCGGCACGATGAGCTCTTCGCGGCGCTTCAAGAACGAGATCAAACCAATGGACAAAACCAGCGAAGCCATCCATGCGCTTGAACCAGTGACGTTTCACTACAAGAGCGATAATACAGGCACGCCGCAATTTGGTTTGATTGCCGAGGAAGTGGCCGAGGTAAATCCCGACCTGGTGGTCCGCGACAAGGACGGCGAAATCTACTCGGTGCGCTACGATGCGGTGAACGCGATGTTGCTCAACGAGTTTCTCAAGGAGCATCATAAAGTCGAGGCATTGCAAGCAGGCTTCGCGCAACAACAGAAGGACTTTCAAGCGATTGTCGCGCACCAGCAAAAGCAAATTGAAGCGCTTACTACGGGCCTAGAGAAGGTGAGTGCCCAGATAGAACTGAGCAAACCCGAACCGCAAACCGTCCTGAATAATCAGTAAAGCTGTCGACCCAACCGAAGCAGCCTTAGTTCCGCAACGGGCCGTCACGCTTTACCGCATGGCGGCTCTTTAGTTCGCGCGCGTAACGCTCACGGTTCTTTGAACTCGCCAGTGTGCTCATGCGTCTCGATTACGTTGCCAGCGTCATCGTAAACGCGGATCAGGGCATCATGTGACCGGCTGTAGAACTTTACGTGGCCGATTGCATCCCTGATTGCGTTTGGGCCGCGATACCACAGCGGACTGTATGGCAGCGCATCACTGATTAGATCAAAGCCGTGCTTATCCGCTCGCGGCCGAATCTCGTAAACGTGTACGGAGATCGTCGAATCTTTAAGCCTGTTTGGTTTTGCCCAGCGTTGCTGAACCAAGTTTATGGAAGCCTTTACGACTCGCCGGGCTCGTTTCGTCAAGTCAACAACGTTTCGTCGTCGCTGCGCCAGTGTTTTCATGAGCGGGGCGAACTATTGGGGGCGGATGATGTTGCTCACGGCGCATGATTTTTGTCAAAGCTGATTTCGCCCCTGCAACCGATCCACAGCTGACCGAATGGCAGCACATCGGAGATTAGATCAACGCCGCGTTTATCGGCCGCGAGGTCGCACTTCATAGGCTCGTGCAGTCATTCTGCGTGGCTTTCACCGCTGAATTGCCCCTGCGTCAGTGTAGTATGTTCCCTTTGTACTAAAAACTCCGGGCGGCGTACCACGAGGTGCGAACCTGACGATTCGTGGATCTCCCGTTACTTCGACAATAACCACGTCCAGCCCCTCCTTAAGCGGATGGACCTTCCCCTCCTTGATCATTCGCATTGCTCCGGCCGTATCGTGGCTCTGTATCAGCGACATGAACTTGCTCACCTGCCCCGGCGAGTTTGAGAATACGTGGCCTTTCTTCGTCGTTTCAGCATTGACCGATGTGGCGAACATCGCGAGCCCGCTGATGAGCGCAATTGCTGTGCGGCGTAACGTCATTTGCTTCATAGGTTGTGTTTCTTGGTTTCGGCGCACTTCGTAAACGTGTGCAGGAATCACCGATGACATACTGGCATATCATTTTTTGCGAAACGCCGCCCCAAGCTTCTCAATAATCCATCGCAGTACCACCCAAATCAGCCACAACACGATAAGAAACCCGGCGGCTAGCAGCAGCCAATCAATGAGCCTCCAGAAAGAGCTTGCGCCGCCTGGAATATATGATGGTAGTTGTGCAATCGCTAAGAGAACTTCGTAAACGTGGGTAGGAACCGTCGCTGACATACTGGTCGCAGCCATATTTTTTGCCGCCTGGCAATCAAAAACGATTCTAGCGCGATTCTGCGAGGCTGGAAAGGCCGTCAATTAGGACGCCAGCAAAGTTTTGAAACGTCGACTTTCCT
>Ga0222623_10000359_pt1 | contig 14038 bp, 13 predicted proteins | sample PLMtaG_FD_177336 | JGI IMG/M metagenome (GOLD analysis project Ga0222623, IMG submission 177336) | Groundwater sediment microbial communities from an aquifer in East River, Colorado, USA - PLM2_30_coex | ecosystem: Environmental > Terrestrial > Soil > Riparian zone | place: USA: East River...
AACCAGAAAGGTGCGCGGCCGCTCGCCGCGCGCGATTTGAGTGACGAGCTCTTCCACTTCCTGCCATGGTGCGATCCATTTGCGCCACGCGATCAATGCAAGCGCGATTGTGGCTGCCACCATCGCGCAAAGCAGAAGCCAACTCATCTCCGGTAATCGTCTCGTAACCGATAACCGAAACCGCGCACGGTTTCAATCGCGTCACCCGCTTTACCGAGTTTTTCACGCAAGCGCCGCACGTGTGTATCCACTGTCCGGGTGTCGATCACGCTTTCGTAGCCCCAAACTTCGTTAAGCAACCGGTCGCGGTCCTGAACCCGGCCCCGGCGTTGCATCAACGTCTGCAACAATTTGAACTCCAGGCTCGTGAGACGCACCTGCTTGCCATTAACGCGAACCTCATGGCGCGCAGGGTCGATCGAAATCGGGCCAACCTTTAGGCTTTCGCCCGGTGTTTCGCCACGCCGCAAAATTGCCCGAATTCGCAGCAGGATTTCGCGCGGGCTGAATGGTTTTGTCACGTAATCGTCGGCGCCGAATTCCAGACCGACGATGCGATCAATCTCTTCTGCTTTCGCTGTTAACATCAGAATCGGAATGTGATTCGTCGCTGTGTCGTTCTTCAAAATTTTGCAGACTTCGAGTCCCGACATTTTTGGCAACATCAGATCAAGAATGATGAAATCGGGTCTGTCCTCGCGCGCCTTCTGCAAACCGCTTGCGCCATCGGCAGCAGTCGAAACTTTGTAGCCCGCCTTACGCAAATTGAGCGTAAGGAGATCGGCTACATCTTGCTCGTCTTCGATGATCAGAATTTTTTTGCCTGAGCCAGTCTCCATTGAATAGCAAATCAACTCGCGCGCGCGTTAAATTTCAATATTTCAGAATCGGTTCGGGATTTTTTCGGCAAAATTTTCTAAATCGTCACACTTTCGTCATACGGCTGTCACAAAGAGCTTCTAGCCTCGCCCGCGTTCGGATAGGCAGTTGGTAATCGAGCGGTTCTACCTCTCGATCCCAACCATTAACCATAAAGGAGAAACGTCATGTTCATTAAGAAATTCGCGTTACGGGCAGCAGGCGCCAGCCTGACTGCAATTGTGTTGCTAAGTGCGCAGCCGCTGCACGCAGAGTCGTCATCTGAGAGTGCGCGGCTCGAAAAACTCGAGCACGCGGTGGAGTTATTGGAAAAACAAAACGCCCAACTGCAGGCGGAGATCAAGAGCCTCAAGTCCAAACACAGTGAGCCTGCGCCTGCGGCTGTTGCCGAAGGAAAAACAAAAAGCCAGGTCACGTACGACGGAAAAACCTACGTCGAGAAATTGGTTCCCGATTTGGGCGGGTCGAAATGGAAATTGTTCCCGGCGATCACTGAACTAGAGCTCTTTGGTGATGCACGTCTACGATACGAATACCGCGGTGGCAGAACCGACGACAACCCGGTGGCGCCGCCTTCCCCAGGCGTGGCAGGGACACACGATTGGCAGGAACGCGAGCGCGAGCGTTATCGCCTGCGCATTGGATTACGAGGTACGGTGCTTGATGACTGGTTCTTTGGACTCCGATTAGAGACCAGCTCGAGCGCTCGCTCGACGAACGTCACAATGGGAGGTGACGCCAGCAATGGCCCATTTTCGAAAGGCGACGATGGTATAGCCGTAGGACAGGCCTATCTGGGTTACAAAGGTTTCCCCGGCCTTACGCTGACTGGAGGCAGATTTGCGATCCCGTTCGTTACTACGAGCCTGGTGTGGGATGACGACATAAATGTGGAAGGCTTAGCCGAACAGTGGAAGCACACCTTTACGTTTGGAGGAGGACAGCCCCCGTCACCAGCCTACAGTAAAGATGGCAAAGCCATTGCGGCGGGACCGCCACCCGAGCCATTCCTGAAGCTCGATCTTTTCGCAAACTTCGGCCAATTCGTTTACGACGATGCCAACCCTGAGAATCCACTCGGCCCCCGCCCGGTGACACATCAGCCAACAACAGGAGTAACTCAGCTCACCCCAAACACGGACGCGTTCCTGCTGGGCTGGCAGGTAGGCGCCAGATTTGAGTTCTCGCACATCTTATACTTCCAGTTTGCGCCAGCGCTCTACAATTATACCGGCAACGGCGACACGTTTAACGTCTTCTTTCAAGGCGGTGATCCCAACTTAACAAACGCACAGTCGCTGGCACAGAACCAGACCGGCATTAACAGTCTTTTGGTTTTCGATATTCCGGCTGAAATCGGGTGGAAGATCGGGAACATACCAATGCGTATCTTTGGGGATTTCGCGACCAACTTCGAAGCTGACGATCGAGCCGATGCTGCGGGTCATCCGGGTAAAGGCGGTGATCGCTACGCGTATGAAATCGGTCTAGGCATTGGCCAATTAAAGAAAAAACGTGATTGGCAGGTTCGCGCCTGGTGGCAACACACCGATCAGTATGCGCTGGATCCGAATTTGGTTGATTCGGACGTCTTCGACAGCCGCGTGAATATGGAAGGCGTGGCCGTGAAAGCCGGATACATGTTGGCAGATGCCATCGTCTTCAATCTCACCTACGCTTACGGCTGGCAGGTGGACGACTCGCTCGGCACCGGCGGTACCGGCGATATTGGGATAAATCCGCTGAACCAATACCAGCTCTTCCAGGCGGATTTGAGTGTTAACTTCTAGCACGGTTAGGTTAAATCAAAGCCCGCCGGGAGAGTCTTCCCGGCGGGCTTCCCAGTGCAGGCAAACCTTCGTCCCTATGAAAGCAAAGGCGAAGCGAAAACGAACGCGTTCCCGAACGTGACACGCATGGTGCAAATCTATGGACGGCGTGCCTTCCCGTCGGGTGTGCCCCTTAATGGCGTCCGCCCCACTCCTCAAACGGATTGTGAACCGGCAGCGCGTAGTACCACATAAAACCATCCGGGCGATCGGCGTAAGTGTGGCCGCGGCCAAAGATCGCTTCCACATCACCGACAGTCGCGCGGCCAACGGTCAGCGAACTGATTCGACGCATATAAAAATCGTACGGTAACGCTTGTGCGATGTAAGCCGGAGGCGCGATTAACACACCGTCGCGATTAAACCGAAACGCAAGCGCATCCGCCCCGTATCCGTGGCGCAATGGATCGGCGGTATCAATCACAGGCGCCTCGTAAAGGCCAAGTTGATAAAACAACTTCGAGTCCGGCCGAACAACATAGTAGCCGTTTCGCGCGCCTAACGAGACGTAATGTGAATCGTCGTCCCAGGAAGCCGCGCAAGCGTACGTAGCAAGGGTCAGCAACAAGAAAGCAGCGCACGACCGAGGCTTCATGATAATGATTAGGCCTGAGTCCGTCTTCTGTCATTCGATTTGCCATACAAACGTAACACTAAATTTTTTGCCGCTGTAACGCGTTGTCCTTACGCTTGCTCTTGAGCTGGAATGCAGACGTTCAGTTCTTCTCGAAAGAGTTCAGAGCGAGTTTTCGCGGCGCAACAGCGATTTACATTTGGCAAATCCGCTGAGGACTTCGTGGCGCCGAGACGTTATCGGACCGCGTGGATCTCCGATGCCCACCTGGGTACGCGCGGCTGCAACGCCGCTGCACTGCTCGATTTTCTGCGCGAGAACGATTTTGATATGCTCTATATCGTGGGCGACCTCATCGATATTTGGTCGCTGCGTCGCGGAATTTACTGGCCGCAGCAGCACAACGACGTGATCCAAAAAATTCTGCGCAAAGCTCGCAAGGGCACGCATGTGATCTACATCCCGGGAAATCACGACGAGTTGGTAGTCGACTTCTGTGGGGTCTACGGCAACATCGAGATCAAGCAGAGAGCAATTCACCTGACCGCCTCCGGGGAACGCATTTTAATCATTCATGGTCACGAACTCGATGTGGTGGTGTCCGGCAGCGGCCGGATGAGATGGCTCGCATTCGCCGGCGATCTTGGTTATCAATTTTTGCTCTCGCTCAATCCCCTAATTAATTTCGTCAGGCGCCGCTTCGGTCTCGGCTACTGGTCGCTCAGCGCTTACGCCAAGCGGCGGGTGAAAGACGCGGTCAGCTTTATCGGCAAATTCGAGGCTGCTGTAGCACATTATGCGGATCGCTATGACGTGGACGCGGTGCTCTGCGGCCATATCCATAGCGCAGCCATCCGCGAATTCGGCAAAGTCAGTTATTACAACTGCGGCGATTGGGTCGAGAGCTGCACGGCACTTGTCGAGGGAGACGACGGTATTCTTTCCATGATCAGTCATGAATCCTTCTCGGCTTCTCCGCAAAGAAAAGTATCTGTCACGCCGTCGAGATTGAATGACGAAGCCAAAATGACGAATGTCGAATTAATGTCGAAGCTCAAATGACCATTGGAAAATCAGCAGGTCTAAATCACAGAACAGAATTCAGTGTTCGTCATTCCTTCGTGCTTGGTCATTCGTCATTGACCAAGCTTTGGTGGTTGAGTTGTCATCCGCTTGTCACGCGCTTTTGACAATTCGTAACCTGACGCCGCAGAGCATCGAGTATCAAATGTTCAACTATGAACGTGATTACGGTCAGAAGAACGGTGAAACGAATACCGAACCCGACATGCAAAACTCGCAGGTCATTCCGCGAACTAACTCGGAATTATTTCGCAGGCGAAAAGAATTGGGAATTTATCATCGAAGCGCTGCTGTTCGCGATCATTGTCGCGATTTCGGCGTGGCCAATTGTGGTAGCAGCCGGCGCGATGAACGAATTACTCCGAACTACGGCAAGCTGAAGAGGTTTGTCAGCGAGGAAAACAAAGGCTAGGAGGAAAAGATGAATACTGAAGAAGTTGCAAAAAAAGTAGTGGAACTGGTCCGCAAAGAAGCCTGGTACGAAGCGCTGACGCTTTACGACGATAACGTCGTCAGCGTGGAAGCCTTCAGCATGGGCGGTGGCTCGCCGGAAACGCGCGGAAAAGAAGGCGTTCGCGGCAAAATCGATTGGTGGGTGAACGCAATGGAGATTCACAGCTTCAAAGCGAGCGAGCCGTTCGTTGCGCACGATCGATTCGTCGTGCAATACGACGCCGATGTTACGGACAAGAGTTCCAAGCAACGGCGACAAATGTCGGAAGTCGGCGTTTACACGGTGAAGAACGGCAAAATCGTCCGCGAAGAATTCTTGCCGCGCGTCGATTGAGATCTACGCGTTGCGAACGCAGCGAATCTAAACGTCGCGTTAGCGGCTGGGCGCGTGTTTGTCGATCAGCGCTTGGAAGCGAGGATCTTTGCGCAACGGATCCCACAGCGGATCGAGCTTGAGCATTGGGATCGTGAGGCCGTTTGGAATTCCGAGCAAGTAATCGAGCAGGCGAAATGCTTCATCAGATTCACCAGTCCAGGCATAAATCTGGGCGAGCGCGGCTGTTCCTTGCGGTCCATCAAACGCGTCTTGGGATTCGGGTAACAATTCGACCGCACGTTTGCCTTCGGCGATCGCCTCCTGTTTTCGACCTAATGCCGCAAGAATAAGTCCATGCTGTGCGTGTCTAGCAGGGTCTTCCGGAATTTCCTGCAGCGACTTTTCCGAAATCACGCGGGCGCGCTCAAATTCTGCCTGCGCCCTAGCTTTATCGCCTTGCAGCAGGTGAATCATGCCTTCCACGAAAGCCTTTGGGGATGGCGCGGTAGTGGTAGTAAACATTGTTTCACCGCGAAATTTTTCTAACACCTGAAGGGCCTCGGGAAACTTCCGCTCTAGCGTCAGGCACCAAACCCGCACCCAAGTCATCAGCCCATTCGGGTCGGTTTCCGGCGGAACTGAAGAAAGTTGTTTTTCGGCCACGCTAAGATCGCCTTTCCAAAGTACCGCCACTCCTCCTTTCAACAAAGCGGCCTCTAATGACTGCGGGGCTGCAGCGGCGAGGCGATCAAAAATCTTGTCGGCGGCTTCGAAATTGCGCAGAGCCATGTAACTGTAACCAAGGTTGGTCAGTACGCTTACGTTTTTCGGATCGAGTGTGGCAGCCTTTTCCAAATTCGCGGTTGATTCAGTCCACTTGCCCTGACGTCGCTGGATGGCGCCTATGGCCATATAGGCCTGTGCTTCATTCGGCAAGTCACGCTTCGCAATCTCAAATTCAGCGAGGGCGCGCTCGTAATCGCGATCGCCATAATAATACGAGAAACCGAGTGCGAGATGTCCCTCCGGAAGATTCGGTTGCAAGCGAAGGGATTCATCGGCGTTAAGACGCGCTTTTTCTCGACGGGCCGGTGTCGGCTCGAAAGTGTGATATATCCAGCTCTCCACCATTGAGAGCCCGGCAAAAGCAGCTGCGAATTTTGGATCGAGCTTGATCGCTTGTTCGAAAAGGGGCACCGCCTTCAACGACGCGTCGTGAACCATGTCCATCCGGGTGGCGTAATCGTGCGCCTGGATAAAAAGCAGATATGCATTCGGATCTTTTGTCGGTTGGCGATCAAGCCGTTCTTTTTCGTTCGGGGAGAGTTTCGCTTGGAGAGCCGAGGCAATTTTTTGCGCAAGATCGGTCTGAATCGCAAACACGTCGGTCAAATCGCGGTCGTAATCTTCAGCCCAGATGTGCTCGTCATTATTCGCGTTGATCAATTGCACGCTCACCCGGACGCGATTACCAGCGCGACGGACGCTGCCTTCCAGAAGCGCGCCTACTCCGAGTGCTTTCCCGATTTCGCGCGCGTTACGCAACGCATCGCCACGATACGACATCACTGACATCCGCGAGATGACCTTTAGATCGCCGATCTTTGAAAGATTGGTCAGGATATCGTCCTGGATGCCGTCGGCAAAATAGGCATTTTCCTTTTCATCGCTCAGGCTTTGAAAGGGCAGGACGGCAATCGACTTCTCGACGATGCGTCCGGAAGCGCGAGGAAACACGAAAAATCCGGCGAGCGCAGAAATCGCCAGCCCGATTGCAGTAAGAGCAATAACATTTCGTCGTCGGTGTGTTCCGGGCGGAGCAGGCGTGGCCTGAATCCCTTGCGGCGTCACATCGTAGGCCCAGGCAAGGATCAGGGCGATCGGAAAACCGACCAGCAAAAGCACCACCACAAAGCGCAACGTCCAGTTCGGCAACTCCCAGGCCGGAAAAACTGCTGACCCAATTTGAATTATGAATCCCGCAGCGATGATGTAAGCCGCGGCGACGCGATAGACCTTTCGACGTTGCAACTCCTCAAAGAAGCCGGTCATATCAGGTCAGATTCTGCTGGATGGACAATCGCCCAAAACCTCGACTCGTCTATGGCGAGCTCGGACATCGTTGAGTCGCCGCGCGGGACACGATTACGGATGCGGGCGGCGCTGAGATTCATGTCCGCCGCAATCGATGCGACCGGCAACCTGGTCGAACGCACAACCCCGCGCGCGATTGTAAAGAATGGCGAGCCCGCGCAAGTGATGTCACGACCCCCAACGTTGTGGGCGTGAGATGAAATTTGCATGGCATCAAACAAGGCGTTTGAGCAAATTGGCGCAGTGGATCTTTCGACGCTTGCGAACATTGCAACAGCCCTCACGGTATTAACTGCGGTCGTTTTCGGGTTGATCGAGATGCGACGCGCGCGCAGGGATCGAGAGGAACGCGCTGCCTTCGTAGCTGTCCAGGCGATTCTGAGGCCGGCGTGGATCGAATCGATGACCCTGGTGCAGGCAATTTCCGAGGGAACAACTCCCGCACAAATCGAAGCCGATCCACGTCTTTTTCAGGCGGTCCAGTCTATAGCTTGCATTCTGGAATCGCTTGGGTATGCCGTCTTTGCGCGCATGGTTCCGTTGGATGTAGTCGACGAACTACTGGGCGGCACAGTGCGCATCGCCTGGCGCAATTTGCACGGCTACGTTGAATACGAACGTGAGCGCGCAGGTTCGAAAAAAAATTGGGAATGGTTTCAGTGGCTCGCCGAACAGATCGATCGGCATAGCAACGCCCGAACTAGTCTCGCCCTGGGCGCGTACGATGCTTACCGCGACTGGCGCCCCTAGTCTAATCTGTCCCTTCCGGAGAAGGTCTTACCGACCCTTAGACTTAAATACCTTCGGCTGGCGAATGGCTTTAGTTGAGTTTACCTGTCGTAATCTTCAGTTTGCTCTTTAATTGTATCAGTCGGTTAATGCGCATCGCTTTAGTTCGGCAGAGAAGTTCCGAAGATTCGATTCCTGTTACTTGTTAGGTCCAATCTGCTCCGGACCTGAGAGCAGTTGCTGGAAATCAGGACGGTTACGGATCGGATCCCAGACCGGGTCAATCTTCAAACCAGCGATGGACGCTATCCCGCCCCCCGGGATTGAGAGCAAACGTCGAAGCCTCTTAATGGCGTCCTCAGGTGCGCCCGCACGTGCCTCGATTTGCGCGAGCCCGATCTGGAAACTTGGACCGGCCAGAGCATCCTTTTCGATGGAGATTGTATCCGCCGCTTGTCTAGAAAGGTGCAGCGCATCGGCATTGCGTCCCAGGGCGAGGTAAACCCAAGATAGCTCCGCCATCGCGAAAGTGTCATCCGGTCGCTCTCTAAATCTGGCCTCGAGTAACGGCAGCGCTTCTTCTCCCATTGATTTGGCTGCCTCAGGCTCTCCCGCCAGCACGCGAATGGCGACACGCCCGGCAAGCTGTTGAAGATGCGCGCGATCGTCGTTGACCACCCTCTTCTCAACAGCTTGAAAAGCATCGGTGAAACGTCTTTCGGTGACGTCGAGGTAAGCCGGCCAGCCAATGACTGCACTAACATCGCCGGCTCCGGTAGCACCACGGGGGCCGCCGGCGCCGCCGGGGATGGCTTTGATCACCTCTGGAAAATCATCGAGTGCTCGCCGGGCCGAGGCGACATCGCCCGTCGTGGTGAGCCGAGTGCCGACAAGGAACATCGCTGCCTGCGTGTTGTGCGGATCGATGGCGAGAGCTCGCAATTCGGCTCGCTCCGCATCCTTCCACAGACGCAATACATTGCAGGTCACTCCGATATTGGTCGGGATGCTGGCGTCACGCGGGTTGAGTTCCTCCGCTCGTTGAGAATCGGCCAGCGAGCGCTCCCATTCACCGCGCCGGCGATAAACCCAAGCGCAAAACGCCCGCGCGTCGGCGTTGTTAGGTTGCAATTCCAACGTGCGATTGAACTCTGCCAGCGCGTTCTCGTATTGGCGATGCCCCCAATAAAAGAATAATCCCAGCGCAAAGTGCGCTTCCGGAGAATTTGGAGCCAGCGCCAGAGCGCGGTCAATGAGCGACTTCACCTCCTCTAATTCCGCTGGCGCCAAAGGAGAGATGAACCAGTGTCGCGATAGTCGATTGCGTGCGAGCTCCGCGGCGGCCTCGGCAAAGTCTGGATCGCGTGCCAGCGCCTGTCGGTAAAACGCGTCGGCACGATCGTAAGCATCTGCGGCCAGACTGCTCTCTGCCTGGTGAAACTCATACTGACCGCGTAGGAAAAAATCGTAAGCTTCCGTATTCTCTGTCCGCGCCGCTGCCAGGACATGCGATTCGCTCGGCGAGAGATTCGCTTTCAAGGCGTCCGCGATTTGCGCTGCGACCTCGCTCTCAACTGCTAAAACATCCTTAAAGTCACGATCATAACTGTTCGCCCAAAGATGCGTATCGGCGCGGGCATCGATCAACTGCACATTCACCCGAACTTTGTCGCCAGCTCTCTGCACCGTCCCCTCGAGGATAGTGGAAACGCCGAGCTCTTGCGCGACTGTCTTTAAGTTGTCCGGCTTGCTCTGATACTTCGCCGTCGAGGTTCGCGAAATGACTTTGAGATCTCGAACCGTCGCTAATTTCGTCAGAATCTCATTCTGGATGCCCTCGGCGAAATACGCGTTTGCCTTTTCATCGGTCAGATTTTGAAAGGGCAGGACGGCGATGGACTTGTCGATCTTGCGGGCAGACACCCGGGGCAAGAGGAAAAAACCTGCTCCAGCGGAGATGATCACACCGATTGCGATCAGCATTATCAAATTGCGCCGACGATGCGATCCGGGCGTGGTGGGTGCCGGAGTTGCGCGGATACCTTGCGGAGTGACGTCGTAGGCCCACGCCAGGATCAATGCGATTGGAAACCCCATCAACAGGAGCACGACTACCAGGCGAAATGCCCAATTTGGCAATTCCCACGCCGGAAAAACCGCCGAACCGATTTGAATAATGAAGCCCGCGGCGATGATATAAGCGGCTGCAACGCGATAAACCTTTCGCCGTTGCACTTCCTCGAAGAAACCGCTCATGATAGTGACTGAGTTTTGTAACTTGAATCAACAATCGCCGAAGACCTCGACTCGTCTAGCCAAGGATGGGCAGGCAGCCTGGTCGGGAGCCGGATGCGTTATCTAATTAGCATGGGCGAACTCGACGATCGCGGGATCTTGTTGAATTGCCCAAAGTGCGGGCGGCGTAATCGGATGCGATACGAAGGACTTGGACAAACTTTTCATTGCGCCGAGTGCAAGAACGATCTGCCGCCATTAAATGAACCGGTGGATGCGCGAAGCGATCTCGTGTTCGACGCGCTGATTAGTCGCTCAAAGTTGCCTGTGCTAGTCGATTTCTGGGCGCCATGGTGCGGCCCATGCAAAATGGTTGCGCCGGAGTTCCGGAAAGTGGCGCAGAAAACAGCCGGTCAATTCGTTCTGGCAAAGGTAAACACCGAAGAGGTTCCCAGCCTGGCCGCTCGTTTTCGTGTCACTGCGATTCCGACCATGGTGTTGTTCGAGAACGGCATGGAAGTGGCGCGCCAAGCCGGCGCAATGCCCGCGCCGCAGATCCGAAAATTTGTCGAGCAGCATACGTAAGCGAAAACAGAAGGACACGCGGCATTCTGTATTCGCAGTTTAGACTGAATAGCCTCTGTAGCCACGGCCCTGTGGGCCGTCTTCTCAGTGTAAAAGAGCAGCGCCGCGGTGGACCGGCCACCCTCCTTCGCTAGCCTACGGCGAGGCAGGCAGGTCCGCACACTGGACGGATTCGTCCTGCGGCGAACCGGTGGCTACAACATTTATGAAATCGCCTGAGCCGGCGTGATCGATAGACGAATCGCCAGAGCTTAATACTCGGCGAAGGCGTCATCCGGATAACAGTACAACCAGCGCTCACCGGGTTGCGCGGATGCGATCACCGGATGCCCGCTCGCGTGCGCGTGTTTGCTTGCGTGCCGGTTTGGCGAGCTGTCGCAACAAAGCGTGACTCCACATGTCTGGCAGGTCCGCAGATGCACCCAAGAGGCGCCGATCTTCACGCATTCTTCGCATTCAAGGCGTTGCGGCTGTTTGATTGACTCGATCGCATCGAGATGAGAACAGCCTCGGTCGGACATGATGTTATTCTCGCAGCACCGCTTAATCTAACCAGCCTTGCAAGACATCATTGCCTGAACAATTCGCGCCGCGAGAGTTAATGTTCGCCTTGCGCGTTCTCAGGCACAAATTGAAAGTTTTCTTATGCCAAGCCGCACTTACGAATTCGTTCAGCTCGACGTATTCACGCAGACGCCGCTCGCGGGTAATCCGCTGGCTATCTTCACGGACGGTCGAGGATTAAATGATGCCGAGATGCAAGCGCTGGCGCGGGAGATGAATCTTTCCGAGACGACTTTCATTCTGCCCCGCGATCCCGCCACTGAAGCTCGGGAAGGAAAGAAAGTCCGCATCTTCACGGTCGAGCAGGAGTTGCCATTTGCCGGACACCCGACACTCGGGACAGCGCTGCACTTATATGCGTCTGAGTCGCGTTCCAATTCAACGAAATCCGACCAGATCACACTTGATTTGAAAGCTGGGAAAATTCCCGTGCGCTTCACTGCGAATTCGGAGAATGCCGGCCGTGAACGCGTCGATGGTCAGGTGTTCGGCGAAATGCGCCAACACGAGCCCGAGTTCGGAACTACATTTTCGCGAGAGGAAGTCGCTCGCGTCATTGGAATCGCCGTTGACGAGATTTCGTCGGAATGGCCCATACAAGCCGTCTCAACAGGATTGACCTTCACGATTGTGCCATTTCGCAATCGACAGACTCTTTCCGATTTGAAGTTCAGTTACGCGCAGGCAGCGGAATTTCTAAAAAATACCGGTGCCAACTTTTTTTACTTTCTGTGTCCTGAACGGCGCGAAGACCGGTTTGAAGCTCGAGCTCGAATGTTTTTTTACGGCGGCGAAGATCCTGCCACAGGATCGGCGGCCGGCTGCGCCGCCAGTTGGATGGTCCAACACGAAGTCGCAAAGAGTGATGAACAGGTGCTGATTCGGCAGGGCATCGAGTGCCGTCGTCCAAGTGAGATGTATGTGCGAGCAACCCGGGAAGGCGAGCGCGTCACCGACGTCCGCGTAGGGGGCTACGCCGTGGAAATATTGCGCGGAATAGTGGTGCTGTGAGCAATTGGCATTATCGCGCTCAAACCGTTACGCATAAGGCCGAATTTCTATTCAGACTTGAACGGGCCTTCGAAAATGCTTTCGGAAAGTTTCCGCCGATCATTTGGGCTTTCGCGGGCTTGTAGTTTTTCAGGCAGCAATTCTTTCGGGCCAGGCCTGCCGACAGCCGCCATGGCTTCGACTTGGAATTCGTCCGGTATGTGAAGCTCTTTGCGCGCACGCTCGTATTCGAAGCCTTGCATTCCATGCACCACCAGACCTTGATGGAAGCCTTGCAACGCGAAGTTTTCCCACGCTGCTCCAGCGTCGTAGGAGTGCGTGACTGACGGTTCGTCATTGTAATCGAAGAATTTTCGTGAAACGAACACGACCAGCACGGCAGCATTTTTCGCCCACGCCTTGTTCGCATCCACCAGCAGATCGAAGAACGTCTGCCAATATTTCGTACCGCGACGCGCATAGAGGGCGCGCCATTGCTGGGCGTTGAATGAAGACGGCGCCCAGCGAGCGGCTTCGAAGAGTCGCATCAACTCTTCTTCCGAAATTTCCTTGCCCGACATCGCGCGCGGTGACCAGCGATCGAGCAGAGATGTTTCGATCGGGTGGTCTGCTTTTCGAACTTCACTGCCTTTGATTATCTTAGTGTTATCAGCCATTCTCGCGCACTTTCAACATCGTCCGGTGTTAACGCGTGGCCAGCTGGGAAATGGCGAATCGTGACGTCTGCACCTGCCTTGCGCAAAAGTTCAGCCAGGCGTTTCGTCTCAGATGTCGGAATGATTGGGTCATCTGTTCCTGCGCCAATCCATACACGGACGCGGGAAAGGTTTGGCTGCCTTTCTGGAACAAGCGGCACCATCGCGCGAAACAAAATCGCAGCCGATAATATTTCTGGCCGGAGCAACAGCAGGCTCGCAGCGATGTTGGCGCCGTTGGAATAACCAGCTGCAACGACTTTCTCCGGGGCAAATCCATACTGTTGAGCGGCCGCCGCGACAAAGTCCGCCAGTTCGTTCGTGCGATTCTTCAAATCCTCCAGATCGAATACGCCTTCAGCCAGCCGTCGGAAAAAACGCGGCATTCCGTTTTCGAGCACTTTGCCACGCGGGCTGAGTAACGCAGCCGTGGGATCGAGCTCCCGTCCAAGCGGGATGAGATCGCGCTCGTTTCCGCCAGTGCCGTGCAAAAGCAACAGCGTGCGATTGGAGCTGCCGGGAACGAATTCGTGAATGAAATCCGGCTGCAGCCTCATCGCTTAGTAAATAGCGGTTGTTGTAGCCACCGGCCTATGGCCGATTTCATCCCGATTTCTTATCATAGCCGCGATGACGGCCCACAGGGCCGTGGCTACAGCGGTGTTTTTAATTGGCTTCAATGGACATCTGGATCGGTGGAAGAATTTTCTCGATCTGTGAGCGCGCCGATTCCATCCACGGCGGAAGGCGCAGATGCGTGCCGAGTTCTTCCAGCTTTTCGTCCAAAGTGAAACCGGGCGGCTCGGTCGCAATCTCGAAGAGAATGCCACCGGGCTCTCGGAAATAGATGGAATGAAAATACGTCCTATCGATCACTGGCGTCACATTGTAGCCAAGATCGACGAGATGTTGGCGCCACTCGAGCTGTTCGGCTTCATCCTTCGCCCGGAACGCAATGTGATGCACTGAACCCGCCGCGACTCGGCCCGTC
>Ga0222623_10000360_pt1 | contig 14014 bp, 13 predicted proteins | sample PLMtaG_FD_177336 | JGI IMG/M metagenome (GOLD analysis project Ga0222623, IMG submission 177336) | Groundwater sediment microbial communities from an aquifer in East River, Colorado, USA - PLM2_30_coex | ecosystem: Environmental > Terrestrial > Soil > Riparian zone | place: USA: East River...
GAAGCGCACCCCGACCTGTTGGTTGTTGCCGTCTTTCACCAGCTCGAGATCCGAGCTGTTCAGGTACATCCCACCCGACGCCGACTCTTCCGCATCGTCAGCGCTCGCCACCACACGGCGCTCGAAAGTCACCGGTGCCGCAAGCACGGCGGACGAACGATCGGCCGTGCCGACGGCGGGTTGGTTGCTGACGGCTACGGCGCGGACAGGACTTCGGCCAGCGCTCGCGGCCACACAGGCCGACACCGTCACAAACAGCAGGACGGCGCCAAAAACGAGGAGTCGGCGAGTCTGTCGGCAGCGGGGGCCCGGTTTCTCCGGGCCGTACATCAGGAGTGACCCTACTCCATTGCGGCAGCGACAACCAGTTCATGTGTCCGCTTAACGTGAACACGGCGGAAAGTGCCACGCTGAATTGCGTCGACTCATGGCGACGTTGGCCTTCAGTAAGCCCCGCCGCCGGCCCCGGCCGGAGTCGAACCGGCGCACGCGGTTTAGGAAACCGCTGCTCTATCCACTGAGCTACGGGGGCTCCGGCGGAGGGTAGCGCTGCGTTCAGCTGTTCAGGAAGTAGGCCGCTCAGGTGGGGGTAGAGGCGCCCTCGGTCGCGGGTTCGCGGGGCTAGCGATCCTTGAAGCGCGCGCTGTTCGGCTGAGGCGGAGCCCCGGTTACGGTCGAAGGACTACTGCATGGGCTGGCACCGGGGCGCCGAGAGCGGGACCGACCTCAGCACCCCGCTGCCGCCTGTCCGCTGCTACGGCTGCATCACGAAGAGGTTGTCGCCAGTGACGTGCGTGTTGAAGTTGATCCCGCGGGCATTCGCCTTGACGCCCTCGCTCGTCCCAGGCGGGGTCTGGCCGCCCGGGTCGTGGATCTGACAGTTGACCTCGTACAGCCCATCTACCTGTTCACCGGTTGACGACGACGTGGCGTGGAACGCCAAGATCACACGACCGCCGCAGAAGACCGGTGGGAGCGACATCGGCCCGTTCGGCGTGTCGACCTCGCCGCAGCCGTAGAACTGGAACGCGACGAGCCGGGTCAGCGTAAACGTCCCGCTGTCCAGCACTGTCGTGCCGGCCATGACCGAGTACGTTCCGATGCCGCTTGCCGTCTTGTTCGCGACGTTGAACGTGCCCTCCAGCTCGGTCTCGAGCGTCAATCCGTTGCTCGCCGCAGTGATCGTCGGCTCGACGAAAACCTCGAACGTCGACTTCGACGTCGCCGAACCGGCGCTTCCCGCAGCAATGGCCGCAACCGAGAACAGGAACGCAAACACGAATGCGATGCGTCTCATCTCTGCCCTCCCTTGACAGAACGTGAGACTCAGCCTATTCCTCGGCGGCCGCCACCGCTACAACCCGGAGTTTGGGGATCCGGAGTCGGCAACAAGCAACGTCCAGAGGTAGGTTCGCTGTCATGGCTGGCCGCTTGACACCGGGCCGCGCGCCGACGCGGCGGTTTCACGTGCCTTCGGCTGTGCGCGGCTCTCCCGCCCGCATCGACGTGGCGTCAGCGCGCGAACTCGTCACGACCGGCGCGCTGCTCGTCGACGTGCGGCGGAAGGACGATCCGGTCATGACTCTCGAGGGTGCGTTGCGGGTTCCTCCCGACGAGATTCCACAGCGGCTGAACGAGTTCTCGCGTAACACGCCGATCGTGCTCGCGTGCGGCTGACTGCGTGAGGCGACCAGCGTCCGTGTGGCGCACTGGCTGAGGGACCGAGGGTTCGAGGGATACGCGGTACGCGGCGGAGTCGCTGCACTCACTGGCGAAGGACTTGAGACCGAGCCGGTCCCCGCGGATCAGGCAACACCGACCCCGCCCACGCGCGTGCTGGCTGCACTGCGCTCCCCGCTTTTCCGGCGTTACTCGGCCGGCGTCCTGCTCTCGCTCATCGGCAACTGGGTCGAGGCGGCCGCCTACGGGTACGTCGTGCTCCTGCTTGGCGGCTCCGCGGCGACGCTCGGCCTGATCGGCTTTCTGAACACGATCCCGAATCTCATCTTCGCCTTGCCCGCGGGGGCGCTCGCGGACCGCTACGACCGGCGCAAGCTGCTGCTCATCTTCCAGTCGCTGAACATGGCAATCGCCGCGACGCTCGCCGTAACGTGGGCGAGCGGGACTCTGACGATCGAGCTGCTCGGCGTGCTCGCAGTTCTTGGCGGCATCCTCGGGACGCTCAGCTTCGCACCGTTTCAGGCGATGCTCGCGGCGATGGTGCCGATGCGCGACCTCGACAGCGCAGTTGCGATCAACAGCTTGTCGCTCCAGGTCGCACGCTTCGTCGGACCGGCGATTGCAGGCCTCTTGCTCGCCGTGGCCGGGCCGACCTGGGTATTCGGTGTCAACGCGGCGAGCTTCGTCGCCGTGCTCGGCACGCTCGCCCTGCTGCCAGGTTCACCGCCCGTTCGGAGTGCCGCGGCCAAGGCCGGGGGTGCGATCTCGGAGGCATTCCGTTACGTCTTCGGCCAGCGCAGCCTCGCGGCGATGATGCTGCTGATGCTGGTGGCCGGCCTGTTCGGGACGCCGCCGGTTGCGTTCATGATTCCGGCGCTCGTCCGCTACAACCTCCACGCGGGTGCAGGGACGCTCGGCGCGATCATGGCCGCCATCGGTCTCGGGTCGTTGCTCGGCTCGATCATGATGTTGCGTCTCTCCAGCCGGCCGAACAAAGGGGAGCCGTTACTCGTGGGCTTCGTTGTCACGGGCGCCGCGCTTGCCGGCATCGGCGCGTCCACGAACGCGTGGCTGTCACTCGCGCTGGCGTTCGTAGGCGGATTCGCCGGCGTCCTCTTCGTCGGCTTGTCGACCGTGGTCGTGCAGGCGATGAGCACCGACGAGCTACGAGCGCGGACCCTTGCGATCTGGGCGGCCGCATTCGTCGGCGTGCTGCCGTTCGGTGCGCTGCTGACCGGCGGCCTGGCGGCGGTGATCGGCCCGGGCGGTGCGGTCTTCGTCGACGGCGTGGCGGTGCTCGTCGGAGCGATCGTTGTGGTCGCGTTTCGCCCACAAGTCGCCTGGCTGGGGTGCGCGGCGCTTCCCGCGTCCTGCATTGCGGGGGTGAATCCCGCCGCTGTCGCGTTCGAGGTCGAGGTGCGAGCCACCGCTGCTTAACCTGCGGTCGCAGGATGGGGTTGCGTCCCGGCGGTTCCCGACCTCAATAGGAAGGGAAGGGCTGCGCCCAGAAGCGGGGAGAGGGCAATCTTCTGGGCGCAGCCCTAGTTTGACGTGTTACGCAACCTCAAGATAGTCCCGCAGACCCGGCGCGAGTGTCCGGAGTTTGTCGAGCGCTCTCGCCTCGAGCTGGCGAGCCCGCTCGCTTGTCACTCCCAGCTCCCTCCCCACCTCGACCAGCGACCGGGGTGATTGGCCCGCGAGACCGAAGCGCAGCCTGAGCACGAGCCGGAGGCGCTCGTCGAGCGAGTTGACGGTTGCCTCAACCTCCTCTCTTCGCTGGCGCTCGGCCAGTGCCGAGTCCAGATGGGCTGATGTCGGATCCGTGAGCAGCTCACTGCAGGCCTGCTGCCCCTCTTTCGGAGGGGACTCGAAACTTACGGGCTGCTGCTCGTAGTCGAGTAGCTCTCCGACGCGGCGGGAATCGAGTCCTGTTTCGGCAGCGATCTCGCCCAGCAAGGGATCGCGATTCAGGCGCTCCAGGAGAACCTGACGCGCTCTTCGAACGGTGCGGATCTGCCTCCCGACGTGGATCGGAACCGGAACCAAACGCGCATGACATTCCGCCGCTCGCCCGACCGCCCCCTTGATCATCAAGGTGGCATAGGTCGAGAGCCTGAAACCCAATCGGTGATCGAACCTCTCGACCGCCCTCGTGAGTGCCAGATTCCCTTCCTGGATGAGGTCGAGCAACGGAACGTTGTGATGCGCGTACTGACGGGCGATCCAGATGACCAGACGCAGATTGGCCTCGATCAGAATCCGCTTCGCACGCTCGTCTCCGGCTTCCTTACGACGAAAGAGCTCGCGCTCCTCAGCCCGAGACAGCATCGGCACCCGGCCTACTCCGCGGGCGTACAGCGTCAGTGAGTCCTCGAGCTCGTAGCTCGAGTCAGCTTCGCTTGATGTCCTGTCGTCCGTTCGATCGAACTGCCGGTTCATAAGGTCGATGCTCATTTGGAACCTCCTTTCGCACTCGAGCTCGTATCGACACAGGGGGCACCGGAGGCGCCCCGCCGTGCGCGGGTGACCGTTCGTCAGGCCTTAGCCAGGACGGTCGAGCAAGAAGGCGAGAGGCAGTGCGCGCCGGCACAGCTCAATGAGCGTGATTGGACGCGCGCCATCACGTGGGGTGATGTCGAGCACCGCTGCTGTCACACCGAGAGTGGACCCGCCGTGGGAGCCTCCTGAGCTGGCTGATCCGCTCGAGGCCCCTGGTGGGGTTGGCATCTGTGGCTCACGGTCCGGGATGGGTAGGCGAGGAGCTGATGGCCCGCGCGCGCCGGCTGGCCGCCGGTTCTGCGCGTCGTTCGTCCTCACCGCTATGCGTCCCGCCGGCGTCGCCCCGGGTTTGGTGGAGCATGAAGCGAGAGGAAGAGAGCGAGGGGTCGGGTCGCAAACGATGGTGATGCGACAGTCGGCACCGCAGCGGATCAAAATGACCGAGAAGATGAGCGCCATGGCCTCGCCGGAATGGACGGCCGTGCCGAACGGCTGGACAAGGTCGCCGGGGAGGGGGTCCGCGTCGGCGGCTTCGTCATTCGACGCGGCGTCGGACAGAACGTCGCTCGTAGTCGCATCACCCGGGGCCTGCAAGTTCGAGCCTGGCGGTGAAGCAGGTGGTTCCGCTGCTCCGGAGGAGCCCGAGCTCGAGAGCGATCGCGTGTCCGTGGCGGGCGCAGTACCCGTCGTCGTGCCTATCGGGTCGTTCGTGGTGGTGAAGGAGTCGGCAGCCGCATCCGCAGGTTCGGCGCTGGCAGCGTCGGTGGAACTGGCGGAGGGGTCTGTCGCCGTGAGGGCGTTAGTCGTGTCTGTTGGGACTGGTGCCGGCGCACACGTGCCAGTCGTGTCTGCTGCAGCGGCGGAAGTGTCCGTCGTCGTGGTCGAGGTGGCTGTTGCGTCTGGCACCAAGCCGCACGTGCTGGTCGTGTCTGGCGCGGCGGCGGAGTTGTCTGTCGCTGTCGCTGGGGTGGCAATTGTGTCGGGTGTCGTCGCGGCCAAGGTGTCAATTGGATTTGGTGTTGTCGTGGCCGAGGTATCAATTGCGTCTGGCGCCGGAGTCCCCGCGCCGGCTGTGTTTGCCGCAGCGGCGGACCCATCCGCCGTCGTCGCCGAGGTGTCTGTTGCGTCTGGTGCCGAAGCGCCCGTGTCGGTCGTGTCCGCAGTGCCGGAACTGTCTGTCGTTGCCGTGGACGTATCCGAGGTTTCTGTCGGAGCGATGACGTCCGACGACGCCGTTGCGGCGGCGTCGCTCGGCGTCGAGTCGCTCGTCATCGCCGAGGGATCCGGGACCGGCGAAGGAGGATCGTCGCCTCGAGCCGGTGCGGTGAATAGGGACGCACAGAGCACGGCCGCAAATACGGCTGCCGCGCAACCGACAAACCCCCGCCCTCGATTACGCTCAAAACGAGGTGGCCGCATTCCCGAAACGGCGGCCGAGCTCCCCTCCATCAGCGCTTACTCCCCATGGCTGCGCCCCTTGTCCGAGCTTCGAGTATTGCACTTGACATCAGGTGCGCAAGGTTGCGACGTCAATCGGAGAGCCGGCAGGAACGATGGCCGGTGCCTCTTGGCGGGTAGCTCAACCTCAAGTGGAGATTGAGCGTTGTGGCTACGTGACGTCGGTGGAGCCTTTCCGGTGGATCTTCGCGGCGGTAATGCTCCGGACTGCACTCGGCAGAAGCCGGCGATCTGATCGACACGGACGACGCCGTCGATGACGAGGTGCTCGCTCAACTCCGAAGCAACCTGATCGCCGTCGACCACCACGGTCGTGACGCTCAGTTCCGGTCTCAATTCGGAGCGCCCAGACGTCAAGAACTCTAGTTCTCTACACACAGAGTCCCTCCGACGAGGGAGCACGGCGCAAGTTTTGCCCGTGGATAGCGACTGACCAGCCGTAGGCCGCAAACTCCCCACGTTGAAGGGATTCCAAAGTGCGTAAGCGATTGAGCTCCATCACCCGCCGTTCGCTGGTCGGCGCGCTCGTGGGTCTCGCGTTCGCCGCCGCCGCGGGCGTCGGACTTGCGCAGATCACGGCCGGCTCCACCCCCAGCACGGCCGGGACGAGTACGACCGGGTCCCAGACGACCTCGACCCAGACGACGACCGGCGACCGCGAAGGCCAGTCCGCGGACGACCAGGAGTCGGAAGAGAGCGACTTCGAGTCGGAGTCGGACGAGAACGGCAACCAGACCTCGACGACTCTGAGCACGACCTCCACGACCACGCCGCTGAGCACGAGCACGACAACGATCAAGACCGGCGATGACACGGAGGGTGATTTTGGCACCGGTCAAGAGAAGATGGACGTCTGCCACAAGACGGGCAACGGCGGCGAGCACACCATCAACATCGCAGCGCCGGCCGTTCCAGCCCATGTCGCGCACGGCGACACGGTCGGAGCGTGCGCCGCAACTTCGGCGACGACCTCTACCACGAGCCCGACGCTGACGACGACCACTACGACGGCGACTACTACGACCACGACGAGTCGCGGGCAGAAGCCCGAGAAGCCGAAGAAGTCCAAGAAGCCGAAGAAGGAGCACGGCTCGAACCACGCCGACACCTCCTCCGGTCACGGCAACTCCGGGCATACCGGCAACAGGGCCCACGCCGCTGGGAAGAGTCACGGCAACGGCGGCCACGGTCACGGTGGTGGTGGCGGCGGCGGTGACCACGGCAAAGGCGGTGGTGGCGGCAAGAGTCACGGCAAGTAGCAGCCGTTCAGCACGTTTCCGACCTGAGAGCCCTGCAGCCGCGGGGCTCTCGTCGTTTCCGGGCGATACGCTCCGCCCGTGATCCGCGAGCTGCTCGAGACACGTGCGGGCGAGGAGTACGACCTTTACGCGCGCACCATCAATCCACAGTTCATTCGCGTGCTGAAGACAATCGGCTTCGATCGCGTGTGGGCGCGTGCCGAGGGCCAGTACCTCTACGACTCCGACGGCAACCGGTATCTGGATCTGCTCGGCGGGTTCGGGATGTTCAACGTCGGCAGGAACAACCCTCGTCTCCGCGCTGCACTGATCGAATCGCTCGAGCTCGACACACCCGGCTCGGTGCAGCTCGGCGTGTCGCTCCTCCCGGGGTTACTCGCCGAGGAGCTCCTGAAGCGCACGCCCTCGAGACTCGAGCGCGTGCTCTTTACCAGCTCTGGAACGGAGGCGGTCGAGGCGGCGCTCAAGCTCGGGCGTGCGGCGACGGGGCGCTCACGAGTGGTCTCCGCGGACAATGCGTTTCACGGCCTGACGCTCGGCTCGCTCTCGGCGAACGGCGATCCGCACTTCGTCGAACGCTTCGGACCGCTGCTGCCGGGGTTCTCGCAGGTTCCGTTCGGCGATCTTGACGCTCTCGAGCGTGAGCTGCGCAGCGAGGACGTGGCACTCTTCCTCGTCGAGCCGATCCAGGGCAAGGGAGTGAACCTGCCGCCGGACGGTTATCTCGAAGGCGCTGAGCAGCTCTGCCGCCGCTACGGGACTCTCTTCGCTGTTGACGAGGTGCAGACGGGCTTCGCCCGCACGGGCAAGCTGTTCGCCTTCGAGCACTGGGGTCTCGAGCCCGACCTCGTCACCGTTGCGAAGTCGCTCTCGGGCGGCTACGTGCCCGTGGGCGCGTTGCTGATGGCCGATCATGTCTACGACGGCGTCTTCGACTCCCTCGAGCACTCGGTCAGCCACGGCTCGACCTTCGCGCCGAACGACCTCGCGATGGCAGCTGGGCTTGCAACGTTGCGCGAGCTGGACGAGACGAACCTCGTCGAGCGGTCCGAGCGGCTCGGCCGACGGTTGCTCGAACTGACAGAGCCGCTCGTGGAAGTGCATGACGCGGTCAAAGAAGTGCGCGGCCTCGGACTGATGTGGGCGATGGAGTTCGGCGAGCCGGACACCGGAAGCCTGGCGTGGCGCGTGATGGAGCGGATGCAGGCGGGCCTGTTCGCGCAGCTCGTGGTGGTGCCGTTGTTCACGCAGCACCGGATCCTCAGTCAGGTTGCGGGTCACGATCTGCCGGTCTTGAAAGGTCTGCCGCCACTCGTCCTGTCGGAGCAGGACCTCGAAGAGTTTGCCGCTGCGTTGGACGATGTGATCTCGAAGGCCGGGCGCCCGACGCGTGTGGCTGGGCTCGCGCTGCGGGCTGCTCGCGTCCGGTGACGTCCTAGAGGTCCGTCACCTCTGCGTGACGCTCGTGGATGCACTGGCGGGCCCAGATCTCAGCCAGCGTCACCAACCGCTCGCAGAGCTCCTTACGCGCGCCGGGGTCGTCCGGCACGATCTCCGGTGATACGGAGACGCGGACCTGGTGTAGGACAACCTCCGCCTCTTCGGCGATCTCATGGCGCTGTTCGCCGACGATCGAGACCTCGCCTGCCTCGGGCACGAGCAGCTTGCCGAGCTCCTCGAGCTCGGCGGCCGTCGCGTCTCGTCCTGCGAAGACGCCGAAGTTGACCCGGATCTCGAGCCCGGCCGGCTCCTGCTCGGTGGCAAAAGCGATGACGTTCTCGACCTGCATTACGAGGCGTATTGCCGACTCGGCCCTGGGCTAACCCTCTCGGGGCTCCCAGCGGAAAGTGCGCAATGCCACAACCATTCCGAACAATCCCCAGGCCGCCAGGACGCCTATGGCGAGGGGCTTGTCCCAGAACTGCTGGCCGTGGAGGTAGATGCCCTTGATCAGGTCGAGGAGGTACTTCAGCGGAAGAACGGCGCCGATCGCGCGAAGCACTTGCGGATAGTGCCGGGTGGGGCCGAAGGCTCCCGTGAGGAAGGCCATCGGCAGCACGATGACGTTCAGGACCGCCGATGACCCTTCGAGGGAGCGGATGAATCCCGTGATCGCGAGGCCGAGGCCCGCAAACGCCGCGGCTCCCAGCGCGAGCGCCAGAGCGAGCGAGAGCACATGGCCCGGCCAGGGCGTCGACTTCAGGAGTCGGCCGAGCGCAAAGAGCGACGCAACCTGAATCGCAAAGACAATCGTGATCGACACGAGCACCGCGGCGAGGTAGACCGGCGGCGGAAGAGGAGTCGCACGGATCCGTTTCAGGATTCCGATCTCCCGGCGAGAAACGAGCGTGATCGCGAGCCCGGCGAATGCCGTGTTCGCCGCGCCGTAGGCGATCATCCCGGCGAGGAGTGCCCACGATGCCGGGCGGCCGTCGATGTGGCCGTTGTAGACCGCGGTCAGAAGCGCGAAGAGCAGGATCGGGAAGAGGAACACGAACACCGCCGACTCGCGGCTGCGCCAGAAGAGCCGCTGCTCCCATCTCAACTGATGCCGGAACAGCCTCATTCCTGTTGCTCCGCAGTGAGCGCGAGGTAGACGTCTTCGAGCGTCGGCCGCCGGACGGTGAGGCCTTCCAGCTCCCGTCCTTCGGCTAGCGCTTCGGCTGCCAACTCGTGCAACACCCTCGTGGGCTCGGTCGTGCGAACCACGACGTCGTGTCCGTCCCTGCGGTAGTGGATCTCGGTCTCGCTCGAGCCACCGGTCAGTTCCGCCGGCGTGCCTTCGCGAATGATCAGACCTTCACGCAGCACGGCGAGGCGATCCGCGAGCTGCTCGGCCTCGTCCAGATAGTGCGTGGTCAGCAGGATCGTCTTGCCGAGCGATCGCAGCGAGCGGATCATGTTCCAGGCTGCACGCCGCGCGGCGGGATCGAACCCCGTCGTCGGCTCGTCGAGGAACACGAGATCCGGATCGCCGACGAGCGCAACGCCGAGGTCGAGACGTCGCTTCTGTCCGCCGGAGAGCGTCTTCACGCGTGCATCTCGCTTTTCGGCAAGCCCGACGACTGCGATCACCTCGTCGACCTCGCGTGGATGCTCGTAGTAGCCGGCGAACATCCGGTGCGTTTCGGCGACCGTCAGGTTGGGCCAGAGCTGCGACTGCTGCAGGACGACGCCGATGCGCTCGCGAAAGGCGGAGCCGGCCCGCTCGGGATCGAAGCCGAGGACGTCGACGTCACCGGCATCCCGTGTGCGGTAGCCCTCCAGGATCTCGATCGTCGTCGTCTTCCCGGCGCCGTTCGGGCCGAGAAGGCCGAAGACCTCGCCCTCCTTGATCTCGAAGCTGATCCCGCGAAGAGCCTCGTATGTTCCGTAGGACTTCCTGAGGTCGCGGACGGAGATCGCGCTCACGGCCGCCGGGTCACCCGATCATGGTAGAGGATCGGACTGTGCCCACCCTGCGCTACGTCGTCGCGGACGTCTTCACCGACGTCCCTCTGGCCGGCAACCAGCTCGCCGTCTTCACGGACGGCCGCGAGATTGATGAAGAGACGATGCAGAAGCTCGCGCGCGAGATGAACTTCTCCGAGACGGTCTTCGTCCTACCGCCCGAGGTTGGAGGTCACGCGCGGATTCGAATCTTCACGCCTGGGATCGAGCTCCCCTTTGCGGGACATCCTGTACTCGGGTCGGCGTTCGTGCTGGGGATGCCGCTGCAACTCGGGGAGATCCGTCTCGAAACCCTAGCGGGTGTTATTCCGGTGACGCTCGAGCGTGAGGGAGCGAGCATCGTGTTCGGCCGGATGCAGCAGCCGATTCCGAACTGGAAGCCGTTCGAGCAGGCGGAGGAGCTCCAGCAGCTGCTCGGGGTGCGTTCACAGCTTCCCGTCGAGACGTACGACCTCGGCCCGCATCACGTCTTCCTCGAGCTCGGTAGCGAAGCGGAGGTCGCCGCACTCGAGCCCGACTTCGGCGCGCTCGCTCGTCTGACCGATAACGGCGTCAACTGCTACGCGGGATCGGGGAAGCACTGGAAGACACGGATGTTCGCGCCCGCGGACGGTGTTGCGGAAGATCCCGCGACCGGATCCGCGTGCGGTCCGCTCGGCGTGCACCTCGTCCGCCACGGGCGCATCGACTTCGGCGAAGAGGTCGAGGTCTCGCAGGGCGCAGAGATCGGGCGGCCATCGACGCTCTACGTTCGCGTGGACGGGTCGCCAGAGAAGATCGACCGAGTGGAGGTCAGTGGTTCGGCCGTGATTGTGGCGCGCGGCGAGTTTCGCCTCTAGAGAAGACCTCGCCGCCTAGTCCGGCTACGCTCTCCTTGTGAAGACGATCTGGACGGGACGCATGGCACAGGCTGCCGGGAAGTACGGGGAGAACGCGCCGATGGGGGCCGTTTGCTGCAACGCCTGCCGAACGTGCGTCACGACGAACATTCTCGGGGTCGTGACCGCCGGTATCGCCGGCGCAGGCTATGCCGTAACGAATTTCGCGCGTCGGCGTTCTGCAAGATCGCCTAGACGTAGGCCCCGCCTCGGACTCCGAGACGTGTCCCGTCCGGCGACGTCTCGGTGTCGGACACCGTGCCGTTCTTGTCACAACAGAGTCCCGCATCCCGCGCGATCGGTGTAGTCAAGCCGTTTGCCCGCTCGTCACTCCTAGCCACGTCCTGGTGTCGGACACCGTGACGAAAGTGTGACGAACGTTCCACAGGGAGCGATTTGGACGAGGCCTAGAGGAACGCCACCGCTTCGATCTCCGGAAACTCCGGCACGAGCACGCGCCAGAAGATACCGCCGTTCTCCGACAGGTACAGGCGGTTCCGTCCGGCGAAGAGCATCACGTCCGGATTGTCCTCGTCGATCGCGAGGGCGAAGCCGGCCGGAAGGCCGCCGCCTGCCTCGCGCCACGTGCGCCCCGCATCGTTGGAGATCGCGAGCGGCGGGCGTCGGTCGAGGACTGCGACTACTGTTGCACCCGCGGCCGCTGCTGCAACGACGCGCGGAAGCTCGACCGCGATCCGTGGCGACTCGAAGTCGTCGCCTGCGCCGATGACTTCCTCGGCTTCGATGTCGACGACGTACGTCCCGGAAGTCGTCCGAACGGCGGCGGTCACGTTGCCTTTCCGGTGAGGAGCGCCCCGACGACGGCGGTTGCCTTTCGTGCCGCGGACACGGGCGCCAGACCCTGTGACCTGCCGGCGAGGTAGGCAGCGGAGAACGCGTCGCCGGATCCCGTCGGATCCATCGCAACCGGCCACGCGCCGACCTTTTCGGAGCGGCTCTTGTAGTACACGCGCGAGCCACGCTCGCCGAATGTGACCAGCACCTCGGCGACGCCGAGCTTGTCGATCGCCCCGACCACCTCCGCTTCCTCCTCGGCCAGCTTGAGGATCTGCACGTGCGCGAGCATTGCCGGATCGAAGTCCGAGTCCAGCCGTAACGGCCCCATCTCGGCGGCGCGCACCAGTCCCTGGCCGTCGAGCGAAAGGTGCCGTCCGCGCGCAAGGGCCGCCAGCGTCTCGGCGGGAAAGTCCGATCGCAGCAGCGGTGCAACGTGGATCCAACCTCCTGCCGGCACGACGTCTGCATCTTCGGGCGTCCACGTGTCGCCCGGCTGCACCACGGTCATGATCCGCGTGTCGCCCTCGTAATGGAAGGAGAACGAGGTGGTCGCCGTCCCCTCGAGGGAGACGACCGGCAGTCCGAGCGTGGTCAGATGGCGTACGTAGGGGCGCCGGTCCTCGGGACCGCTGCGCGTGAAGATCGTCCCGCGCGTGCCGAGTGCTCGCCAGGCACGGGCGGCGTAGTACGGCGCGCCGCCGATTCGCGGTGGGCCGCCGTCAACGACGTCCCGGGAGAGGTTCCCGACGAGCGCGAGCGGCGGCACGCGTCGAGCCTAGCGTCACCGCCGCGGCCGTCAGTAGGAATGCGACTGCGAAACTCGGCACCGAGGCACCGATCTGGTACGACGGCGTCGGCAGATGACCGACCCACCGGGTCCAGAAACCGAGATCGGTCGGCTGGTACAGCCACTCGTAGACGCCGAAGCCCGCGAGCCACGCAAAGATGTTGGCCGGCCGGAAGGCAGGCCCGTCGAACACGTGATGCCGGGTGTAATGAGCGCCCGCGAGCAGCCAGTCCGCGACGAGTACGCCGAGGAGGGGAACGAACACGGCGCCGAGGAGCAACAGGAAGCGCTGGTAGCTGCGCATGTCGATCGCAAGCGCACCGCCGGTTGCCAGCACCGAGGCTCCGACGATCAGCGCACGCTGCGAGATCCAGGGAAAGAGATTCTGCGTCGACACAGCGGTGGAGTACACGTTGGCGAACGCTTCATCCGTCTCGTCGACCGTCAGCGCGAGCAACGCAAGTGCCGCCGCAAGCCCGCCGCCGGCGATGGCGATCAGGATCAGCTCGGGACGGTTTGGATCGACACCACGCGACAGGACGAGGATCGAGCCGAACCCGAACTGGAAGAGCGTCGGCAGGAGGTAGCCGACGCCGACGCCGAAGAACGCGGTGCGCCGGTCGCGCGAGAAGCGTGTGTAGTCTGCCACCAGCGGCGCCCAGGAGACCGTGACCGCGACGACGGTGTCGACGGCCAGCCAGAACGATCCCTTGTGGCCCCCCTCCGACCAGATGCTGTGGAGGCGGGCACCGTCGACGATCCACCAAGCCAGGTAGATCACCGAGGCGAGCACGGCCCAGATCGCGAACTTGCGCACGAAGCGGCGCACGAAGCCGACAGGACCGAGGAGTGCGAGAAGGGCCGCCACGGCGCCGAAGACCAGCTTCCAGATCCAGACGCCTTTGAAGCCGACGAGCTTGTCGCAGAGCAGTCCGGCTGCCGTCGCGATCACGATCAGCTCGAAGATCGCCCAGCCGAGGCATTGCAGCACGTTGAGCGCGGTCGGCAGATACGAGCCGCGACGTCCGAGCGGCGCGCGCTGGAGGACCATCGTGGGTACGCGCGCGTCGGCGCCGATCAGCGCGGCGACTGCGAGCATCAGGTTCCCGATCAGGCCGCCGACGAGCGTCGCAGCGAGCGCGTCTCGTAGCGGCAAGTCGAAGTAGGCCGGCAGGACGAGCACGAGCAGCGAGATGCCGAGGTTC
>Ga0222623_10000362_pt1 | contig 13970 bp, 10 predicted proteins | sample PLMtaG_FD_177336 | JGI IMG/M metagenome (GOLD analysis project Ga0222623, IMG submission 177336) | Groundwater sediment microbial communities from an aquifer in East River, Colorado, USA - PLM2_30_coex | ecosystem: Environmental > Terrestrial > Soil > Riparian zone | place: USA: East River...
CACGCCGACAGCCACGCCGACAGCCACGCCGACACTCGCGCCGGCGCCGCCGCCCGTCGGGGCGCCGTCGCCGCTGCATGTATCGGGGAACAATCTCGTGAACGCTTTGGGGCAAAAGGTGATCCTCCGCGGCGTGAATCGCCCCAGCACCGACTACGCCTGCGTGCAGGGCTGGGCTCTCATCGAAGGACCAAGCGACGCCACCGCCGCGGCCGCCTTCAAGACTTGGAAGGGCGTGAACAGCGTGCGCGTCCTGCTCAATGAGAGCTGCTGGCTTGCGATCAACGGTTCGCCGGCGGCATATTCGGGTGCCGTGTACCAGCAGTTCATCAAGAACTGGGTCAACCTGCTCAACTCCAACGGCCTCTACGTCACCCTCGACCTCCAATGGACCGCTGCCGGAACGGGACTCGCGACCCGACAGCAGCCCATGCCCAACATGGATCACTCGCCGGCCTTCTGGACCTCGGTGGCCAATGCTTTCAAGGGCAACAACGCGGTCATCTTCGAGCCCTTCAACGAGCCCTATCCCGACAACCAGCAGGACAGCACCGAGGCCTGGCGATGCTGGCGCGACGGCGGGACCTGTTCAGGCGTGAGTTATCAGGTCGCGGGCATGCAGACGCTCGTCAACGCCATCCGCGCGACCGGCGCGACGAACGTCATCGCGCTAAGTGGTGTGAGCTACAGCAACGCGCTGTCGCGGTGGCTGACATACAAGCCGAGCGACCCTCTGAACAACCTCGCGGCGGTCTGGCACATCTACAACATGAACGTCTGCAACAACACAGCCTGCTACGACAACACGGTCGCCCCGGTCGCGGCGGCGGTCCCGCTCATCGCGACCGAGGTCGGCACGACCCCCTTCGACGGGGCTTGGATGACCATGACCATGAACTGGCTCGACGCGCGTGGTCTGGGCTACCTCGCCTGGGCGTGGGACACATGGGGTGCCGATAACTCGCTGATCACGAACTACAACGGCACGCCGCAGTCACCCTATGGCGTCCTCGTGAAGAACCACTTGGCGGGGCTTTCCTAACCGAACGACCTCGCCCCGCGCGGCGCCTGACGGCCGGCCGGGGACCGTTCCCCGTCGTTCAGTGCTGCCGGCCGATCCGGTGCGGGCCGCGAGGCGCTCCATGCCGCGAGCGGAGCCGCGAGGCCGATCGCAACGCCGAGCACGATCATGGTCCGGTTGTAGGTGAGCCCAAGGTCGAACGACGAATAGACGACTTGCGCGACCGTGAGCAGCACCGGGAACGACGCGGCGGCTTTGAGAAGAGGGTCATCGAGTCGCCGATAGAGCTGTAAGCCGAAAACCACGACCTGGGTCACCAGAAGCCAGAACGCGAAGGCCCCGTACGGGCCGGCCTTCAACCACGTCCAGAGCACAGCGTTGTGCGTGGTGATCCGCCAGTAGATGAAGCTACCTACGATTTGCGGCGGCTCCCGCTGGAACAGGTACTCCTGCCCGAGGCCGACGCCGGTGAGCGGAAGCTGCTGCATGGTGTATGCGATGTTCGCGTCCTCGATCTCCCTCCATACGTTGGAAGACCGATCCCGTTCGCTGATCGAGTAGGGATCGACCACTTCGCGTAGGACGCGTGCGGGCTCCGCGAGCGTCCCGCTCTGATCCCAGAATGTGGCGGTGTAGATCCCGAACGCGAGCAAACCGACCCCGACGACCAGCGCGGTCGCGCGCGGACGCTCGAGCATCGACATCAGCGCGATCACCGCGAGGGCCGCCGCCAGAGCGGCGAAAGCCACCCGCCGCGTCGTCACCAGGTCCGCGACCAGGATCACGGGCTGCATTGCGACAAGCACGTAGAACAACCTGCCGCGCACGTGCAGCAAGGCCATCACGAGCGCGAATGTGATCGCGACGTCGAAAAAGATGACGTCCTCGTGCCCCGTCACCGCCTCGAGACGCTCCGGACCGTTCAGCATCTGGGCGTAGTTCGCGAGCGCCTGGAACGCCTTCACCCCGACCAGGAGGACGAACTCCCAGAGGAGGACCAGCATCTGGCGACGGTCGCGCACGAGGTTCGCGGTCAGTAGATAGAGCACACAGAGATACACCGGCCCGCGCGCTTCCGCGAGCGTCGCGATCGCGTCCCAGTTTCCGCCGCGGGAGATGCCGATGATCGTCCCAACGACGAACGCCAGCGCGTAGGCAGCGACCCCCCAGATGAACGGGCCAGCTCGCGCGGGGTCGTTGGCTCGGACCGCACGTCGCAGCGCCCAGCTCGCGCAGGTCAGGAGAGCGAGGAGGTCAGAGGCGCTGAGCCGGAGCGGCACGTCCGAGAACCCCGAGAGGTTCTCAAAGATGTGGGTTTGCGCCGTGAGCGGCTCGAGTCCCGTGATCGGCCACTGTTCGAAGAGGATGGCGGCACCGAGGAGCAGATAGACACCCACGACCGGTCGGGCGAGGACGGCGAGCGCCACGAGAGCGCCGACCAGCGGAGCCGCGAGCAGCGGCTCTCCCTCGAAAGCGATGAGCGTGGCGGCGTACGCGCCCGCGACGACGGTGACGAGACCGCCGAGGTAGAGCGGTGCACGCCGCGCGCGGGCTAGCTCAGCATCACTGGCGCGGAGGGCGGCCAGGTCGACTGTGCTCACCGTGTCAAGAGAAGGGCAAGCTGCGCGCAGACCATGACGGCTGCGAGCAACGCGGTGATGAGGACATTCATGCCGCTTCTTCCTCGCGTGAGCCCGAGTCCAGCGCACACGAGGAGGTAGACGACCGCGAGGGCCATGTACGTCATGTGACGGCGCTCCGAGGAGTCGCGGGCGCGTTCGATGCCGGCACCCAGTTGAGGACGACCTGCGGCCGCTCGACAGAGATCTCGTCGACGGCGCGACGGGCGAGGGCCAGCGGCGTGAGGCCGGCGCGGACCACGATGAAGAGCTGCTGAAGCGAGGCGGCCCATGGCAAGACCATCGACCCACCTACGAGCGCGGGCGGAAGATCCACAACGATCGAGCCGAAGCACGACAGCGCGCGGTCCAACAAAGACGGGAGTGCTCCCAGCGGCGGTCTTTCTTCGCTCGTGCCGCCGGCCGCGAGGAACGTCAGCCGCGGTCGCCCGGTCGGGACAACGACGTCGCTGAGCTCGGCGTCGCCGCGGAGCACCTCCGCCAGTCCGCGCTCGGATGCGGCGCCGGCGTCAGCGGTCAGCGACGGCTGGAGCCAGTTCGCATCCACCAAGAGCACCGGCGTGGGACCCAGTGACGCGAGCGAGAGCGCCGTTCCCAGCGCGATCGTGCTCGTGCCCTCTCCGAACACCGAACTGGTGAATCCGATCGTCCGAAGGTCGGCGAAGCGGACTCGCGTCGCGAGGCCATCGAAGGGGTCGCAGAGGCTGCCATCGCGCTCGATCACCCATCGCCCCTCGCTTGTTCCGCCGGGCGTGGCCCGAACGCGACCTTGGCCAGCGAAGTGCGGAGCTCGCGTGCGGTCGGGTCTTTTCGTGGAGTGACCTTCGAAACGGTGGCGAACAGCGTCGCGGGGGCGAGACGGGCGATGTCGGCCTCGGCCCCGACCCGGCTAGCGAGGAGCGTGCAACCCAAGACCAGTGCGCTCGCGAGGGCGAGGCCCACGACGAATGCGCTGCCGGCGATCATCGCGGCGGGCTTTGTTCCGCCGGATGGCCTCGGGTCCTCGACCGGCTTGTCGACGATCTGGAAGTCAAGGCTGTCGGCCTTCTGGACGATCCCCGCCATCACCGCCGAGCGATCGATCCGCGCCTTCAAATCGGCGATGCGTGCCCTCGCGTCCTCGACTGCGACGCGGAGTTGGCCCTGTTCGTACTCGTCAAGCGCGCCGAGTGGTGGCCGGTGCGCCTTGTCGAAAGCCTCGAGCTCGGCTTGTGCGGCCTGAGCCTGAGTCTGCGCGAGCGCCAGCTCGCTTCGGTACGAATCGGTCGCGGCCTCGGTCGCCGCAACGCGCGCCTCTACCGATTGCTCCTGGCGCAGCGCCAGTGCGGCCAGCACCGCCTCCGGCGGGGTGTGTGGGTCTCGCGCGCGGTAGGAGAGTCGAAACAGGTTCGTTCCGAGAACCTCGACCTTGAACCGCTTGCTCATGTCGTCGAGGAACTTGCGCTCGTCGCTTGATGAAGTAGGTATGGGAAGGGATGCGCGCAAAGCGACGTCTCGCAGAAAGCTCCTGGTCTGCAGGAGCTCGCTGAGCAAGCCGGCCTGTTCCGCGGCCGGCGTCATCAGCGTCGCGACCGAGGGATCCTGTGGCGGAGCCAGCTCCGGCGAGACCACGATCCGGCCATCGTCCTGGAGATGGAGCAGGCCGCGCTGGGTCCAGATGGTGGCGTCAGCCTGGAACGACGTGGTGTATTCGAGGTACGCCAAGAAGAGGCCCGGACCCCACGTGAGAGCAAAGACCGCAACGAGGATCCAGAAGTACGAGCGCGCCGTGTCGAGGTAAGGTCGCATCCACCCAGAGGCTCTCTCGCGGCCGTTGAAGCGGTGTTGAGGCAACGTTGACGATGCACGACCTGTGGCGCACTCTCAGCGTCCGGGCCGGCATTCTCAATGCTGCCGCTACGACGTCGCACCGGTCGTTCGTAGCTCGCTCACGTGCCGTGGCGCCGACGTCGATCCGAGCAGGGCGGATACGACAGCTTGCACTTCGGTGAGCCCGTTGTGCCGCTCGAGGAACGCGTAGCCTGCCTCGCGAAGGCGATGCCGCGCTGCGGCCGACGTGGCGAGCTCGATCGCTCGTTCGGCGAACGCGCCCGCTTCCGCCTCCACGAAGGCCTCGCGTCCGGTCTCGACTGGCAGTCCCGCCGCCCCATCCGGCGTCGTGACGACTGGCACGCCGTGACGGAATGCCTCGAGGAGCTTGATGCGTATCCCGGTTCCGCCAAGGATCGGCGCCACCATCGCAGCGGAGCGCTCGTAGAGGGCCGCAACGTCGTCGACGAAGCCAAGTGTCGCGATCCCCGGCCGGCGCCATGGGGACGGCGCGATCACCGACCCGTCCGAGTCGGTCTGCAGGCCAGACCCCACGATCTCGAGGGCGGCCTCGGGCAAGCGCTCACGGATGCGGGGCCATACGTCATCGCAAAACCAGTCGAGGCCACGGACGTTCGATTCCCAGGTGAGATTGCCGACCCAACAGAATCGCGGTCCCGGTGTGGCTGGAGCGGCTCGGCGTGTGAATGGCACGAGGTGCGGCACGTTGAGGGCTTCGACGCCGGCGAGCTGTCGGCACGTGGCCACATCGTCGTCCGATACGACGCCCACGGCGTCGACCGCGCGCAGAGTGTCGCGCTCGTACCGCCTTGCGGCACGCCACTCCTTCTCGGCCACCAGCCTCTTTAGTCCGCGCTGGTGGCGCGCGAACTGCGCAAAACGATCGCTCTCGATGTTGAACTGGCGCAGAACGACCCGCGCGTTGGGCTGGAGGGTCCGCACGAGCGGAAGGTAGTGAGCGATGCCGAGACCATCGAGCCACACGACCTCGAAGTCGCGCTCCAGGAGTTCGCGCTCGAGCGCCTCGCGCACAGTCGGAGAGTCCCACTTTCCGACGACGTAGGGGATGCCGCGGATGACCCGCAGCCACGCCACGCGTGGCACGTAACGCGGATGGCGGAAGAGATGCACGGGGTGGAAGACCGGTTCGATCAACTCGAGCTTCGGCACGGCACGCATCAGCCCATCACGATCCTCGGCGGTGACTCCCGTCTCATAGATGGAGAAGAACCGGATGTGCTCGACCTCGGGGAGTGAGGAAAGGGCCTGGAGCTGTGACATCGAGCCGAGGCGGCCACCGCCGATGGCTGGCCACACGAACTCAGTCGTCAGGAAGAGGACGCGCATGCTCACGCGCCTCGTGACTCGGACACAGCGCGCGCGCCGTCCGCCACGACGAGATCGCTTTCCGTGTCCACCTGCCTTGCGGCCGGACGCGAACTGAGGAACCGGCTCCGCAGATAGCGAAGGTCATTCGCCGGCACGATCCCGAGCGCGAGGGCAATGGTCAGGTACACGATCCCGGCGATCGGAACGCTGATGAAGATTGACGAGTCGCGCAGCAGCAGTAAGGGCGCTGCTGCCGCTATCGCCGCAGTGACGACTTTCAGCGCGACCGCCGGGCGCGCGGCAGTCCGGAGATCCTTCGGGGTCAACGCGAGCACCCACACCAGCACGATCGCTTCGGTCGCGGAGGTTAGGAGCGCAGCTCCGTTCTGCTGAAGAAGAGGAATCACGACGAGGTTCGCGAGAGGGTTCAGCACCGCGAGGACCGCGGCCATAACGAGGAGCCGTCGCTCGAACCCCATCGCGATAAGGGCGAGGTAGAAGATCCCGTTCGCGTACATCCCCACAAGACCCGGTGCGAGCAAGCGCAGGGCGCTTGCCGCTTGCGCGTAATCGTGTGCGGGATAGACCAGTGCCACGAGCTGATCCGCGCCGATGACGAGAGTCAGTGCGAGGAACACCCCGCTCGCGAGGACGAATGAAAACGACCGCTCCAATGCGCCACGCAGCGCCTCACGGGAATCGACCGACAGCCGCGAGAGGACCGGGTAGAGGACCGTGCCCAACGCGAACCCGACCACCATCGTGCTCGCGTTGAAGAGCCGATACGCCGCCGCGTACCACGCGACGTTCTCAGGCGGCAGAAGCCGCTGGAGGATCACCATGTCGACGTTGTAATAGAACGCGCCGAGGATCCAGAAACACCCGAGCGTCGCGGTGCCTCGGAACATCTCGACGACGGCGGCCCGCTCGAGGACGGCCGACGACACCGGGTGCTTTCGCAGCCCCGGGATCATCACGAGGACTTGCACCAGGCTCGCGACGACGTAGACGCAGGCGACGACGACGATCCCATGCCCCATGGCGAGGGCTGCGACCCCGAGCAGCGCAGCCGACCCACGTTGCGCGATCGAGCCGAGTGACGGGAAGAGAAACGCTTCGCGACCCTGAAAGTAGGCGCCGAGACTCGCTGCAAAGCCCCCGATGAGAAGCGCTGCCCCGAGGATGAGGATGCTCGCCCGCAGCTCGGCGTCGTAGCCGAGAATCACAGTGCTTCCCCACACGAGTGGCATTGCGACGAGCCAGAGGGCGACTCGCGCTGCGAATGAGGCGACCAGCGCCTGCCCCGCCGCTTCTGGCCGCTGTGCGACGTCGCGCGCCAGCTTTGTGCTAAGCCCGAAGTCGACGACCACCCCAAGGATCACGGAATAGGAGAGAGCAAGCGACAGCTCGCCGAAGCGAGCCGGGTCCAGGTAGCGGGCTTGCGCCAGGATGAACAGGAACGTCGCCGTCCAGGTGATCACCTGGGCCACGGCGACGACCGAGACGTTGCGTACCACGCTTGGTCGCCCTACGTCCTGCTCCTGGCCACCCCGCTCGATCCGGTCGCGCAAGGAAGGCACCGTAGGGCCGCGGCGTTGACGCGGGATTGAGGCGTTCTGGGCCGACATGGCCGATAAGGCCTAGGCCCGCATCGCCGCGTGAACGAGAGTCCCGCGACCGACACGACGCGACCAAACGCTTCTCAATGCGCTCTACGTGTGATGACCCACACAAGACCATGACAGCAACGCCACGGAGGGACCGCTCGTGAAAGTCCTGCTCGTCGAGGACGACCTCGACCAGCTGGACATCGCCGCGCAAATGCTGAGGCGCGAACGCTTCGCGGTGATCGAAGCCTCGGATGGGGCGCAGGCCTTGCGCCGATTCAGGGCCGACCGGCCGGATCTGGTCGTCGTCAACCTGGCGCTGCCTCCCCCGGATGGCTTCGAGGTCTTGCGTTCGATTCGCGCGGAGGATCAGACGCCGGTCCTCGTCGTGAGCGGGCCTCACGATCGGAAGGACGCATACCGGTGCTTCGAGCTCGGGGCGGACGATTTCATCACGAAGCCGTACGAGTTCAAGGAGCTCACGCTCCGCGTCCGCGCGATCCTCAGGCGCTCCCACGGAGCTGTGCGCGAGGAAACCGAGCCGCGGCTCGAGTTACCTGGCCTGCGTCTCGATCCTGAGGTTCACGAGGTGGAACAAGGTTCTCTCGTGACCCGCCTGACGCCGACCGAATTTCGGATCTTCTACGCCCTGGTCAAAAACGCGGGACACGTCGTCCCCGCGAACCGGCTCTTTACCTACGTCTGGGGCCACGACAGCGGTGCTGCGAACTCGCTGCGCTCTCACATCTGCCATCTGCGGAAGAAGCTCGGGCTTGACGGCGGTCCGCGAGGCGCGATCACGAGCGTCCCCGCGGTCGGTTACGTCTTCCGGATATCTGGCCCCCTCGCGGACCCCGTCCGGGCCGAACGGGTGACCGAACAGGTCGCGGCCGGATCGTGAGGACCGATGTAAGACGGCCGGCAAGCAAGGCCCGCCGACGGCTCGCGGCGCTCGCCGTTTTGTTGTTTTCCGCGACGACCCTCGTCGCGAGTGGCCAGACCGCGGCTGCGCCGGCCACCGTCACCGTCGATGCGGGCTTTCGCCTCTGGGCACTGCGAACTGAGATGGATACGCAGATCAAATATCCACTCCAGCTCGACCGGGCGCCCGGAACGCGGCCGCTCCTCGATGCGTTCGGCGCTCGCCGCATTCGCATCAACGCCACCGCCGACGGCTGCTGTTGGCCGGGCGGGCCCGCCCCCATGATCCCGGCTGGGTTGGTCGAGGGCAGCTGGGACTTCAGCGCGCTCGACTCGGTGATCAATGACATCACGGCCGCGCGGGCGGAGACCGTGCTGAATATCTTCCACGCTCCCGAGTGGATGTGGGACTGCACGGCGCGGACGATCCGCGACCTGACCTTCGTCGAGTTCGCCGATTACATGGCCCGGCTGGTGTCCTACTACAACAAGGGTTCGTTCGTCGCCGAGGATGGCCGCACGATCGTCAACCCGGCGGGTCTGACCAATCGCATCACCTACTGGGAGCTATGGAACGAGCCCGATCTCATGTCCATCGCCTGCCCCGAACGCGCTCCGAACATCACCGCCGCGCAGTACGTCACGATGTGGAACGCGACGACCGTGAAGATGCTGGCCGTCGATCCGTCGGTAAAGTTCCTCGGTCCCGCAACGGATGCTCCCCAGTACGTGACCGCGCTCATCGCCGGCGCGGCACGCAAGCCCGACGCGCTGAGCTATCACGGGTATGGGGGCTGGCTGGTGGACCAAAGCGATCAGTTCCTTTTCGATGGCCTCGGTGGCGTCGTCAACAGCCTCCTCCGAATGCGCGCCTGGGGCATCCCGGTCTGGGTGACCGAGCTCAACGTGACCGCCGCCGCCACGGACGACCCGACGCATCGCCCCTACAACGCGTACGGCGCGGCCTGGGGCGCCAGCGCCTTCCGTCTTCTGGCGCTCGCCGGGGCGACCACGATCTTTCAGTACGAGTTCGCGCATCCCAACAACCCGATCTTTCAATTGGTCGATCCCGCGACAGGCACCCCGCGGCTGCCCTACTGGCGCGACTACTACCTAGCGCGCTACTTCCCACCCGGAAGCAGGCTGCTCTTCGCGATGTCGAGCCTGTCCGGTGTCGAAACGCTGGCCGTGCGCGCGCCCGACTCATCCAACGTCCGCGTGCTCGTGGTGAACCGACAGGTCGACAACCCCGCGGCGGTGGGAGGACCAGGGCTGCCGGCGACGGTGCAGGTGAACGTTCGCAACCTTCGCGGGATCACCCAGGTGACCTTGCGCCAGCTCGACGACGCTACGCCGCTGGAGAGCGGCCCGCCCGCGACCGTCCTGCCGACGGGTAACAGCGCGACCGTGACGTTCGGTGGCTATGGCGCCGCGATCCTCGAGTTCGTCACGACGAGAGAACAGAACGACGGCGACGGAGAGCACGGTCTTCCCTTCGGGCTCGATGGCCAGTAGTTCGGGCGCACGAGGTCGAGGCGGCTCACGTCTCGTCCCAGGCCGGGGTGGGAGCGTGCTGCTCCTGTCAATGCGGGGTCTCTCCGACCTTGTCGCCTACTGCCTGCAATATGAGTTCGAGGACGTGGCCGCGGATCTGACGGGCGCGGATCGCGTCGATGTCGGGGACCGGGAGGCGCTGGAGTTCTCTCGCCGGGCGTACAAGCTGGCCCGCCTCGCGACCGGGTCGCGAGCGCTCGCGCTGGCGTGCGCGCCACGGCCCTCGACGGTAAAGCTCGAGCGCGAGTACGACCTCTTCTTCCCTGTGTTCAACAGCCCGTACGAGCTCTTCGCCCTGGCGGCGGTGCCGGACTGGCGGCAGCGTTCCCGCGTGGCCGCCTGCTTCGTCAACGAGGTCTGGGCGTCTGACCTGCCCGGATATCTGCTCGAGCTGCTGGCGCAGTTCGATCACGTCTTTGTCGGTCTTCGCCACCCGGTCGCGGAGGTCTCGCGGATCATCGGACGACCGTGCAGCTATCTCCCCCTCGCGGCGGACGTCCTGCGGTTCTCACCACTGCCGGATATGCCGCCGCGAACGATCGACGTCTGCAACATCGGGCGGCGATCAGATGTCACGCACGCGGCGCTCATGCGCCTCGCGAGCGAGCGTCGCATTTTCTATTACTACGACAGCGTCGCCGCCAGCGGACACGAGAACAGGCAGCGCACGTTCCATGTGAGCAATTCGAGCGAGCACCGCTTGCTCCTCGCAAACCTTCTGCAGCGGACGCGCTTCTTCATCGCAAATCGCGCCCTCGTGAACGAGGCCGGCATCACGATGGGCCAGGATGAGATTTCCGGTCGGTTCTACGAAGGGGCAGCCGCCGGGACGGTCATGCTTGGCGAGGCTCCAAGGACCGACGAGTTCAGAGCCCAGTTCGATTGGCCCGACGCGGTCCTGCCGCTTCCCTTCGATTCTCCGGATGTCGCCAGGGTGCTGGCCGAGCTGAGTGATCCGGAGCGCCTCGCGAGGATCAGCCGTGACAACGTCCGAAACGCCGCCCTCCGGCACGACTGGGTTCACCGGCTCCGCACCGTGTTCGAGACCGTTGGTTTGCAGCCGACCAGAGCGATGGTGGAGCGCCAGAAACGCCTCGACGCGATGGCGGCTCTTGCCTCAGGGCTTTCGGGAAGCGAGGAGCCTCACGCCCGGACCCACTCTCCGCACGGTCCCCTATCGGCGCTGCAGACCTACAACTAGCGCGCCCGCTCTCTCAGATGTAGCCGCGCTGTAGATCGCGCGCCAGCTTGTCGCTGGCACGTGCGGAGAGCGCCATCGCGGTGACGACCGGGTTCTTCTCCGGACCCGTGGTGAATGCCGACGAATCGGCGACCACGACGTTCGCCACCGCGTGCATCCGGTTCCAACCATCGAGGACTCCGAACCGCGGAGACTCGTGCATTCGGCAGGTGCCACCGAAGTGGATGGAATTGCCGGGCTCCTCGACCTTCCAGACGCGCGTCCGCGGCCCGACGCCAGCCAGGTCCAAAAGGTCGAGGACCTCATCGCGCGTTCGCGTGAGCGCCTCCTCCGACTCCGGGGGCCGACGAATGTGCACCGCCAGACCCGGCGACCCCAGGGTCGCGCCACACCCGGGGTCGAGACGCACGGCGTTCTCCGGCGAGGGAGCCATCGTGCCGATGACGTTGAAACCGATCCAGGGCATGCGGCCGGGACTGCCGCGGAGCAGGCTCTTCGCTCGGATCGCCGTCCCGGTCCACTGAACCGCGGCGGCCGCATAGAGCGGTGGCGCTCGGTCGAGCGAGGTGCGCGAGACATACGTCGCCGGGTGGATCGACATCCGCGTCTCGAGATCGACCATCAGCTTGGCCTGTGGGTGGTCGTGAAGGTATCCGCCGAGAACGCCGTCGGTGTTGCCGAGCCCTTCGGGGAAGTCAGCACTCTGTGACTCCAGCAGGATCCGAGCGCTGTTGAGGGCGCCGGCTGCAAGCACGACGGCACGGCACGCCACGCGCTCCTCGCGGCCGGTCCGAGTGTCCCGGTAGATCACGTGGGTCACCCGTCGATGCTCGGGCGACCAGACAATCCGCTCAACGCGGGCATCGAAACGCACAGCTATACGTCCGCTCTTGAGCGCTGGCTGGACCAACCTGACGAAGGAGTTGAACGGCGTCCCGCTCAGCGTGACGGTCGTCTCGGCGTCATAGCTGTAAGGAAGCGGCACAACGCTGCGTTCGAAAGCGCGAGCCGCGGAGGCCACCGGCGCCCAGTCGTCGGCCAGCTTCCATACGCGTCGGACCCGACTCGCCGGCAGCTGCGGCACATCGGCCGCGGGCCCCGAAACCTGTAGCAGGGGCTCGACCCGGTCGTACCAGGGGGCGAGGTCTTCGTACCGGATCGGCCAGCGGTAGGCCTCGCCGGCGCGCTCGGCGTCCCGAAAGTCATCGGAAGAGAAGCGAGGGACCGCACCGGCCCAGTGGTTCGTCAGTCCGCCGGCGGCGATATCTTCCCAGAGCTCCGTCTTCGGATCTCCGGTCTTGATCACCCCATCGGTGCGCTGCTGTAATCGCCGGCGAAAGTTCACCAGCGTCAGACCCGCGATCCGGAGGGTCAGGCCGAGCGCCGAACGTCGGGCGCCGGCCTCGAGCAGCATCACCGGGATGTCGCGCTCGGCCAGGACGCGGGCGGCCATCGCACCCGCGGGGCCGGTTCCGATCACGACGACTTGCCGATCGTCGTTTGGCGAAGAATTCATGTGAGGTGGACTTCGGTTCCCCCCAGGACGGGGCGCGGCGCCGGATGATCCGGCGCCGCGCCATCGCAAAGCGCGTGTTTGTTAGAGACCAGGGACAGCAAGAGTCGTCGCGGTGGCTGTGTTCGAGTAGTCACCGAGGTTCCCGGCGAGGTCCGTGGCCCTAACGCGGTAGTTGTACAGCGTGTTCGGCGTGCACACGGTGTCGTTGTACGACGTGCCGGATGTGACTATCGCGATCTGTGTGAAGTTCGTGTTACCCAGGCCAGTGGAGCGCTCGACGATGTATCCGGTGACTCCGACGTTGTCCGCAGCCGCCGTCCACATCAGATTGACCTGGCTGGAGGTCGTCCCCACGGCCGCCAGCGCGAGCGGCGCCGACGGCTTGGTCGTGTCGGTGTTTGCACTCGCCACATTCGAGTAGGCGCTCAGGTTACCGGCGGCATCCGTCGCGCGCACGCGATAGCGGAAGATCTTGTCGGCGGTCACGGTTGTGTCGCTGTACGCCGTGCCGCTGGCGTTGGCGAGAGCTGTGAAGTTCGCGCAGCCCGCACCCTGGCATCGCTCGATCTGGTACCCGGTGACTCCAACGTTGTCAGTGGAGGCGGTCCAGGCGAGATCGACTCTGCTGCTTGTCTTGGTCGTCGCGCTGAGGTTCGATGGAGCGGTCGGCGCCTGCGTGTCGGGCGTCGACGCGCTTGCCACGTTCGAGTAGGGGCTCAGGTTGCTTGCGGCATCCGTCGCCCGAACGCGATAGCTGTAGCTCACGCCGCTCGTCAGGCCGGTGCTGCTGTAGGTGGTGCCCGTCGCGGTCGCGAGCGGGGCGAAGTTGGCGCAGCCCGCACCCTGGCAACGCTCGATCTGGTAACCCGTGACCCCGACGTTATCGGTGGAGGCGGTCCATGCCAGATTGATCTGGGTGCCGCTCGCCGCTGTTGCGGTGAGGTTCGCTGGGGCGGTCGGCGCCTGCGTGTCCGCGCTGGCTCCGCCTTCCCAGCCGGCGAATCCGAACGCGGCCGTGTACGCCTCGATGCCCACATCACCCGAGGGATAGGAGCCGTCGGTGGTGTAGGTGAACTGGGAGACGCCGTTCTTGGAAACAGTGAGGACGTTCCCGTCGGCGCTGAGCCCCCACTTATCGCCGGGGGCGAAGGTCGGCGTGGTGGGAAAGTACGTACCGTTAGTGAAGTGCGGGCTGCCGTCTGTTTCCGCCCAGAGCTTGTAGATCCCCGAGGCGTTCGGGTCGTCGGCCCAGAGAAGGAGGAGCCATCCGCTCTGGCCATTGGCGGTGCGGTTGATGCGAACGATCGGTCCGCCGCCACCACTTCCGACCGTGCCGAGGGTGACCTGGGAA
>Ga0222623_10000363_pt1 | contig 13953 bp, 9 predicted proteins | sample PLMtaG_FD_177336 | JGI IMG/M metagenome (GOLD analysis project Ga0222623, IMG submission 177336) | Groundwater sediment microbial communities from an aquifer in East River, Colorado, USA - PLM2_30_coex | ecosystem: Environmental > Terrestrial > Soil > Riparian zone | place: USA: East River...
GGCCACCTTAGCCAGCGGCTGCGACGCATCGCGATCACCCCACACCACAGGATCAGGAACGCCAGGAGGCACCAGCCGCCGACGGCCTGGCGACGCCTCTGTCTCTCCTGGCTCCTTGGCACCAGGCCAATTCATCCCGGCGCGCGCGGCCAGGACCTGATCCTTGCGCAACGGCGTCCCCTCGAACTCGGGGTTGAGTAGCAGCCGACGGTGATCACCCCCAACGAACTCGACACCGAACAGCTCGGCCACCTCCCGCTCGTGCCATGCTGCGCCGGCAAAGACGTCACTCACCGTGTCGATCCGCGGGTCATCGCGGGGCAGCGAACAGCTCAGCGTCCTCGGCTCCGCCTCGTGGCCCACATTCCGTACGACCAGAACGACCCGGAGACAGTCCCGCCGACCGATCTCGTCCACGCAGCCGAGCCAGTCGAAGTAGTCGAAACCGTCCGCCTTCAACGACTCGACCTCGGCAAGCCAGTCTTCAGGCAACACCTCCGTCACGACGCGACCCGCCCCGCAATCTGGTCCAGCACCGCCGACAGCGCTTCTGGCGGAGGCGGACAACCCGGGACGTACGCATCGACGCTCAGCAGCTGGTCGATCCCCTTGGTCACGGCGTAGGAGTCCCAGTACGGACCGCCTGAGGAGGCACAGGCCCCGAAGGAGATAACCGCCGGTCGGCGCCCAGCCTGCTGCTCGCAGCCATCGACGATCGCCGCGACGGCTGGCGCCAACCGATCGGTCACGGTGCCAGAAATAATCACAGCCACCTGCGCCTGGTCGTCAAGAGTCGGCGGAGGGACCGCAGCAGCTGGCGAGGCGGCATCAAATTCCAGAGCGCAGCACGCCAAGGCGACATCCACCACATACAGCGACCCGTCGCCATACCAGTCGACCCAGCGCACAGATCCACCGTAATGCGGCCTGTCGCGGACAACGCGGCATATAACATCCACGTCTCATTGGTTCTCAGGGGCTGAAAGTCCCAGGCGTCACAGGAATGCCTGCCTATCATGGGGTTAGCCGGCAGCCTCAGCGGAGATCGCAGCCACGAACCCCCCTGACCCTTACAAGCGGATGAGGCACGCCACAGGAAGAAGGCACGCAGCGTAGTGAAGCAGGTCAATACCCTCGATCGGGTCGTGATCCGATTCGCCGGGGACTCGGGCGATGGCATGCAACTCACGGGCGATCGATTCACGTCCGACTCGGCAGTATTCGGCAACGACATTTCAACGCTGCCGAACTTCCCGGCCGAGATCCGCGCACCCGCCGGCACCTTGGCCGGGGTGTCCAGTTTCCAGCTGCATTTCGCCAATTACGACATCGTGACCCCCGGCGATCGGCCGGATGTGCTGGTCGCGATGAATCCCGCAGCCCTCAAGGCCAACATTGCCGACCTGCCACGTGGCGGCGTGATCATCACCGATTCAGCTGACTTCAGCAAGCGCAACCTGGCCAAGGTCGGCTACGACAGCGATCCGCTCACCGACGGCTCGCTAGACGACTACCAGGTGCACGCTCTCGACCTGACCGGCATGACCGTCGAAGCGGTCAAGCGGTTCGGTCTTACTCGCAAGGACGCCACTCGGGCCAAGAACATGTTCGCGCTGGGGCTGCTGACCTGGCTCTATCACCGACCGACCGAGGGCACGATCAACTTCCTGACCACCAAGTTTGCGTCCAAGCCTGAGATCCGCGACGCCAACATCACCGCCTTCAAGGCCGGGTACGCGTTCGGCGAGACGACGGAGGTGTTCGCCGTCACCTACGAGGTGGCGCCGGCGCCTATGCCGGCAGGGAAGTACCGGCAGATCTCAGGGAACTTGGCCCTGGCGTACGGACTGATCACCGCATCGAGGAAGGCCGGTCTGCCGCTCTTCCTCGGGTCCTATCCGATCACTCCCGCGTCGGACGTACTGCACGAACTCAGCAAGCACAAGCGGTTCGGTGTCACTACTTTCCAGGCAGAGGATGAGATCGCCGGTGTGGGTGCTGCGCTCGGCGCGAGCTTCGCCGGACATCTCGGCGTCACCACGACCTCCGGACCCGGCGTCGCACTGAAGTCGGAGACCATCGGGCTGGCCGTCGCGACCGAGTTGCCCTTGATCATCTGTGACATCCAGCGTGCTGGGCCGAGCACAGGCATGCCGACCAAGACCGAGCAGGCCGATCTCCTTCAGGTGATGTTCGGCCGCAATGGTGAGGCACCGGTTCCGGTGCTGGCAGCCCAATCCCCCGCCGATTGCTTCCCCACTGCCCTCGAGGCCGTACGGTTGGCGATCAAGTACCGGACCCCGGTGGTGATCTTGTCCGACGGCTACATTGCCAATGGCGCGGAGCCGTGGCTGATACCGGACGTCAACGCCATCCCGGCGATCGACCCGCAGTTCGCGCAATCGACCAACGCCACGGACAAATCTGGTGACCCCGTTTTCCTGCCCTACCTGCGCGATCCCGAGTCCCTCGCCCGGCCATGGGCGATCCCGGGAACCGCCGGCCTCGAGCACCGCATCGGTGGCATCGAGAAGGCCAAGGACACCGGCGCAGTTTCCTACGATCCGGCCAACCACGAGGAAATGGTCCGTACCCGGCAGGCCAAGATCAACGGGATCGTCCAAGACGTTCCTGACCTGACCGTGGACGATCCGGCCGATTCGGACGGTCGCCATGCCCGGGTTCTGGTGCTTGGCTGGGGTTCCACCTACGGGCCGATCGTCGCCGCGACCCGCCGGGTGCGCAACACCGGCCGGCTGATCGCCTATACGCATCTGCGGCATCTGAACCCGTTCCCAGCAAATCTGGGTGACATTCTGCATCGCTACGAACGGGTGATCGTTCCGGAGATGAACCTCGGCCAGCTGGCGCTGCTGCTGAGGGCCAAGTACTTGGTGGACATTCGAAGCTACTCCAGGGTTCGCGGATTGCCGATCTCGCTCAGCGAACTCGCTCGTGATCTTGAAGCCGAGATCGATCAATTGGAAGGAACGGACCCGTGACCGCCGTGGATCAGCTGCATTCGGAGCTTGATCACCCGCCAACCCAAAAGGCTTTGGACATGCCCACTTCCCCGCTCCGTCCGAACGGCACAGGGCAGAGCTACCGAGGCCTTGCTGGCGTACCCCTTTCCCTGGAGCCCCTGAATCGCAAGGACTTCACGAGTGATCAGGAGGTCCGCTGGTGCCCAGGCTGCGGTGACTACGCGGTGCTGGCGGCGTTCCAGGGTTTCATGCCTGAGCTTGGGATCAAGCGCGAGAACACCGTGATCGTTTCCGGCATCGGCTGCTCGTCTCGTTTCCCTTACTACGTGGACACCTACGGCCTGCACTCGATCCACGGCCGAGCGACGGCGATCGCCACCGGCGTCGCCACGTCACGCGAGGACGTGGCGGTGTTTGTGATCACTGGTGACGGTGACGCGCTCTCCATCGGTGGCAACCATCTGATCCATGTGCTGCGCCGCAACGTGAACGTGACGATCTTGCTGTTCAACAACCGGATCTACGGGCTTACTAAGGGCCAGTACTCCCCCACCTCGGAGATTGGCAAGATCACCAAGTCCACGCCGATGGGCTCTTTGGACAATCCGTTCAACCCTGTCTCGCTCGCGCTCGGCGCCGAGGCAACCTTTGTTGCGCGGACCATCGACTCTGACCGAAAGCACCTGACAGGAGTGCTGAGGGCGGCTGCCGCGCACCGCGGCAGCTCGCTGGTCGAGATCTACCAGAACTGCCCGATCTTCAACGACGGGGCTTTCGATGCGATCAAGGAGCCCGCCACGTCGGCTGATGCGATCATCCCGCTGACTCATGGCGAGCAGATCCGTTTCGGTGTCGACGGCCACCTCGGCGTCGTCCGGGATCCGCAGACCGGGGCCTTCTCCGTGGTCGAGGTGGCCGAGGTTGGTGAGGACGCGTTGGCCGTACACGATGCTCATCTGGCGGATCCATCCTTCGCCTTCGCGCTTTCCCGGCTGACCGATGCCGGTGTGCTGCACCGCGCACCGATTGGCATCTTCCGCGATGTTGAAGCGCCGACGTATGACGATCTGGCCCGTGACCAAGTGGCGTTGGCCGCCAGCCTGGGGAACGACGACGACGCCCTCCAGGCAATGATCAATGGCGGAGATACCTGGACCGTCCGTTAGCTTGACTGCCCCAGCCATCAACCACATTGATGCCCTGCTCGCCATCGCGCTTTTGGATCCGCGGCTCGCAGCGCCGTCTCAGATCGGCCCACTCTGCCCGCGAACCGCACGGCTGTCCCCTTGGCTGACTAGGGTGTGCTGCATTGAGGACGACCGGTCAGGAGACGGACCATGAGCTCGAACGACCCGTACGGCGGCCCTCAGCCACCGATGCCAGGTCGGGGGGCCAACCCCGGCCCAGGTCCTGGGCAACCGCTGACACCGTACGGGTATCCGCAGCGGCCTTCGCCCGCCGGGCCGCCCACCGCCTCTGGTTACTCCTTCGGACCCTTCGCCCCTGAGGAACAGGTTCCCGAATGGCAAGGCGCCCCCCAGCATGATCCGTACGGAGCATCTCCTGGCCCGTATGGCGCAGGTCCAGCTCAGCCCCCGCCGCGACCCAAAGGCAGAGGCAAGATCTTGATCATTGTCGGGGCAGCTTCGTTGGCGGTGATCTTGATGGCCGTCTTCGCCGTGGTGGTGGCGACGCGCGGCGGGACGGCTGCCGATCCTGGCGGCAGCACGAGTGCCCAGGGACAGCAGAGCAATCCGGCTCAGAGTGGTGCTCCACAGAGCACGCCGCGACCTTCGGATGCGGTGACGGCATACCTGCAGGCTCTTGCTGCCGGCGACGCGGTCGCTGCCCTGTCCTACGCAGCCGATCCAGCGCCCACCGGGCCTCTGCTGACCAATGAGGTACTCGCCGAATCCCAGAATCGGGCAGCGCTGACCGAGATCGATGTGCCGGTTGTCGAAGATCAACATGCGACGTCGGTGCCTGCGACCTACACGCTCGGCAATTCTGCTGTCAGCGAGTCCTTCGACGTAGTCAAGGTGGCAGACACCTGGAAGGTCAGCCGTGCCGTCAAAGACCTCGATCTCGGCTTCATTGTGAGCGGATCGGTTCCGGTCAAGATCAATGGAGTGAAAGTGGACCAGGACTCAGTCGCGGTGCTGCCTGGCTCGTACGCATTCACCACCGGGCTGCCCTATGTCGGCTACGGGTCCAAGAACGTCGTGCTGGTAAAGAGTCCGTACGTCGAGGCCGACACCTACCGCATTCAAAGCAAGCTGACGAACTCGGGCAAGAAGGCCGTTATCTCGGCAACCAAGAAGAGCTTCAATAAGTGCCTCCAGGCCAATTCGCTCAATCCAAAGAACTGCCCGATGAAGTTCGACTCGAAGTACCGCTACACCAAGAGCAGCATCACCTGGCGGCAGAGCGGAGGTGATCCCTTCCGGAAACCCAAGATCACCTACGCCGGAACACAGGCTCGGATCGAGATTCCGCTCAATCTGAAGCTGTCGGGTAGCTGTACGTACCAGGGCCGATCCGGAAACTGTTCCGGCATGCTTACGGGAAGAGCGGCCGCTGTCGTCAAAGTGACCGCGAAGCCGATCAACGTCAACTGGCTCTGATTGTCTAATAGCTGCGCGCAGGGCTCGAAGCAGCTGCGAGTGTCGGATGCGCAAGCAGCTCAGATGAATTGTCCTACTGATCGGTAGCATGTGCGAGTGACTGAGACTTCTGCTCAGAGACCTCCGATCGACTTCTCTAGCTTCGACCCCAACGTCCGCATTCAAGACGATCTTTTCCGGCATGTGAACGGGACGTGGCTCAACACGACCGAGATCCCGGCCGACAAGCCTCTGACCGGTGCCTTTATGGAGCTGCGCGACCAAGCTGAAGCGGCCGTCCGCGACATCATCACCACACTCGAGGGCGGTACGCCCGGCTCCGACGCCGCCCGAATCGCCGATCTGTACGCCAGCTTCATGGACGAGGAAACGGCCGAGCTAGCGGGTGCCAGCCCGATCTTGCCGCTGCTGGCCGCGATCGATTCCGTGGAGACCGTGCCCGACCTCACCCGCATGGTCGGTGGCTTCGCACGCAAGGCGGTGCCTGGGCTGGTGGCGCTTCAGGCGGAACCTGACCCGGGCGACCCGAACCGATACGTGATGTTTGCCGGCCAGGGTGGGTTGGGTCTGCCGGACGAGGAGTACTACCGACTCGGGGAGTATTCCGACATTCGCGCGCAGTATCGGGGACACGTGTCGGCGTCCTTCGCGCTCGCTGACATTGAGGACTCCGCGGCTCAGGCACAGCTGGTGTTCGATCTTGAGACCGAGATTGCCGCGACGCATTGGGACAAGGTGAAATGTCGTGACCTCCGGTTGATGTACAACCTGATGAGCCTGGATGACTTCGCCGACAGCTGTCCTGGACTGCATTGGCGGGAGTTCCTGGCGGGGGCTGATATTGCCGCGGCCAAGATGGGTGAACTAGTGGCGATGCAGCCGTCGTTCTTCGCCGAGGTGTCGGCATTGATCACCGAGGATCGGCTGCCGGCGTGGCGAGCCTGGGCAAGGTGGAAGGTCATCAGCTCGCTGTCGCCCTATCTGTCGAGCGCCTTCGTCGAGGAGAACTTCCGCTTCTACGGGACCGTGTTGTCGGGCACGCCCGAGCTTCGCGAGCGCTGGAAGCGAGGTGTGGCGCTGGTCGAAGCCTCGGTGGGTGAGGCGGTCGGGCAGATCTATGTCGACCGTCACTTCTCGCAGGTCGCCAAGGAGCGCATGGATCAGCTGGTCGCCAATCTGATCGAGGCGTACCGGCGCTCCATTACCGATCTTGATTGGATGACCGAGGAAACCAAGGAAAGCGCACTCGACAAGCTCGCCAAGTTCCGCCCGCACATCGGATACCCGATCAAGTGGCGGGACTACTCCTCGCTGGTGATCACCCAAGACGATTTGATCGGCAACGTGACGCGGGTGGCCGACTTCGAGGTGAACCGCGCCTTGAACAAGATTGGCCAGCCGATCGACCGCGAAGAATGGCTGATGACGCCGCAGACGGTCAACGCCTACTATCACCCGCTGAAGAATGAGATCGTGTTCCCGGCTGCCATCCTGCAGCCGCCATTCTTCAACGTGCATGCAGATGACGCCGTCAACTACGGCGGCATTGGCGCCGTGATCGGACACGAGATCGGACACGGCTTTGATGATCAAGGTTCCACCTGTGACGGCGACGGAGCATTGCGCAACTGGTGGACCGACAAGGACCGCGAGACCTTCGAAGAGCGAACGAAGGCGCTGATCGACCAGTACAACGTCTTGATACCGGCGCAGGCGCCGGGGCATCGGGTCAACGGTCAGCTGACCATCGGTGAGAACATTGGTGATCTTGGTGGGCTCTCGATCGCCCACAAGGCGTACCAGATCGCACACTACGAAAGCCCCGAGCCCGAGCGAGACGGGTATACCCCCGAGCAGCGGCTGTTCCTGAGTTGGGGGGCAGTCTGGCAAGCCAAGGTGCGTACCGAGATGCTGCTGCAGCGGATGGCGACCGACCCCCATTCCCCGCCCGAGTTCCGCTGCAACCAGATCGTTCGGAACCTCCCGGAGTTCTACGCCGCCTTTGACGTGCAGGACTCCGACGCCCTTTGGCTCGACGAGGACCAGCGGGTCAAGATCTGGTAGCCCGCCGATCCCTCGCTCTCGCTCGGTATCCCACGCAGCGTGGGATGTTTGCGCTGTACGTGGCGTGCATGGCATGCACAGCGTGAAGAGTCTGGGTACAGCCTCGAGAAGGTATCCACAGATCTAGTCCAAGGTGGTTCCGCGAGGTCGAGTCAAGCCCCAAGGTGGCTCCATGACCCAGAATCTCGGACAGATCATCCGGGCGAGCGGCGGCATCTTCAGCCGACGGCAGGCCTTGGACTGCGGCGAAACTGATCGCACTCTCGCTGCTGCGGTTCGCGCGGGAACCCTCGTACGCCTGCGTCGCGGGTTCTACACACCCGCCGATATCTATGCGACCGCAGACCCCTCAGCGAAGCATGTGCTGTACGCCAGAGCTGCCTTGGCTGGTCAATGCGGGCGAGTCGCTCTCACGGGCGTCTCTGCCGCCGCGCTGCACGGCTTCGACATCCACGACACGTCACTCGAAATCGTCCACCTCGTACGGCTGGACAACGGCTCTACGCGCACGGAGGCCGGCATCGTGCATCACGGCACTAGGCGAGACATCGAGGACGAGATCGGATCATACGAGGGCATCCTCGCGTCCGTTCCCGCTCGTGCCGTCTGGGAGGTGGCCTGTCGCTCAAGTCTTGAGGGCGGTGTGGTGACCGCCGATTCAGCGCTTCATCGCAGCCCAGAGCTCAAAGAATCGCTCGATGCGTTGCATGATCGCTTCTCCTTGTTCCCGGGCTCGGTTAAGGCGCGTGCCGCGATGAGGCTTGCCGACGGCCGGTCTGACTCACCCGGCGAATCGGTCACGCGCGTGCAGTGCTATCGCTACGGCATCCCGATGCCGGAGCTCCAGTTCCGTGTCCTCGGACCCCGAGGCCAGCTGATCGGCATCGCGGATTTCTACTGGGAGGACTTCCGCCATCTCGGTGAGTTCGATGGGAAGGTCAAGTATCAAAGACTGCTCCGACCTGGCGAGTCGGCCTCCGACTGCGTCATTCGGGAGAAGCGCCGCGAGGATGCGATGCGCGCTGGCAGTCGCGGGATGACGCGCTTCATCTGGTCAGACGTCATGCCGCGGAACGCCCGACGCACAATGGCCGATCTCAGCGCAGCCCTTGATCAATCGCGACGGCTATACGTGCGCGGACGAACAATCATCGCGAGCTAATGGCGGCGTCGGCTCGCCAGAAGCCCTAGAACGTCCTTTGCCACCAGCACTCTGAGCCCGTACGCAGCTTGGTCCCGCTGTACGCGGCATGCACGCCATGCACAGCGTCAACATTCCGCGCAGCGTGGGATGTTGACACCTAGAGGAGCAGATCAGACGGTACGCGTGACGACGGTGGTGCACAGGTCGTCAAGAGCGTCTCGGGCCGGACCGGCGGGGAGGGGGTCGAGAAGGACGCGCGCGGCTTCGGCACGGCGGCGCACTTCGCTGCGAGCCTCATCGATACAGCGGTGGCGACGCAGCAGGTCCAGTACTTCACGGAGTGCGTCGTCATCATGCAGATCGCAGTCGAGCAGCTCGAGCAGTCGGGCGTCGGACAGGTCAGCCGACCTGCGGGCCAAGAGCGTCGGCAGCGTCGGGACGCCCTCGCGAAGATCGGTTCCGGGCGTCTTGCCGGTGTCGTCGCTGGTGATGTCGATGATGTCGTCGCTCAGCTGGAACACCACACCAATCTGCTCGCCGAAGTCGGCCATGACCCGCTGCAGGTATGCAGTCGCACCGGAGATCTTGGAACCGAACAGCGCCGATGTCGCGATCAAGGAGCCGGTCTTGTCGGCCACGACCCGCAGGTAGTGGTCAAGCGGATCCGCACCGCTGGGGCCGACGGTTTCGGCAATCTGACCCTGCACGAGCCGGGAGAACGTACGTGCCTGGAGCCGCACGAACTCTGGGCCCAGCTCGGCCACGATGTCGGAGGCGCGGGCGAACAGCAGATCTCCGACAAGGATCGCCACGGTGTTTCCCCAGCGTGAGTTCGCGCTCACCGAGCCGCGCCGTATTCGAGCCTCATCCATCACGTCATCGTGGTAAAGGCTGGCCACGTGGGTTAGCTCGACGACCACCGCCGCCTTGACCACATCATCGGTGGCGGCGTGCGGGCCGATAGAGGAGCCGAGGATGACAAGCAACGGTCGGAAGCGCTTTCCACCAGCGGCGATGATGTGCTGCGCGGCCTCTGTCACCATGTCGGAGTCCGCCTCGGCAGCCTTGAGCAGTGCCGCCTCGATCAGCTCGAGCTGGGCGCGGACAGAGGACTCGAACACTTCGTCTCGCGTCTGTTCAGCCAGCACCCTTCCTCCTCCTGTCCGCGTCAGCGAATGAACTCACCAGCTTGCTGGGCGAGGGCCAAGAGCGGACCCGGGAACACCCCGAAGGCTACCGTCGCGGCCACCCCAACGCCCACTGCCGCGAGCGTGGTCCAGCCAGGACGTACGACGCTGGTCGCCATAATTCTCGGCTCGACGAAGAACATCAACACGATGACGCGGATGTAGAAGAAGGCCGCCACCACACTGATCACGACCGCGACGACAACAAGCCATTCCATCCCGCCACTCCACGCGGCGGCGAACACCGCCCACTTGCCGACAAAGCCACTGGTCAGCGGGATGCCCGCGAAGCTCAACATGAAGATCGAGAAGATCGTCGCCGCCAGCGGCGCCCGGCGGCCCAAACCCACCCAGCTGTTAAGCGGAGTCGCCTCACCCGTGGGGTCGCGGACCATCGTCACGAGTGCGAATGCGCCGATCGTGGCCGCCCCGTACGCGACCAGGTAGAACATCACCGCGGAGATGCTGGTCAACCCCCCTGACCGGCTGCCCGTCACCGCCTGCGATGCTCCCACGAATGCAGTCATCATGAAGCCGGCGTGCGCGATGGAGGAGTACGCCAGCATCCGTTTCACGTCGGTTTGGGTTATCGCCAGCACCGACCCGACCGCCATGGTGGCAACGGCAATGATCGCCATCAGTGGCTGCCAGTCCCAGCGATCGGCGCCCAACGCGACATAGAAGACACGCATCAAAGCCCCCACCGCAGCGATCTTGGTGCAGGCCGCCATGAATCCCGTTACTGCTGTGGGAGCTCCGGCATACACGTCCGGAGTCCAGGAGTGGAAGGGAACTGCCCCGAATTTGAACAGCAGCCCGACCCCGAGCAGAGCCATTCCGGCGAGCAGCAGGCCCAGACCTTGTGTCCCATTACGGAGGGCATCGTCGATGGCCGACAAGGTAAAGGAGCCGGAGTAGCCATAGAGCAGCGCGGCTCCGTAGATGAAGAAGGCTGACGAAAGGGCTCCCAGCAGGAAGTACTTGAGCGCAGCCTCTTGCGACAGCAGCCGGCGGCGCCGGGCGAGCCCGCACAGCAGATAGAGCGGCAGCGACAAGATCTCCAATGCGACGAACATCATGATCAGGTCGTTGGACGCCAGGAAGAGCATCATCCCCAAAATGGCGAAGAGCGCGAGTGGGTAGACCTCGGTATGTTCGGCGCGACTTCTGATGGCCTCCCGTTCGGCAACGGTGCCGGGCACTGCCGCAGCCTGCGGCGCGAACACACTGGAATTCTCGATCTTGGTTTCTGCGAACATCAGCATCGACGCAGCACCGAAGACGAGCAAGATCGTCCACATGAAGTAGCTGGGTCCGTCGATGGCCAATGAGCCGACTGCCACCACTGCCTGATCTGCGGACGCCCAGTTCAGCACTGTGGTTACCAGCGCCAGAGCCAAAGACGCAAAAGTGATGACGAGCTGTACGAGCCGGCGCAATTCGCGGGGGACGAGCGCCTCAGCCAACACCCCAAGGCAGGCACCTGCGAAGATCAGCAAGACCGGCGCCAGCAGGCCGTACTCGATCGACGGTGCGTTGATCTCCATCGGCAGCAGGGCAGCGCTCATCATCAGCGGCCTCCCTCGGCGGTAACCCGCGGCTGCGGATCAGTCACGCCGACATGCTGCAGCGTGGCTTGCGTCGCCGGTTCGATGATCGACAGCATGGGCTTCGGAAAGACACCGAGTAGCAGGATCAACAGCACGAGCGGGGCCATGGCGAGCCGCTCCCGACCATTGAGGTCGGTGACCTTCTCCTGAACGTCGGCGGGAACCGGCCCAGTCATCGTCCGCTGGTACATGATCAAGATGTACAGCGCAGCCAGCACGATTGCCAGCGTGGAGATCACCGCGTACGCGGGGTGTCGGCTGAAGGTTCCGGCCAGCACCATGAACTCGGAGACGAAGCTCGCCAGGCCCGGCAGGGACAACGTGTTGAGCCCAGCGAACAGCAGTAGGCCTGCCAGTACTGGAGCCACCCGATCCACGCCGGCGTAGGCGTTCATATCGCGCGAGCCGCGGCGCTTGATGAGATATCCGGCCATCACAAATAAGGCAGCGGTCGCCATCCCGTGGTTGAGCATGTAGAGCGTGGACCCAGTCAGGCTCTGGGTGGTGAAGGCGAAGATGCCGAGCACGATAAAGCCGAAGTGACTAATGGATGTGTACGCAATGAACCGCATGATGTCCCGGCTGCCGATCGCCAAGATGGCCCCGTACACGATCGAGATGGTGGCCAGGACCAGCACCACCGGCGTTGCCCACTGGCTCGCCTCCGGGAACAGGCCAAGGCAGAACCTGATCATGCCGAAGGTCCCGATCTTGTCCATGACGCCAACCATCATGGTGGCGCTCCCCGCGGTGGACTCCTCGGCCGCATCCGGCAGCCAGGTGTGCAGCGGCACCAGCGGCGCCTTGATCGCAAATGCAAACATGAAGCCAAGAAACAGCCAACGCCCCGTGCCGGTGCCAAAGTCCAGCTGGCTCAGCGTGCTGAGCAGGTAGCTGGGCTCCCCGGCCCTGGCGGATTGCACGTACAGGCCGATCACCGAGGCGAGCATCACAAACCCGCCGAGCAAGCCGAAGATCAAGAACTTGGCTGCTGCGTACGTCCTACGCGGCCCGGGCCCAAAGCCGCCAATCAGGAAGTACATCGGCACCAAGATGACCTCGAAGAACACGTAGAACAAGAAGACATCGGTGGCCAGGAAGAGATACAGAGCACAGCTCTGGACCGCCAGCACCAGGGCGAAGAACACCCGCGAGTCATACTTCGGAGCGATCGTTGCCGCGCCCGTCGACCCTGTATCAGCGGCCGGTGATCCTTCAACCGACTCAGCAGGCTGATCAAAATCGCGCCAGGAGGCAATGATCACCACTGGAGTGATGATCACGACCAGCAGCACCAGGGTGAGGCCGAGGCCGTCACGGCCCAGAGCATAGTACGCGCCGAGCGGCTTGATCCACGGCGCTTGCTCGACCAGCTGCATACCGCCGCCGATTCTGAACCGCGTCGCGACGATGAGTGCAAACGCGAACGTGATCAGCGAAACCACAAGCGCCACCTGCTTGGCGGCCTTGACACCTATGAAGATCAGCACCACAGCACCGGCGGCCGGCAGCAGCGCCAAGATGGTGAGCCACGGAATAGTCATGTTCGCCCCTAGCCCAGCCGGCCCAGCAGGATGACGACGCCGACGATCGCAGCTCCCAACGTCATGGTGAGCGCATAGGAGCGGACGAAACCGTTCTGCACACGACGAAGCCGGGACGACATCGCACCAATCGCCGCCGCCGTGCTGTTGACGGTGCCATCGATTCCGACGTTTTCGAGCCTGACGAGGCCAGAGGTGAGCTGCTGTCCGGGGCGCATGAACAGCGCTTCGTTGAGCGCGTCGCCGTACAGATCGTTGCGTCCAGCCAGCGTCAAGAAGGAGCGGCTCACGGGCTGCGTCACTGGGATGTCGCGACGCGGCCCGAAGACCCAGATGCTGATCCCGACACCAATAGCGACGACCACAAGACTGGCAATCGCGACTGTTGAGAAGTGCAGCAGGCTCGGTGTTTCCTCAGGACCTCCGCCGCCTACGGCGGGATCAAGCCAGCCAACAATCCAGTTATTGAGCACCAACCCACCGAAGACCGAGCCGATTCCGAGCAACACCAAGGGCACGGTCATGACCGGAGGCGACTCGTGAGGATGAACGCCCTGCCGCCAGCGCTTGGCGCCGTAGAAAGTCATCAACATGAGCCGGGTCATGTAGAAGGCCGTAATCCCTGCGCCAAGCAGAGCGAGCCCTCCAACGACGGCGCCGCGCTCAAAAGCGACCTCAATGATGTGGTCCTTGGAATAGAAGCCGGAGGTGAACGGGAACCCGATGATCGCCAAATAGCCGGCCGCAAACGTGACGAAGGTGATGGGCATCAGCCGCCTGAGCGCCCCGTAATTTC
>Ga0222623_10000364_pt1 | contig 13952 bp, 13 predicted proteins | sample PLMtaG_FD_177336 | JGI IMG/M metagenome (GOLD analysis project Ga0222623, IMG submission 177336) | Groundwater sediment microbial communities from an aquifer in East River, Colorado, USA - PLM2_30_coex | ecosystem: Environmental > Terrestrial > Soil > Riparian zone | place: USA: East River...
AGTCCTTCGCCAGGACCTCCGCCAGCCCCGCGTTCGACGATCGGTCCACCGAGCCGCCGCTGACGAGGATGACCGGGGGGCCATCACCCAGACGATCGAAGGCGATCGTCGTGCCGTCCTTGGAAGTAACCGTATCCATCAGGATCTCCTTCTCGGTGCCTTCCTTGGGCACCCCTTATCCATAGGTCGGAGCTGGCGAGGCGTTCTCGACATCGTCAGCGGACGCGGCCCTCGCGGAGGGCGTCGATCGACTTGCCGATGCGGCGTTGGCGCGTCTCGTCGGTCTTGGCGCCTTCGATCTGGTACACGTGCCAGCCCTTGTTGCTGTTCGAGAGGCCATCGAACGTTCGCCGCGCGTCCGGCTCGGCGTCGAGCGCGGCCGCGAAATCGGCGGGCAAGGCCACCTCCCGCGGGGCGCTGTCGAGCTCGATGTCGACGTCGACTTCATCGCCGCCGGCGACACGCGCGCCGGCTCGGTTTTCGGCGCTCACCCCGACCATGTACCGGCCGTCCATGACCGCAACCGTGCTGCGGTACGTGAAGCCATTGATCGTGACCGTGATGGGCGGCCGCTTGCCGGCCCCGAGCGCCTCGACCACCTCGTCCGGGATGTGGATTCCGGTCGCGGTCTTGTCACCCTGCAGGATCGTCGTGTGGAAGCGCATCTCATTCCTCCGTTGTCGATGCAGCGATTGATGATCGCTCAGATGCCGGCTCGGCGGGGCCGTTCATCAAGTGGTCGGAGCCGGCCGCGCTATCTCGACATCCGGGCGGGCCGTACGATGTCGAAGCCCGGCCCGCCGCTCCGACGTTCCAGATGAGCGGTGCCCATTCGGGAACCTGAGCCACGTTGGAGTGCCTTCATGAAGTACGTCGTGCTGATCTACAGCAACCCGTCGACCTGGGAGACCATGCCGGCGGCGGAACGCGATCGGGTGATGGGGATCCACAACAGGCTGATCAAGGAGCTCACGGAGTCGGGCGAGATGCTTCGCGTGGACGGCCTCGCCCATCCGACAGGCACGAAGACGATCCGACTGCAGGACGGAGCCCCCGTCGTGACGGACGGCCCGTTCAGCGAGGCAAAGGAGCAATTGGCCGGCGTCTGGGCCATCGATGTCGACAGCATCGAACGGGCGATCGAGGTCAGCGCCCCGGTCGCGGAGTACGACACCGTGGAGATCCGGCAGCTGATGGACCTCTCCGGCCTCGAGATGTGACGACGCCCCAGGGCGTCGAGGGCCTGCTTCGAGAACTTGCCCCGCAGGTGCTCGGCGCGCTCATCAGGCGGTACGGCCAGTTCGGCGATTGCGAGGATGCGGTCCAGGAGGCGCTCCTGGCCGCTGCCCTTCAGTGGCCGGAGCAGGGCCTCCCGGAGAACCCGCGAGGCTGGCTCATCACCGTGGCGTCCCGTCGGCTCACCGACGAGGTCCGTGGCGACTCGGCGCGTCGCCAGCGGGAGGCTCGGGCCGCCGCTCTCCTCCCGCCGGAGGCGTTGCATGCTCTGTCGCCCGACGAGGATCGGTCGGCCGACCAGGACGACACGCTGACCCTGCTGTTCCTGTGCTGTCACCCGGCGCTGTCACCGGCATCGCAGATCGCGCTGACCCTGCGGGCCGTGGGCGGGCTGACCACCGCCCAGATCGCCCGAGCGTTCCTCGTCCCCGAGGCGACGATGGCCCAGCGCATCAGCCGGGCGAAGGCGAGCATCAAGACCGCCGGGGCGAGGTTCTCGATGCCGCCGGATGATGAACGGGCGGAGCGCTTGCGGGTGGTCCTGCACGTCCTGTACCTGATCTTCAACGAGGGCTACACGGCGAGCTCCGGTCCCGACCTCCAGCGGGCCGACCTGACAACAGAAGCGATTCGTCTCGGCCGAGATATCCACCGGCTGCTGCCCGATGACGGCGAGGTGGCGGGGCTGCTCGCGCTCATGCTGCTGACCGACGCGCGCCGGGCGGCGCGGACGTTGCCAGACGGCAGCCTCATCCCGCTCGCGGAACAGGACCGGCAACTCTGGAATCAGGATCAGATTCGGGAAGGCGTCGCCCTCGTCACCGACGCCCTCTCGCGCGCACCGGTCGGCCCGTACCAGGTGCAGGCGGCCATCGCCGCGATCCACGACGAAGCCGCCCGGGCGGAGGAGACGGACTGGCGCCAGATCGTCGTCCTGTACGACATGTTGGCGGGCATCGCACCCAACCCGATGATCACGCTCAACCAGGCCGTCGCGGTGGCGATGGTGGACGGCCCGCGGGCCGGCCTCGACCTTATCGCGACCCTCGACGCCGACGAGCGCATGGCCGGTCATCACCGGGTTGAGGCGGTTCGGGCCCATCTGCTGGAACTGGCCGGCGATCCGGCCGCTGCACGTGCGAGCTACCGGATCGCGGCCCGGCGCACGACCAGCCTCCCGGAACAGCGCTACCTGGAGGCGCGGGCTGCCCGGCTGATAGATGTCGAGCGCTAGCCCCGCCTAGACCATCGTCGTCCGGCGTGCCGCCGCCGCGAGCTCGTCGCGGAAGTCGGGATGGGCGATCGAGATGAGCGCCTCCGCCCGCTCGACGGTGCTCTTGCCAAACAGCTCGGCGACGCCCCACTCGGTGACGACCGTCCGGACGTGAGCCCGGGTCGTGACAATCCCGGCGCCTTCCTTCAGCGACGGCGTGATCCTGGACACCGTGCCCCCGACAGCCGTCGACGGCAGCGCGATGATCGCCCGCCCATCGGAGGCGAGGGCTGCGCCGCGGACGAAGTCCATCTGCCCGCCGACCCCCGAATAGAGCCGATGGCCGATCGAGTCGGCCACGACCTGGCCGGTCAGGTCGACTTCGATCGCCGAGTTGATCGCCACCATCCGGCTGAACGAGCGGATGACGTGGGTGTCGTTCGTGAAGTCGACCGGGCGCATCTCGACCATCGGGTTGTCGTTGACGAAGTCGTAGAGCCGTCGCGAGCCCATGACGAAGGCTGTCACGATCTTGCCGCGGTTGCGCTCCTTGCGGGCGCCCGTGACGACGCCGGCCTCGACGAGGTCGACGACGGCGTCGGTGAACATCTCCGTGTGGATTCCGAGGTCGCGCTTGTCCCGGAGCGCGAGCGCGGTCGCTGCCGGGATTGCCCCGATTCCGAGCTGGAGCGTGGCACCGTCCGGAACGAGATCGGCCACGAATTCGCCGATCTTCCGCTCGACGGCGCCGATCGTGCCAACCGCGTGCTCGTATGGCGGGATATCGACCTCGACCGCGAGATCGATGTCACTGACGTGGACGAAGCTATCGCCGAGGGTCCGCGGCATCGAACTGTTGAACTGGACGATGACCGTCCTCGCCGACCTGATAGCCGCGTGCATCGCCTCGACGCTCGTCCCGAGCGAACAGAACCCGTGCCGGTCCGGCGGCGTGGCATTGACCAGCACGGCATCGAGGGGCAGGGCCCGCGACTCGAAGAGGCGGGGCACATCGGACAGGAAGACCGGAACGTAGTCGGCGCGGCCCTCGTTCACCGCGGCTCGAGCGTTCGGCCCGATGAAGAGCGCCCGATGCCGGAAGTGGCCGGCCATCTCGAGGGCGAGGTGCGGTCCCGGGCCCTCGATGTGGAGGTGAATGACGCCGACGTTCGTGAGCTCGCCGGCCCGCGCGACGAGGGCATCGAGGAGCATGGATGGCGCTGCCGCCGCGCAATGGACGTACACCTGATCGCCCGATTGGATGCCGGCGACGGCCTCGGCTGGGCTGACGATCTGCACGTGCGAAGTCTAGGGCCCGGCGATCGGTCTTCATGGCCCCTCAGCGGGTGACGTTCGGCACCTTGGTAGGGCGGCGGCCGGACGACATGCTTTGCCCATGGTCACCCACGTACCCTCCACCGCGCGCGTCCACATCCGGTCGATTCGCGCCGACGACCGCGACGAGCTCTCGCGCTTCTATGCCGCGCTATCGCCCGAGAGCCGGCTCGCGCGCTTCCACGCCGTGAGCCGTGGCATCGGTGACGCGGCAGCCACGCTACTGTGCGGGCCGGACCACGAGCACAGGGAAGGCTTCATCGCCGAGCCCGGAGGCGCGAGTTCGGTCGATCCGGGTGAAGCCCGAATCGTCGGCCACCTTTGCCTCGAGCCCTCGGCGTCCGGATTCGAGATGGCCGTCGCCGTCGCCGACGACTGGCAGGCCCAGGGCATCGGTCGAGCGCTACTGCTCGCGGCGGTCGACTGGGCGACGAGCCACGGGATTGAACGCATCCACGCATCCGCATTGTCATCCAACAGCGCGGTCCTCGGGCTCATTGCCTCGATCGGCCGCCCCGTTCGCGAGTCGATGTCGTCGGCCGGTGTGGTCCAGGTGGCGATGCACATCGGCGGGACGCGGCTCAACGCGGCCTGACGGCGCCTCCGACGATTCCCGGTCATTCTCTCCTCGGACGCAGCACTCGCGATCCGTTCGGAGGCAGATCGATGGCGACAACCCAATCTGATGTGATGGACGAGGCGCGTCGGGCGGCCGAAGGCGGCCCGGCCGAGCGATTCCTGGAGGGCATCGCCGACCGAATCGGGACGCGGGCCAGCGTCACGGCGGTGTTCGGCGAGCCGATCGAACGGGGCGACGTCACGGTCATCCCGGTTGCCCGCGTCCGCTGGGGGTTCGGCGGCGGTCAGGGCGAAGGCGGGGAGGCGGGCGGTCCAACCGGATCCGGCCTGGGCGGAGGGGGCGGTGCCGCGGCGGATCCGGTCGGCTACGTGGAGATCGGCCCCGCCGGTGCGGTCTTCCGGCCGATCGTCCCGCCCTACCCGAGTCCGGTGTTCCTGCTCGTTTCGGGCGTTACCGCGGCGATCGTCATTCGCGCGTTGGCGCGCCTGATCAGGCGCTGACCCTAGACGGCGCGACCAGCCAACGTTGGGGCAACGCTCGGTCCTGAACCGCCGGGGAGTTGCGCAGCCGGCCAGACGTCGTCGAGCTCCTGGCCCGGCCGGATGACGACGACCCGTCCACGGCCATGATCCACGACGTGGCCGGAGACGCTGCCCAGCAGGAGCCGGCCGACGGGTCCCCGATCATGGCTGCCGACGACGATGACATCGGCGCCTTCCGCCTCGGCGGCCTCGATCACGGACGCTCCGGGATCACCCTCCCAGATGAGGAATTGAGCGGAGACTCCGCGCTTGCGGGCGTACTCGACGATCTTCGCGAGAGCCGATTCGCGCTGGGCCCGGACCTGGTCGACGCGTGTATGGAACAGGCCGCCCGGCAGACGGAGGCGGGACGGGTCGATCACGCTCAGGAAGATCAGACTCGCCCCCGCCCGTGTCGCCAGCTGGACGCCGGCGTGCTCGGCGCCCGTGGACGCGGCGCTGGTGTCCGTCGCGACGAGCACGCGGCGCGGGATCGCCCGAGTGTCGCTCGTCTCGTCGCCGGAGGTCCGGATCATCGCCCCGCCGCTCTCAGACCGTGCTCGGGATGACGCAGTTGAAGGCCGGGGCACCCGCCGCGGCGAGCGAGATCGCCGCTGCGGCGTCCTGCACGATGAGTGCCGTGACCATCCCGAACATCCCATCGGATCCCTCCGCGTGGGGAAGGATGTGGCAGTGGAAGGCCCACGCTCCGGGCTCATCGCACTTGACGACGACGTCCCAGCGCTCGCCCGGGTTCACGCCCAGGGTGTCGCAGGTGAACGCGGCCGACCCCAGCGGATAGCCGTCGCGCGCCACGACCCGCATCGGCATCCCGTGGAGATGCCACGGGTGCATCATGATTCCCTCGTTCATGAACCGGATGACGATCGTGTCGCCGAGCTGGGCGACGATCGGGGCCGTCGCGGGGAAGCCGCGGCCGTTGATCGTGAAGCCACCGAGCGTGTCGTTGCTGATCCAGACGATGTCCTGCGACGCGCCGTAGAGGCGGTCGTACCGATCGGCCGGGCTGCGCGGCTCGACGATGAATGCGCCGAGGAGCCCGCGGCCGACCTGGTCGGTCGCGTTGTGGTGCGAGTGGTACATGTGCGAGCCTGGCGTCCGGGCGACGAATTCGTACGTGAACGACGCGCCGGGTTGGATCGGCTCCTGGGTGATGTGCGGCACGCCGTCCATCGCGTTCGGGATCCGCTGACCGTGGAAGTGGACCCCGGTGGACTCGCGGAGGTTGTTCGTGAAGATCGCCCGGACCTTGTCGCCCTCGGTCACCGCCAGCATCGGACCTGGCCAGACGCCGTTGTAGCCGAGCGCCTTGACCGGATCCTTCAGCGCATCGATTCGGTGCTCGATCTCGTCTATCGTCAGCTCGAAGACCTTGGTGTCGCCGTCGATCCGCGGCCGCAGCTGCTGGTTGCCGAGGGGCAGCGTTGTCGCCTCGCCGTCGAGGAACCGCTTGACGACGCCGGCTGCATTGGCGTCGTGATCGGCTGCCGGCGAACCCTCGGGCGCGGGAGCGTGGGACGGGTCATGACTGGGAGCGGCCGAGGCTGCCGCCGACGCGCTCGGCAGCGCCGCAGCGGGCGAGGGCGGCGGGGGGAACGTCCAGGAGGGTGCCGATGCCGGCGCGCAAGCCGCGAGCGTGGCAACAGCGATGCCGCCGCCGGCGATCGCACCCGCGCGCAGGAAGCCCCGCCGCGACAAGTTGGGGGTGTCGTCGGGGGTCACGCCGCTGTCGGCGGCATGGTTGGAGGCAGGCGAACTCGTGTCCATGAAGGGAATAGTCGCCGCTCGGCACGCTCGCGGACAGGTGCCGGTCGGCCCGTCGCCGGGGGCCGGATGTCCCGAGGTGCCCCAGGATCGATTGACGCTGCTACGCTCGCCGCATGGCCCCTCGCCGCGCGTCGCAGACTCCTGCCGACGAATCCCTCGACGCAGCCGCGCTCAAGGCGGTCGACGAGGCAGCCCGCGCGATTGCCGGGCTGCTCGACGTCGAGGAGGCGCTCCAGCTCATCGTCGAACGTGTTCGGACGCTCGTCGGGGCGCGCTACGCGGCGCTCGGCATCGTCGGGGAGGGAGACCGGATCGAGCGGTTCATCACGAGCGGGATGCCGCTCCACGAACGCGAGGCGATCGGGCCACTGCCGCGCGGCCGGGGTTTGCTCGGATTGATCATTCGCGAGGAACGGTCCTACCGGATCCCGGACATCGCCGCACACCCCGACAGTTCCGGATTTCCGCCGAATCACCCGCCGATGACGTCGTTCCTCGGCGTGCCGGTGACCTCCCGCGGCCGTTCGGTCGGCAACTTCTATCTGACCGACAAGTCCGGCGCTGGCGAGTTCACACCAGAGGACCAGCGGCTCGTCGAGGTCTTCGCCCTGCATGCGGCGATCGCCATCGAGAACGCCCGCCTCCACCAGCAGGTCGCGGACTTCGCGATCGTCGCCGAACGCGACCGGATCGGCCGCGACCTGCACGACGGCATCATCCAGTCGCTGTACGCCGTGTCGCTCTCGCTCGAGGACGTGCCCGAAATCATGGTTTCGTCGCCAAGCGAGGCCGAGGGCCGGGTGGACGCCGCCATCGACTCGCTCCAGGCCTCGATCCGAGAGCTGCGGAACTTCATCTACGGCCTGCGGCCGGAGACCCTCGACGGCTCCGACATCGCCGCCGGCATCGTCACCCTGACGGAACAGTTCGGCCACAACACGCTGATCGAGGTCGAGCTCGACGTCGACGCCGAAGCCGGACGGGAGCTGTCGACGGAGCATGGCGCGGAGGTCCTCAAGCTCGTCCGGGAGGCACTCAGCAACGCCGCGCGACATTCGAAGGCCAGCCGACTCATCGTCACCCTTGGTCGAACGGACGGCCACCTGATCCTGGCCGTGGCCGATGACGGCATCGGCTTCGACGCCGCGGCGCCGGTCGCCGCCGGACACGACGGCTTGGGCAACATGCAGGCCCGGGCGGAGGCGACCGGGGCGTCGATGGTCGTGGAGAGCGGCGCCGGCCAGGGCACCCGTATCATCGTCGAGTGGCCCGACCGGGCAGATCCCTGAACGTGACGTGACGATGGCAGAATCCCCTCCCGCCCGAACGCTTCGCCTGCTCGTCGTCGACGACCATGAGGTCGTTCGACAGGGGCTCGTCGCCCTGCTCGATCGCCGGCCCGGGTTCCAGGTCGTTGCCGAGGCGGGGACTGTCGAAGAGGCGATCGCCCAAGCTCGACTGCACCAGCCTGACATCGTCGTGATGGACGTCCGGCTGCCCGATGGGTCCGGCGTCGAGGCCTGTCGCGAGATCCGGGCTGAGCTGCCCGACACCCGAGTGATCATGCTCACCTCGTTCCCGGACGACGAGGCGGTCCTCTCGGCAATCGTGGCAGGGGCCTCGGGCTATCTCCTGAAGCAGATTCGCGCGCGCGACCTCGTGGCGGCGCTCGAAGCCGTGGGGCGAGGCGAGTCGCTTCTCGATCCGGCCGTCACGGAACGCGTGCTCGAGCGAGTCCGGCGAATGGCGAGCGGGCAAGCGGACGACGAATTGTCGGTCCTCACCCCGCAGGAGCAGAAGATCCTGATGCTGGTTGCCGAGGGGAAGACCAACAAGCAGATCGCCGCCGATGTCTTCCTATCGGACAAGACCGTCAAGAACTACGTCAGCTCGATCCTCTCGAAGCTCAACCTCGAGCGGCGTGCCCAGGCGGCCGCGTTCGTGGCGAATCGTCGGAGCGATCGCGGCGGGATCTAGCCGGCCGACGCGCTGATCATGAAAACGACAGGGGCGGCGGGGCCGCCCCTGTCGAGGGTCGATCGGAGCCGGCCTGGGTCCGGCCGGGCAAACGCTACGGAGCGATCGTGCCGCTGGCGCAGGCGATGCTGGTTCCTGTGAACGCGTTGCTCGTCAGGCTGGCGCAGTTCTTCCAGGAACCTGTTTCGTCGCCGGCCTTGGCGTTGAACGTCACGACCACAGAGCTGACGCTCCCCGGCGTCGACGTGACACGCAGCTCGGTCCCTGCCGAAGGAAGGGTCCCGGTGCCGTTGAAGTACGTGTTGTTTCCGCTATTGCCGAACTTGTTCTCGGCGCCGACGGACAGGAATCCGCCGTCACCATTGCCCTGGATCGTGCCGAAGGCATATGACACGTCCTCCACGCCATTCACACCGATCCAGATCTCGAACGAGGCCAGCCGGGGAAGGCTGAACTCGCGCACGGCATCCCAATCGACAACGATCCAGGTATCCACGCCGTCGGTCAGGGTCGCGATCCGGATCGAGCCGGCGGCAGCCGGGTTGAGGTCCGTCCAGAAGGCGGCAAGGGTGTTGTTCGGCCGCGCCGCGTTCGGGAAGTTCTGGTTGTTGATCGAGTTGTCCGGGCCGCTGGCGCCGCCGACAACGAGGTAGCCGTTGCTCGAGACTCCGAGCTGCGACCATGTCTCGCCGGCGAAGCTGAAGGCCGGGACATTGAAGTTGGTGACAGTGTCATCACCGACGCCGCCGATGGGCGCGACGCCGAAGGCCGAGAGGGGGAGATAGCCGGCCACTGACGGTCCTGGGGCGATCGCGACGGTCGGCGCTTGCGATGCCGGGATCGTCCCGCTCGACACGACCGTGTTCTTGCCGCCGAGGCTGGCGTTGGACGAGATGCTCGATGCGTCGAGCTTGAGCTTCGACGGCAGCTTGTCCGTGATGGAGTACGTGACAGGCGAGAACGACGCGTTCGTCGCCGTGAGCGTGCACGACGTCGTATCGCCGACATGCAGCGCGGTCGGGGCGCAGTCCTTGGTGAAGGCCACGGCGGCCTGACGCCGGACAATGGTGACCGGGATGTGAAGGACCCGGGTTCCGCCCTTGGACTGCTTGAGGGTGATCGAGCCGAAGCGAGTCTCGCCGAGCGGTACCGCGCTGGCATCCATTGTCACGTTGAACGTCGCGTCGCCGCCTGCGCCCACCGTGATGGATTTCGGAACGGTGATCTTGAAGTCACTCGGGCTCGACGTCGAAAGCTTCCACGTCGACGAGCTCCCCAGGACGCTATGCGCGGTCCGGGAGACGGTCACGATGCCCGGCATGTTCGGGTGGTAGATGCTCGGGTAGTTAGCCTTGAACAGCTCGTTCTGGAGGCTGAGGTAGTGGGCGCCGGTCTCGTCGAACGTGAGGCCCGGCGATCCGGCGACCGTCAGGTTGACTCGGCCTGAGCCGGCATCGAAGGCGTTGAACGGCGTCACTCCGTCCTCCTTGACCAGCCCGGCCGTCTTGGCCGTGGTCATGAGGGCGGATTTGATCTGGCCCGGAGTCCACGTCGGGTGGAGCGCCTTGATGAGCGCGCCGGAACCGGCGATGTGCGGGCTCGACATCGAGGTCCCGGCGATCGCCTGGAACAGCTCGCCATTGGGCCCGTTGGCGACACCGACGTGCTGCGGTGAGTGACCGGCAAGGATCTGGACGCCCGGCGCGGTGATGTCCGGCTTGCTGACTCCGAGCGGCTGCTGCGGGCCACCGCGCGAGCTGAACGAGGCCATCACATCGCCCTGCGCCGAGCCCGTCACGCCGGCCGTGAGCGTGGCGCTGACGCCGGTGTTTGCGCTGAGGAATGCCAGCAGGGCAGTGCCCTGGCTGAACTGGATGTGGCTCGCGGGGAGCCAGTGGTTGTCGGTCTCCAGGTCCGTCACGTTGGCGGCGTTGTTGTAGAGGACCATGCCGACCGCGCCGCCCTGGAGGACGTTGAAGCCCTTTTCGGCGCGTCCGGCCGGGAGGCCCCGCTTGCAGATGACGATCTTGCCGGTATAGGTGCCGGCGGCGGCGGGCGTCGAGCAGAGGCCGTCGCCTGTCGCGACGACGAGGGGCGCCGGACCGACGCCAGCGGTGAGCGAGGTTCCGGCCAGCGAGAGGGTCCCGCCGCCGGCCGCGGTCACGTTGATGGTGTCGACGAATGCCCGGTTGTGGGTGCTCGCCGCGACGGTCGCAACCCACGGTCCGCGGTGAGCGACGGTCTCGGCCCCAGGGCCGGAGTTGCCAGCAGAGGCAGAAACGAAGACGCCAGCGTTGTAAGCGTCCAGGAAGGCGAGCTCGACTGCGTCGGCGTACGGGTTCGTCCCGCCGCTGATCGAGAAGTTGATGACGTTGACGCCGTCTTCGATTGCCTCCTGGACGGCCGCGGCCGAGTCGGAGCCGAAGCAGCCCTGGATGCCGCAGACCTTGAACATCTCGACATGAGCCCGTGGGGCGATGCCCGAGATGGTGCCGCGGCTCACGCTGAAGATCGTCGCAGCGACCCCGGCGTTGCCGGCAGACGTGGACGACGTGTGTGTTCCGTGGCCTTCGTTATCGCGGGCCGTCGTGTACTCGCCCGGGGTCAACCCGATGACCGCGTCGTACGTGGCCATGAACCGGTCGGCACCGATCAGCTTGTTGTTGCAGGTGAACGCCGCGCCCGGGTTGGCGCCGCCGGTGAACTCGCACTGGCGTGAACCGTCTGGAGCGGCCGGCGGGGCAGCATATGCCTTGCCCGACGGGTCGGGATCGGCGAAGGACGGATGCTCCGGCCAGATGCCTGTATCAAGGACGCCCACGATGACGCCCTCGCCGGCGCTCTCCTGGCCGCCGAGTGAGTTCCAGACGGTCGGCGCGCCGATGAACTGCGGGCTGACGTCGGTCTCAAGTTCGAGCAGTGAGTCCGGATACACGGCGGCGACGTCGGGCATCGCTGCGATCTTCGCTACGTCGGCCGAGGGAACGACCGCCGATACGGCGTTGAGGACGACGTCGATGCGCCCGGTGACCTTGGCGCCTTTGACGCCGGAGGTCAGCCGCGCCGCAAAGGCGTCCTGCTTGCCCTTCAGGTAAGTCCGGTAGTCGCGAAGATCCTTCGACTTGAAATCGAGGGACTTTGCTCCTCGGGCCGCCGGGTTCGTCGCCTTCAGGTTCTTCACGCCGCCGCGATATGAGGCGACCGACGCATCCTTGAGCTTGACGATCACGCCGACGTTGCCGTTGCGAACGAAGGCCTTGGAAAAGTCGCCGACGATCGTGCCTGTCGGCTGGAGAGGTGTCGCGGTAAAGCGACTTGAGTCAGGACTCTGACCGACCGCGCTTGACGCGGTCGACGCCATGAGCATGACCGCAGCGAGCAGCGCAAAGACGCGCCGCGAACCGGCCCGTGAAGCCATCCGGCATCCTCCCTTTCAGGGGCGACCAGCCCCCTATCCCTGCGCCGTGCGCCGACTCCCGCGGCGAACCGGCATGCCAGGTCCTCGCGACTCTTGGTCGGCTCCCTTGCCCTGACCGTAGCGCGGGCTGGCGATAGGCCGCCAGCATAATCTCGGGTCAGGTCACGGCAAGGGGCATTCCTGCAAGGGCGGGCAACAAATTGGTGCGGGCGCGCACCGGCGCTTTTCCGCGTTGCCGCGTCAGCGCGCGGTGACGGTCCCCGTCATGTCGGGGTGGACGTCGCAGCGGAACCGATACGCACCCGTCGGGATGGCCGGCACATCGTAGGTTCGTGACCCGGGTCCACCGAAGATCTCGCCGACGAACAGCGGCGGACCGGCCTCGTTGTAGATCGTGACGTTGTGCGGCGCACCCTCGCGATTCTCGAACAGGAGCTGGAAGGGCCGGCCGGCAGGGACCTCGAGTTGCTGGCGATCGAACGCGATGCCCTGGGCGGTGATCACTGCCCCGCCCGACGGCGCCGGAGGTGGCGAACCACCGGCGCCCGTTGCGGTCGTACACGCGAGGAGCACGCCCGAGGCGAGGAGGAGCGTCCGGCCGAGGATGCTCCGTGTCACCGCGGAGCCCGCGCCGCCTGCGTCCCGGTAAGGCGCCCGGCGAGCCGTGCGACGAGCCCGCGAGCCTGTCGGACGACACCGACCGGGCCTCCATCGGAGCGCCACAGCTCGACCGCGACCACGGCGATCAGGACCACTTCGACGGCCTTGTCGACATACGCGAGCGGGAACCGCGCCCCGAAGAGGAGCCAGCCGCCGATCGTCGCGGCCGTGAACCCGATGAGCCCGACACGGACAAGCCAGCGGACCTGGCCGATCGGCCCGGGCGCGACCATGGCCAGGGCAAACGTCGTGTAGCCGATCGCGTTCGCCATGAACAGCAGCCCGCCGAGCTGAGCATGGATCGTTGCGGTCACAAGGGTGAGGCCAACCACGAGGGAGCGAAGGACGATCGTGGTGGGGCTGAATTGCTGGGCCCGCTCGGCCATGTGCAGCGTGGACATCGTGTGCTCCTTCCGGTGATCCTCGGGTGTTACTCGCTACCCGTGGATAGCACGTAACGTAATCCGGAAAGAGGCTACTGTCAAGTAGCAGGTAACGCTAGCCCGATATGGCGCCCAGCAATCGGTCCACGCGGTCAAGTGCCTCGTCGATGCGAGACGCCGTCAGTCGCCCGGCGTCGACGGCGGCGACGACGGCATCGACCCCTTTGCTCATGACGTCCGGGTCGTAGGCCTGCTGGTTGGCGAATAGGAGCAGGTCGTTGCCCGCCTCCAATGCCAGCACGACTGCTTCGTCGAAGCCGAACTGCTCGACGATCGCCGCCGCCTGCAGGTCGTCGGTGACGACCGGCCCCCTCCAGCCCAGCTCGCCTCGCAGGAGGTCGGTGACGATCTTCTTCGAGAGGGACGCCGGGTAGTCCGGATCGAGCTGGCCGTTGACAACGTGGCCGGCCATGACGAGGTCCGCGGTCCCTGCTGCGATGAGCCTGCGGAACGGCTCAAGCTCGACGCGGGTCCAGGTTGCGGTCACGTCGGCGACACCGAAGTCGGTGTTCGTCGTCGAGCTGCCGATGCCCGGGAAGTGCTTGAGGGTGGTCCCCACGCCGGCCGCCCGGTGGGCTTCGATCTCCGGGGTGGCCATCGCCACCACCACGTCGGGATCCGCCGAGAAGCTTCGATCGAGCGCGCCGATCGCCGGGCTCTTCGGGTTCACGTTGAGGTCGACGACCGGCGCGAAGTTCAGGTTGATCCCGACCGACGCGAGGGTTGTGGCGATCCCAGCGCCCCACGTCGCTGCGGCCGCCGCGTCATCTGCCGCCCCGAT
>Ga0222623_10000366_pt1 | contig 13920 bp, 11 predicted proteins | sample PLMtaG_FD_177336 | JGI IMG/M metagenome (GOLD analysis project Ga0222623, IMG submission 177336) | Groundwater sediment microbial communities from an aquifer in East River, Colorado, USA - PLM2_30_coex | ecosystem: Environmental > Terrestrial > Soil > Riparian zone | place: USA: East River...
CGCGCCGAATATGTCGTCGTTGTGGTCGACCGGCTCCCCGGAGGCCATTCCGATCCGGACTCGCAGGTCGGGCTTCCCGCCCGCGGCCGTTCGCGCATCAAACCCCCTCTGGATCGCCAGGGCTCCCGTCAGCGCTCGTGCGACATCATCGAACGATGCCATGATCCCATCGCCGGTGTGCTTGACCTCGCGCCCGCGCGATGCCAGCAGGGCGCGCCTGATGATGAGGTCGTGCTCGGCGAGGTGTGTCATCCACGCGGACTCGCCGACCTCCTGGAGCAGCGCGGTCGAACCCTCCAGATCCGTGAAGAGGATCGTTCGGAAGGGGCTCGTGACCGGAGACGCATCGGAGGGTTCGACGATCTGGCCGAGGAATCGGAGGACGCTCTCTTCGGAGACGCTGATGATCTTATTCGGGATCAGGCCATGTGCCTCCTGATGCACCGCCTGCATCGCCTCCGGCCGAGGCGCATTCGCAAGGCAGAACCCCTCACCGCTGTCGGGGTCGAACCAGTAGGTGATGAACTGGACGTCATATTTGGCCTGCGTCTGCAGATCGGCGAGGTGGGATTGAGCCAGCATCTCGGCCGTGGCGCCGGGAAGGTCATGCCGATCCATGAAGAGTGGCATCGCCGAATCCCTCAGCGAATCTCGGCCGCGCCGAAGTGGGGCTCGAGCGCTGGCGGCATCCGGATCGAGCCGTCAGGCTGCAGGTGCGTCTCCAACAGCGCGGCGTAGGTGCGGCTCATCCCCAGGCCCGAGCCGTTCAGCGTGTGGAGCAGCTCGGGGCGGGCATCCGCTGAGGCTCGGAAGCGCAGGTTCATGCGCCGCGCCTGGAAGTCGGCGTAGTTGGAGCACGAGCTAACCTCGAGCCACTTCCCCACCCCGGCCGACCACGCCTCGAGGTCGTAGCCTTTGGCCGGGGCGAACCCGAGGTCGGCGGTGCAGCGCTCGACGGTGCGATACGGGATCTCGAGCGCCTCGAGCACCTCCTCGGCGTTGCGGGTGAGCGTTTCGAGCTCGTCCCAGCTCGTCTCCGGGCGTACGAACTTGACCATCTCCACCTTGTCGAACTGGTGGACGCGGAGCAGGCCGCGCGTGTCCTTGCCGGCCGCGCCGGCCTCGCGGCGGAAGCACGGCGTGTAGGCGGCGTGGTAGATGGGCAGGTCGTCCCCCGGCAGGATCTCGTCGCGATAGATGTTCGTGACCGGCACCTCGGCGGTGGGGATCAGGTACAGGTCGTCACGCTCGACGACGTACATCTGCCCCTCCTTGTCGGGCAGCTGGCCGGTGCCGCGGGCGGAGGCCGCGTTGACGAGGATCGGCGACCAGACCTCCCGGTAGCCATGTCGCTCGGCGAGCTCGAGCATCAGGCCGATGAGGGCGCGCTGCAGGCGCGCCCCGGCCCCGGTATAGAGGATGAAGCCCGATCCCGCGATCTTGGCGCCACGCTCGAGGTCGAAGAGCCCGAGCCGCTCCCCGATCTCCCAGTGCGGCGGCGAGCTGCCGGCGGCGGCGGGCTCACCCCAGGAGCGGATGAGTGAGTTGTCGGCCGCGGTTGCTCCGTCCGGCACGCTGTCGTGGGGCAGGTTCGGGATCAGGAGCAGGTCGGCCTCGATGGCCGCCTCGATCTCCGCCAGCTCCGCCGAGAGCGCATCGATCCGCTCGGAGAGCGGAGCCATGCGGCCCTTCAGCCCCTCGGCCTCGTCGAGCTGCCCGTTGCGCATCAGCTCGCCGAGGTCGCGGTTGCCGGCGTTGCGCTCTGCCCGGAGGTCGTTGGCGTCCGCCTCGAGCTGCCGACGACGGGCGTCCGCGGCGACGAGGCGGTCGACCGCCTCGGTCGGCTCCCCCTTGCGCGCGATCGCGCGCTTCACCGCGTCGGGATCGTCGCGGATGAGCTGGAGCGAGATCATGCGCTGAGCGTATCCCGCGCGGAGGCGACACGCAGTCGCTCGACGACGAAGTCCGGGGGCAGCGAGGCGAGCAGCCAACCAGCGCGCGGGCCGCTCGATCGGCCGAGGAAGGCAAGGTACAGCGCGGCGAAGATGCGCCCGGCGGGAAGCCCCGCGACGCGGGCCGCGTCGAAGATGGCCGTCTGCACGGACTCGCCGTCCCATGCCTCGGCGGCGGGCAGCGTCGCCGCCAGGCCGGCCAACGCGCCACGCTGGTCGGCGTCCAGCTGCGCGGCAGCCGGGGGGAGTCCGTCGCGGTGGACCTCGATCCGCGCGCGTTCCGGGGCATAGGTCTCGAGCCAGCCGCGTGCGGCACGCGTTCGTTCCGCGAGCAGCTGTCGCTCGGCGTCGGTGAGCGGGGCGCCCTTCTCGGCCTCCAGCCGCGCGGTTACGTCGACGCCGGGCACCTGGAGCAGCAGGGCGAGGTGTGCGAACGGCGGCCGGTAGGCCGCGCCGGCGGCGAGGAGGTCGGCGTCCGGATCGACCAGGGAGGCGGCGAAGACCCGGTCGTGATCGGGAGGCAGGTCGCCCTTCACCTCGATCCCGGCGCTGGCGGCGGCGATCCGGTCCGATTCGTCGAAGAGGCGCGGGATGGCATCAGTCCCGGCGGGGTCGAAGTCAATGGCGTGGTTCGGGCGCGGACGCACCATCAGGAGGCGCAGCTGCTCGGGCGGCACCACCTCGGCGATCTCGTGCGCTGCCACTCCCCGCCCCTGGCTGCTGCTCATCTTCCGCCCGCCGATGTTCAGGAACTCGTACGGGAGGTTGATTGGCGGCTCCCGATCGAAGACCTCGCGTGCGATCGCGTCGGATCGGTCGCGCGACCCTCCGGCGGTCGCCAGATCCTTGCCGCACGGCTCGATGGTGACGCCGAAGATGCTCCATTGGACCGCCCACTCAAGGTTCCACGGCAGCTTGGCGGCACCGCCGAACGGCGCGATGCGGCCGCTGCTCGAGCAGCCGTTCGCCCACGTCACGAGGTCCGGGAGGCACTCGAAGGCGACCGTCGCGCCATCCCAGTCGCGAGCCAGGGTGGTCCCCACCTTGCCGCAGGTCGGGCAGATGACGTGCACCGGCAGCCAGCCGGGCGGCCGCTCGACGCGGCTGACCCGGCGATAGATGTCGCGCACCACCTCCGCCCGGTCGAGGGCGGTGCGGACGAACGGGTCGACCTGTCCGGCGGCGTAGATCTCGCTCATCCAGTAGTAGCGATCGGGGTGGATGCCGAGCCCGCTGAAGGTGTCGACGAAGAGGGCCGCGAAGTGGCGGGCGTATGACGCATGGCAATCCCCCGCCGGATCGGGGACGTGGGCGAGGGGCGCACCCATCCAGCGCTCGGTGGCATCGCGGGTGAGCATCGCCTGGGCATCCATCGGGTCCAGATCGTCGACCCCGTACAGCAGCGTCGTGGGCAGCTGCCGGGCTCGCAGCGCACGGACGATGACGTCGAGGATCACCGGCCCGCGCAGGCTCCCCACGTGCACCGTGCCGGAGGGGGTCTTCGAGTCGTTGACGACCTGCGGGCCCTCGAGGCGCGCCGCCAGCTCGTCGGCCCAGAACACGTTTCGGGCGCGGCTAGTGGATGCTGACGACCGTGAAGGTGACTTCTCCGGCCGGGGCGGTGACGACGACGGTGTCGCCCTTCTTGTGACCCATCAGGGCCGCGCCGACCGGCGACTCGTTGCTGATCCGACCCTCGCGCGGCGCGGCCTCAGCCGAGCCGACGATGGTGAACGTCTCCTGGCCGTCGTCACCCTTGATGACCACCTTCGAGCCGATCCCGACGCGGTCGCCGTTCGTCTTCTCGATCACTTGCGCGTTCTTGAGCTGCCCCTCGAGCGTGCCGATGCGGCCCTCCAGGAACGACTGCTCCTGCTTGGCGTCCTCGTACTCGGCGTTCTCAGTGATGTCGCCGTCAAGCTTCGCGTCGTGGATCCGCGCAGCGACGCGCGGCCGCTCGACGGTGATCAGGTGCTCCAGCTCCGCCTTGAGCTTGGCGAGCCCCTCGGCGGTGAGATAGACAGGCTTGTTGTTCATGGTCATCCACTAACAAAAAATGCTCCAGGTCCCGCCATCGGCTTTCGCGTGGCGTTCCTGAAGCTGGCCCTGGGCCAGGTCTGCGCCGGCGGTCCCTGCCTGGGATCGGTCCGGCGTCGCCGGATTGTAGGCCCGGCGCCGAGCGGTGTCAAAGATCGGCGAGGCCTCCAGCCAGCCTCGAATTGAACTCAGCGGCCGCCCACCACGAGCACCACGATAAGCCCGGCAAAGAGGAGCCGATACACGCTGAAGACGGTGACGGACCGATGTCGCAGCCACGACAGCAGGAACCCGATGGCGAGCATCCCGGAGATGGCGGCGGCGGCGAAGCCGGCGGCGAGCGCCAGCCACTCCATGCTGGTGTGGCTCACGTCGAGCAGCTTGCGGGACCCGTAGAGGCCGGCGCCCAGCGTGATCGGCGTCGCCAGCAGGAAGCTGAAACGGGCGGCCGACTCGCGGCTCAGCCCCAGGGCGAGCCCGGTGCTGATGGTCGCGCCCGAGCGGCTGATCCCGGGCAGCAGGGCGAGCGCCTGGCTGAGGCCGATGGTCATGGCGCCGGGCACGCTCAATCCGTCGATCTCACGCCGTCGCGAGCCGAGGCGGTCGGCGAGCCAGAGTGCGATGGCACCGACCACCAGGAAGGCGGCAATCGCCAGGCGCACCTCGTCCGTGTCGGCATGCAGGTGCTCGTCGATCCACGCCTCGCCGAAGAAGCCAATCAGCGCGGCTGGGATGGTGGCCAGGATCAGGAGCCAGGCGAGGCGGCGATCCGGATCGCGCGAGATGCGCCGCTCCCGAATGCTCGCCCAGGCGGCCCTGAGTAGGCGCAGCCAGTCGCCCGCGAAGTAGCCCAGCAGCGCCAACAGTGTGCCGAGGTGCAGGAAGACGTCGAACGACAGGCTTCCCAGCAGGCCGTCCTCGGGCAAGCCCGCGATCCACGGGGCCAGCTCGAGATGGGCGCTTGAGCTGACCGGGATGAACTCGGTCAGTCCCTGGAGGATCCCGATCAGCGCCGCCTGGATGACGAGGTCCACAGCACCCCCTGCTCGAAACGAAGGCTATCGGATGAAGAGCGGCGCAAGCACGAGCGTGATCGTCGCGAGGAGCTTGACGAGCACGTGCAGTGACGGGCCGGCGGTGTCCTTGAAGGGATCCCCCACCGTGTCGCCCACCACCGCGGCCGCATGAGCGGGCGTGCCCTTGCCGATGACGTTTCCGTCGTCGTCCTTGAGGTTCCCCGATTCGATGTACTTCTTGGCGTTGTCCCACGCGCCACCGCCATTGTTGAGCACCGTGGCCAGCATCACGCCGGCGATGGTGCCGACCATCAGGAGCCCGGCGACCGCCTGGTAGCCCAGCAGCAGGCCGACCAGGATCGGCGTGGCCACTGCCACCAGCCCGGGTGCGACCATCTGGCGCAGGGCGGCGCGCGTGGTGATGTCGACCACGCGTGCATAGTCCGGTCGCTGGGTGTAGTCCATGATGCCGGGCATCTCGCGGAACTGTCGACGCACCTCGACGATGATCGCCTGGGCCGTCGTCCCCACTGCCCGGATGGCAAGTGAGCTGAAGAAGTAGACCAGCATGGCGCCGATCAGGGCCGCCACGAAGACCCCGACATCGGCCAGGTTGACGGAGGTGAGCAGCTCGCCACCGCGGTTGCGCTGGATCAGGTTGACCTTGTCGATGTAGGCGCTGAAGAGGAGGAAGGCGGCGAGGCTGGCGCTGGCAATGGCGTAGCCCTTGGTCAGCGCCTTGGTGGTGTTGCCGACCGCATCCAGGCGGTCGGTGATCTCGCGCGCGCCGGCTTCGGCACGGCTGAACTCGGCCACGCCGCCGGCGTTGTCGGTGATCGGGCCGAAGGTGTCCATGGCCAGGATGTAGGCGGTCGTCATGAGCATGCCCATCGTCGCCACCGCGGTCCCGAAGATGCCGCCCACGTCGTGGCCATCGGCTGCCTTCAAGCCGGCCTGCGAGCCCAGCCAGTGCGAGGCGAGGATGGCCACCCCGATCGAGATGGCGGTCACGAACGTCGTCTCGAAGCCCACCGCGGTGCCGGAGATGATGTTGGTCGCCGGCCCGGTCTTCGAGGCCTCGGCGATCTCTCGCACCGGTCGGTAGCCACCGGCGGTGTAGTACTGCGTGATGTAGACGAACACGACGCTGGTGGCGAGGCCCACCAGCCCCGCGCCGAAGAACCAGACCCAGGCCGGCCAGCCGTTGGCGCCCACGGTGCCACCGGTGTTCATCATGACGTTCGTGGTGATGAACAGGCCGACGACCGACAGCAGGCTGGTCACCCAGTAGCCGCGGTTCAGGATGTTCATGGGGTTCTCGGTCTCGGTGCCCCGGATGAAGAACATCGCCACGATGGTGGCCAACAGTCCGAAGCCACGCACGACCAGCGGGAAGAAGATCCAGCCCTCCGGGTGCGGCCACCCGGCGGTATCGGCGATGGTGAAGACGGCGACGCCCAGGATCATGGCGCCGATGTTCTCGGCGGCGGTCGACTCGAACAGGTCGGCACCACGGCCGGCGCAGTCGCCGACGTTGTCGCCGACCAGATCGGCGATCACGGCCGCATTCCGCGGATCGTCCTCCGGGATGCCCTTCTCGACCTTGCCGACCAGGTCGGAGCCCACGTCGGCGGCCTTCGTGTAGATGCCGCCACCGAGCTGCGCGAAGAGGGCCACGAACGAGGCGCCGAAGCCGAAGCCGACGATCAGGAACGGCGCCTCGGCGATCGTCACCTCGCCGATCAGGGTCTCGTAGGCGGTGAAGATGCCCCACACGCCGAGGAGGGAGAGGGCGACCACCAGGAAGCCCGATACCGCGCCACCGCGCATCGCCACCTGCACCGCCTCGACCAGGCTGCGCCGAGCAGCGGCGGCGGTGCGAACGTTCGACCGCACGCTGATGAACATGCCGATGATGCCCGAGGCCATGGAGCAGGCCGCGCCAACCAGGAATGCAACGGCGGTCATGATCCCGATCGGCGCGCCTGCCAGGGAGGGGACGTCGGCCACGTCCGGGGTCTCGACGAGGGTGATGACGATGCCGATGATCAGCGCCCCGACCAGGGCCAGCAGGCCGATGGTGGTGTACTGCCGCTTGACGAAGGCATCGGCTCCCTCGCGGATCGTGTCACCCACGTCCTGCATCGCCTGCGGACCCTTGTCGCGGGAGAGGACGTCACGGGCCAGGTAGAGGGCGAAGGCGACCGCGGCCAGGCCGGCAGCGGGGATCACCCAGATGATGAACTCCATGAAACCTCCGAATTGGGCTAGGCGATTCGGTCGCTGCTATTCAGGGCGCGCCCGGGTCATGTATCGCGTCGTCTCGCACACGGAAACGCCGGCGGAGGGTCGCGTCAGCGCGTCCGCCAGCGATGCGCCGGTATGGTAGCCCGGCGTCTCGCGACGGGTCAACTTTCAGGGCAGCCAGCGTGGCACCCATCCGTCCGGGGTCAGCTGCTGTGCGTGTCCGGTGCCGAGGTTCAGCAGCCAGACCCCACCCGGCTCGGCCGCGCCGATCACCATCGATCCGGGCTCCGGCGCAAAGGAGGCCGAGGCAGTCCCCCGGCCGGACACCAGGCTCACCGGATCGCCGGCGTCCTCGAGCGCCGCCGCCACCCACAGGGCTCCACTGCCAGCCTCGTCGCCGTCCAGTCGAACGAAGGCGTAGCGACTACCGGCGTCCACGGCGGGCCGCGAGGCACCGGCCCCGAATGCCGTGGCCGTGACCGTGGTCGCGAAGCGAACCATGCGCACGACCCGCAGTGCGCCCACCTCGTCGGGTGACAGATCCGCCGACGCCGGATCGAGGGTTGCCACGGCCGAGTGCGGCCGATAGGGATTCGCCAATGTCGCCGAGCCGGAGTGCATTCCCGCGACGAGCACGCCGCTTCCGTCAGGCAGCCAGACCGGCTCGGAGAGCGCCACGAACGGCGCTGACGTGAGCTGCAACAGCTCGAGGTCCAGGATGTCGACCCGTCCGGCGGCGTCCACGAAGGCGAGCGCCGTCCCGTCCGGCGAGAGGCGCGGAGCACGCAGCAGCGGTACCGGCGTGGGCTCAGCCACGGACGGTGAGGCGAACGGGCCCGATGGCAGCTCGATCAGCCGCGGATCGCTCCCATCGGCGTCACGCATCCAGAGGCCGAGGCTCGACCCCAGGGAAGGATCCGCGCGGGCGAAGGTAATGACCAGGCCATCAGGGGAGTAGGCGGCATCGAACTCGACGACGCCCGGGTCCGTGAGGAGGTGACGCGCCGTCCCGTCAGCCCGCTGCCAGACGATGGCAGCCCCGTCGCCGGTGACGAAGGAACGCCCGTCCGGCGAGACGGCATAGCTCGTGATCGGCGAAAGCTCGGAGGAGAGCTGGCGCTGGTTCGACCCATCGGGATTCATGGCCCACAGGTTCACGATTCCGGCGCGATCCGAGAGGAAGACCACCTGGTTTGAGAGGGTTGCGGTCGGAGCGCCGGTGGTGAACGTCCAGGAGATGCCGGCGGGCATCCCCGCTCCATCAGCCCCCAGCAGGCCCGGCCCGAGCGTGACCTCGTAGGTCGTGTTCGGGTCCAGCTGGCCGGACGGCTGGAATCGCAGGACTCGTTGCGCGTCGTCGCCGAGGCCGGCCGCCCCGGGCGGGGCGACGAGGTCAAGGGAGCCTGCCACGGCCGGCGTGATGGTGAGCAGGTCGTCCCGGACGCTCTCCGGGTCGAGCGCCTGCTCGAAGAGGAGTGCGATGGGGGTGGCGATGGAGATCCCGGCCACCGCATCGGCGGGGACCATCACCTCGACGGTGAGCCCGGCGGCGACGGTCTCGAACGAGACGCGGAAGGGCGCCTCAAGCGGCGTCCCCGCCTGATCCTGAGCAGCGACGCCGATGGTGAGGGAGTAGCGACGGTTGGGCTCCCAGGCCGCGACCGGGACGACGGTCAGCCGCTCACGGCTCCAGCGCAGCGTCACCTCGGAGGAGGGGGAAACCTGGATCGCCCGCTCAACGGACGCGGTGTCCATCAGGGTCGAGAAGTCGACGACGATCGGCGCGTCGAGGGCCACCTCGGTCGCTGCATCGATCGGGACGGATGCGATGACCGTCGGGTTGCCGACGGTTGTGAAGGTGAACCGCTTCGGCGCCCCGCTCATCTCGTTACCGGCCCGGTCGCTGACGCCAGGGCCGACGGTGACTTCGAAGTCGGTGCGCAACGGCAACCGGGCGGCCGGCGTGAAGGTGAGGCTGCTTGCGCTCCAGCTGAATGCCCCTTCAACGGCAGGGCTGAGGGCGAACGCGGCCTGCGCCGATGCATGCTCGACCGGTTCCGAGAAATCGACCTCGACGCTGGTCGTGGTCAGCGCCTGCTCCGCGTCGCCGCTCAGGTGCTGGGTCAGCGAGATCGCGACCACGGTCGGGCCGCGGGCATCGACCGTCGAGGCGTAGTACAGGATGGCGGCGAGCACCGCGAACCCGATCCCGAGTACCGCCACGGTCCGGAGGGGCAGGGCGCGCTTCGTCACTGAGCCCGCTATGCTACGCGCCGCCTGCCACGCCCTCATCTGACGGAGCCTGATGACCTACACCCCTCCGCCGACCCCCGCTCCTGAGACACCGGCGGACGGCGAGCAACCAGCCCCGCGTCGCAGGCTCGGATGCGCCCTCGAGATCGTCGAGACGCTGGTGCTGACCCTGGTCATCTACCTGATCATCCATAACTTCGTCGCCCAGCCGTACGAAGTGCAGCAGCAGTCGATGATGCCGACCGTCAACCCGGGCGAGTACGTCCTCATCGACAAGATCTCGCCGCGCTTCAACGACTACCAGCGCGGCGACATCGTCGTTTTCCAGCCGCCCGAGGGATTCGGCCAGGGCGGGATCCCATTCATCAAGCGGGTCATCGGCCTCCCCGGTGACGTGATCAGCCTCGACAACGGGCGCGTCTTCGTCCAGCAGCCGGGCGGGAGCCCGGTACGCCTCGACGAGCCGTACGTCATCCATTCGATCGGCGGTGGGACCGCGCCGACGCTGCCGAGGGATGCCCAGGGGACCACCTCGTGGACGGTCGCGGCGGACACCTACTTCGTGATGGGCGACAACCGTCCGGACAGCCAGGACTCGCGCGTCTTCGGGCCGGTGGGCCGTGAGCTCATCGTCGGCCGGGCCTGGCTGCGCTACTTCCCGCTCGATCGCATGGGCATCGTCGCCCACCCGACCTACGCCGGCCTCTCGACCGCGGCCTACGAGCTGGCGGGCTCCTCGGCCACGATCCAGCTGTCGATGGCGCGCCCGTAGTCGACCAGGTCGCCGGCCTCGAACCATAGCGCGAGCTCCGAGGCCGCGGTCTCAACTGCATCTGAGGCGTGGACCAGGTTTCGCAGGCCGCTGACTCCCAGGTCGCCGCGGATGGTGCCGGGCTCGGCCTCGTTCGGCATCGTGCGCCCGACCATCCGTCGGACCACCGCGATCGCATCGGGGCCCTCGAGGGCGACGGCCGCAACCGGACCAGACGTGATGAGCTCGACCAGGCCGGCATAGAACTGCTTCCCGGCATGGACCGCGTAATGGCGTTCGGCGAGCGCATGCGACACATCGAGCAGCCGCATCCCGACCAGCTTGAGGCCCTTGCGCTCGAATCGGCCGATGAGCTCGCCGACGAGCCCCCGCTGGACGCCGTCAGGCTTGATCAGGACGAGTGTGCGTTCCATGCGGAAGTCGGCTCCGTGCGGGGGTCAGGCGCGTGCAGCGCGGTCGAAGGCGACGGTGGCGTCGGCCTCGCGGCCGGCGGCGCGCAAGAGGTCGCCGTAGAGTAGCAGACGCTCCGCGGGGGCCTCCCTGCCAAGGGTCGGCTCCAGCAATACCGCTCCCTCCGGTCCGATCCGCGGGTCGAGCCGCAGCGCGGCGGCCAGCTGGCGATCTCCCTCATCCAGCTTCCCGTCCGCGAAGGCACGCCGGGCAGCCTGCAGCCGGGTATGCGCCGCCGCCGTTCGCTCCGGCGTCGGTGGCGCCGGCGCCTCAGCGAGGCTTCCCGCACCCTCGCTGCGTCGGGCCGGTGAACGAAATGAGGATGGAGCGGGCCAGGTGATCCTGGTCGCGACGCCGCCGCGGAGCTTCCAGGCCTCGTCCACCCCGATCGTCGAGACGACCCGCTCCGCGAGCCGGGCGGCGCGGTCCGGGTCCCCCGCGGCCGCCACGGATTCCGCCTCGATCAGCATCACCATCGGGCGGCGGCGTTCAATGCTGCTGCTCCGAATCCCATCGAGCGCGGCGCCGGCGGCCAGCGGCCTGCCCTGGCGCCACAGGGCTTCGCCGAGGAGCGCCCGCGCCCCGTCGAGCTCCTCGAGGCCGCCCTTGCCGGCGGCCTCCAGGCCGGCGATCAGCCGCAGCAGGACCCCTTCGGCGAGGCCGTACAGCCCCGAGCCCAGCTGGGCGCGCGCCAGGGCGAGCTCGTCCGGGACGAGGTCGATGACCTCGAGCGGGGCGTCCCAGCCCGGTGCGGCCGGCGAGCGGCGGGTCATGCCTGAAGCATCCGCTCGAAGCGGAGACGGGAGCGGAACGGACCGAGCACCGCGAGGCGCGCAAGGTCGGGCCGCACGTACCGGCGCGCAACGCGCAGCAGGTCGTCGACCGTCACGGCTTCGAGTCGCTCGATCACCTCGTCGACGGTGAGGATCCGCGGAAGCAGGCTCTCACCGGTGCCAAGCCAGGCCGCGACCGCCCCGGTCTCCTCCATGCGCAGCTCCAGCCGTCCCCTGGTATAGGCGCGAGCCCGGTCGAGCTCGGCGGAGGCGACCGGCTCCTGCACCACGCGCTCCAGCTGCTCGAGGATGGCGGCGAGCAGGGCCGACGCCTGTTCCGGGTCGAATCCGGCGTGCACCCCGAACGTGCCGCAATCGGCGTAGGTTGCGCCGAAGGTCGACACGTCGTACGACAGCGAACGGCGCTCACGCAGCTCGACGAAGAGGCGGCTGCTCATCCCGTCTCCCAGCACCGCACCCAGCAGGTCGAGCGCCCAGCGGTCGGGGTGATCGCGGGCAACGCCCGGCATGCCGATGCACAGGTTCCCCTGGGAGAGGCGGCGGAAGGCGAGGCGCACGGAGCCAGGTGGCGCCGGCGTCGGCGCCTCGAGGCCAGCTGGCAGATGGGTCGGAACCGATGCCGGCGCATCGGCCTCGAACCAGCGTCCGGCCGCCTTGAGCACGTCGTCATGGCGGATCGATCCCGCGGCCGCCAGCACGAGGTTCGACGGCCGATACCAGCGCTCCCAGTGGTCGACCACGACGTCGTGCCGCGCCCGCCGCACGCTGCGCGGCGTGCCCGCGATCTCGCGGCCGAGCGGATGCCGGCCGAAGAGGAGCTCATCGAAGAGGCTGAAGACGTGGTCCCCCGGCGAGTCGACGTACATGCGGATCTCGTCGACGATCACCGGCTTCTCGCCGATGAGGTCCCGCTTCCGCAACAGCGGCGACAGGACGAGGTCTGCCACGACATCCAGGGCGCGGGAGGCGGCTTCGGCGGGGACCCGTGCGCTGTAGACCGTCAGCTCGCGGTCGGTGGCGGCGTTCACCGTCCCGCCGCAGCCCTCGACCGCCTCCGAGAGGCCACCCGGCTCGGGATAGCGCCGCGTCCCCTTGAAAACGAGGTGCTCCAGGAGGTGGGAGAGTCCCGCGTGCGCCTCGTCCTCGCGTCGCGAGCCGACGCCCACGAAGAGGCCCACTGCGACCGACCGGGCGGTCGGCATCGGCTGGGTCACCACCCGCAGGCCGTTCGCGAGCACACTCCGCTCGTACGGGACGCGAGCGCGGGCACGGACACGTCCGGCGGCGGCGCCGGACGCCACCTCAGGGCTCCTCGTCGTCGTCGCCCGCCTCCGGCGACATCAGCAGCTCCATCTGGATGAAGCGCAGGTCGCGCGCCAGCTCGCCCGCGGTCCGAGGCAGCGGGCGCCCGTCATCCGTCTCATCGGAGAGGTCGGCGCGCGGAGCGGCGGTCGCGAACTCGAGCACGACCCGCTCCTCGCCGATGACGAGGGTGTAGACCAGCAGCTGGTCCGAGGTGGTGTCGAACTGGAGGTAGTCGAAGGAGTCGAGGTTGAGGCAGATGGCGAGCGGCGTGAAGTAGCTTGCGATCTCAGGGTGGTCGACCACGATGCGCTCCACCCAGCCCGTCCCGCTGCCCGTGACCTGGGTCCCGCGCCGATAGGTGTAGGTGACGGTCTGCTTCAGCAGCGGGCGCAGGATGTTGTAGATGTCGCTCTTGTCGGTGACGACGCCCGTGTTGATGTAGAGCTTCGCTCTCGCGTCGGTCATCGGGTCGCTCACGGGCTGCGCCTTGCATGGGGAATCGCGGGCGAGTCTAGCACCGGACTCCGGGCGCGGGAGGGCGCCTGACGGCTGGTAGGATGTGGCGCGTGAAGCTGCTCGCCGCCGATGTCGGCAACACGAACATCACGCTCGGCGTCTTCACCGACGGCGAGCTGGTCGGCTCATGGCGCGCCACGGCGCACGCGGGGGCCACGCCCGACGAGGTCGCCGCCATGACCGCCGAGATGCTGGCGCTCGACGGGCACCGGCTGGATGAGCTGCAGGCGGTGGCGCTGGCGTCGGTGGTGCCGCCACTGACGGGCACATTCGAGCGATTCGTCCGGACCCGCATCGGGCTTGAGCCGATGATCATCGATGCCGCCTCGCTCGACGGCACCCTGAGCATTCAGATCGACCGGCCGGCCGAGGCGGGCGCCGATCGGCTGTGCAACGCTCTGGCCGCGCGCACCGAGTTCGGCGGCCCCGCGATCGTCATCGACCTCGGGACCAGCACCAACTTCGACGTCCTCAGCGCCGATGGGGCATACATCGGCGGCGCCATCGCTCCAGGCCTCGGCCTCTCGCTCGAGGCGCTGGTCGGCTACGCCAGCAAGCTGCCGCGGATCGAGCTGGCC
>Ga0222623_10000367_pt1 | contig 13915 bp, 14 predicted proteins | sample PLMtaG_FD_177336 | JGI IMG/M metagenome (GOLD analysis project Ga0222623, IMG submission 177336) | Groundwater sediment microbial communities from an aquifer in East River, Colorado, USA - PLM2_30_coex | ecosystem: Environmental > Terrestrial > Soil > Riparian zone | place: USA: East River...
AGGCATCGGTATCGGCCCTGGTCTCCGTGGTCCTGCTCGGCTCGGCCACGCTAGCCTCGGTCGCGGTGGCGGCGTCGGAGTCGACCACCCAAGACATCCAACGCGTGCACCGCAACGGCACGACGAGGATCGGCAAGCAGCACACGTTGCTGGAAGAGGAGTTGGCGGCGGCCTCTGGGAAGCGGGTCATCCGCTTCGCCGTGCGGAGCTACCTCAAGCACCAGAAGTCCGTAGACCGCAGCCTGTCGCCGGCCTCGAACGTCGGCGAGGAGGCTCCCGTAGCAACCGGTGCTCCGGTTGTCGCGGCAGCCTCGGTGAACACGAGTTTCGACGGGCTCCGGCATCGAGACCAGCGGCTGGCCAACGGAGGGAACCAGTTCTCCCTAGAGCCGCCGGACCAGGGGCTCTGCGTGGGGAACGGCTTCGTCATGGAGACGGTCAACGACGTGATGAACGTCTACGATGCGGGCGGCTCGTCGCTGCTCGGCGTGACCGACCTCAACACCTTCTACGAGTACCCCGCCCAGTTCAACCGGACCACGTTCGAGCAGGGGCCGTTCGTCACCGACCCCAACTGCCTGTACGACGCAGCGGTGGATAGGTGGTTCCACACGGTGCTCACCCTCGACGTCGATCCCGTGTCGGGCGCGTTCCTCGGACCCAACCACATCGACCTCGCCGTGAGCGAGACCAACGACCCCACCGGCGACTGGGCCCTCTACAAGATCCCGGCGCAGAACGATGGCACGGAGGGCACGCCGAATCACCACTGCAGCCAGGGGCCGTGCATCGGTGACTTCCCGCAGCTCGGCGCGGACGCGAACGGGATCTACATCACCACGAACGAGTACTCGCTGTTCGGCCCGGAGTTCACGAGCGCCCAGGTCTACGCCATCTCGAAGAGCGCGCTGGCCGGGACGCCCGACACGATCGACGTCGTGCACATGGACACCCTGGGTGACGACGCCGGACTTCCGGGGTTCACTCTGTGGCCCGCGAAGTCCCCGGGGACGACGGAGTTCGAAGTGTCCGCGAACGGGACGGAGTACTTCCTCAGTTCCAACGCCGCCGAGGAGGTCGGGGACGCCACGGGATCGAGCGACACGGTGGTCCTGTGGGCCCTGAGCAACACCGAGTCCCTGGACGCCGGCCCGCCGGTGCTCACGATGTTCGACACCCGGATGACGGTGCAGCAGCCGTATGCAACGCCACCGCTGTCCGACCAGAAGCCGGGTGACTTCCCACTCGGCCAGTGCATCAACGACACCACGCTGAAGTCGGCGTTCTGGAACGGTCGTGGCTGCTGGAGACTGCTCTTCCTACCCCGGGATCAACCCGCTCACGACGAGGTGGAGTCGAGCCTGGACAGCAGCGACACCCGCGTGCTGACGACCTTCTTCTCCGGAGGGCTCCTCTACGGAGCGCTCGGGACGGCCGTGGAGGTCGGCGATGAGATCAAGGCGGGGATCGCCTGGTACGTCATCGATCCGACCACTTCGTTTCCCTCCGGGGTCAGCGGGACGATCGAGGCGCAGGGGTTCCTCGCGGTCGAGAACAACAACGTCACCTATCCGACCATCGCGGTGACAGCGCCGACAGCGATAGATGACGGGAAGGGGATCATGGCCTTCTCCCTCATGGGTGAGGACCACTACCCGAGCGCCGCCTTCGCCACGATCGACGTCTCGACCGAGGACGTCGTCGGGGACGTCCAGGTGATCCGTGAGGGCGTGGGGCCGCATGACGGGTTCACCGCGTACAAGGCGTTCGTCGGGGACCCGCCGAGGACCCGGTGGGGCGACTACGGCGCCGCGGTGGTCGACGGCAGCAACGTCTGGGTGGCGTCGGAGTACATCGGGCAGACCTGCACCCTGGCTCAGTTCTTGACCAACACCGCCGCCTCGCCGTTGGGCAGCTGCGACATGACCAGGACGTCGCTCGGGAACTGGTTCACGCGCGTCAGCCAGATCACCCCGTAGCGGCTGGAAGATCACACGACCTCGAAGTCGAGGGGGCCGGTCCTCAAGGACCGGCCCCCGACACCACAGGAGTGCCTCTCGATCCCGTCGACTCGCGAATGAGCCCCGGAATGAGCCCCGGTCGAGCTCCACGCCGAGCCCGGATTATCGGCGGTGCGGCTGCCAGTCTCGGCAGCGAGCCCGGGCTCTCTCAGACGCTTGCCTTCGAAGTGCTATAAGCAGCGGAAGGCGTGTTCACACATCGTGCAGCTAGGTCCTCCCCGCAAATGTGCGAAGGCCGCGCCCGCTTCGGATTTCGCTAGACGACCTCGCCACTTCCAGATGGGTCGGATCGGAAGCGACGAACCCGATCCATGTAGCGATCTCGACCGCAACGGTTCCTGAGCGATCTCGACCTCGAGGTACCGAGCGCTTCGCACGGCCTCGATCACGGAGTCCTCGCACGATCGGGCGAGGTCGTCAGCGCCAAGCTCGACGCGCGGTTCGCGTCGTCGATCCGCCGTGCGCACCCAGCTCTTGGGCCACCCAGCCGTGCTCGCGCAGTCCTGCAACCACGTGCTCGGTCTCGGGACGCGATCGGGGTACGGCGGCCACCCTCGCCATTCGACATCAAAGCCGGCTTCGGCGAATCGCGTCGGCTCGCCTCGTCGACTCATGGGTTCTCTGATGGGTCCTGCGTTCGTCCCGCATTCGTCCCGCGAACGACCGGGAGACGTCAAGAAGTGACGGGAACGGCTGGAGCATCGAATCCGCAGGTCAGGAACCCGATCCGGCCAACGCCGCAGGTAGCGAGATCGGCCCCGAGAACACTCTCAAGGTGGAGACACAGATCGACTTCCTGCGTGGCAATGGTCCGCCTTCCCCGACGTCATGCCGCGAGAGCCCCGCGTACCTGCCCAAGTTGCCCACAGATATGTCACTCAAGAAGTCCGCCCACGGTCGCCGACGCCTAAGGCGCTGTACGGCGGCGCGTCCAATGCGGGACCACCGCGGGACACATGTCGTCCGGGTCCGAACCCTAGGCCGTAGAACAGGCCGCTGACCTGCGGTTTCTCTCGTGGGGCGGGCAGGACTTGAACCTGCGACCGACGGATTATGAGTCCGTGCGGGCATATTCGACGCTGACCGAAGGCGTTCGCCGGAGTCATCATCTCCGCAGGTCACACGGGGTTCCACCGACACCAGGGCGAACGCGAGCACACGCGATCGTCGGCGGTAACTGGCGGCACGGTGGCGGCGAGGGATAGCGTCCCAGCAGTGGGTCCCGACGAGCTCGAACGCCGACTCCGGGAGCGCCTCGATGCTCTCGGACCGGCTCCCCGCGCCGAGCTGCTCCATGTCCTCATGCTCCCCGACCTCGAACGCGCCGAGATCGGCGAGTTCTGGGGCTACCCGCAGAGCCGCGCCTTCGCCGAGCTGTTGATCGACTGCGAGGAGGATCGAGCACTCCGGGTAGCGTCAGCCGTTCGTCCAGATCCGTAGCGGCCCGAGCGCGGCTGCCCCATGGGCGTGTGCGGCGTCGAGGGCAGACCCATGTTCGTACCCAACGATGGGGCGCCCCGGCCACCGCCGTTCGAGCTGGCGAAGCGCCCCTGACCACGTCGCGTCGACATCCGCGCCCGTCGCGAACACGTTCGAGATCCCGACGACCTCGCCGGGTCCGACGTTGGCGATCGCGCCGGCGACGACCTCGCCCCCACGCCGCGCTGCGAGGAAGGTGACGCCCTCCTCCTCGAGCAGGGCAACGTCGAACGGCGGATCGTCCTCGTAGCGGCCGGACCATCCGCCGACCCATGCCACGAGATCGTCTGCGTCGACGACGGCTTCCCATGCGAGATCGCCTTCGTCGCGCGGCTGCACGCTGTCAACGACGAACCACAGCGCGTCGAACAGGACGCGGAACCCGTGCGGCTCAAGGTCGAGAGACGCGAAGCTGTCCTTCACGGCGCAGCCGGGCGAGGAGTCGATGATCGCCACCACCTCACTGGGCGTCGCTGACGGCGACAGCGTGATTGCGTCGGGGTAGTACGCCGGCGGCCGCTGATCGACCGCCCACACTCCCGTGACGCTCCGTCCTTCCAGCCCGTGCATCCGGCACACGATCTCGCACCACGCGACGTTGTTCGCGATCGCGGCTTCAAGCACGTCCTCCACTCGAGCAGCGTAGACGAGCCATCTACCGACACGGGGATATGAGGCGCCGCTATCGGACGGCGTAGCCTTGGCCGATGAGACCTGATCAACTCGAACGCCGACTCCGGGAGCGCCTCGATGCTCTCGGACCGGCTCCCCGCGCCGAGTTGCTCCACGTCCTCATGCTCCCCGACTTCGAGCGGGCAGACCGGATCGGAGAGTTCTGGGGCTACCCGGAGAGCCGCGCCTTCGCCGAGCTCCTGATCGACTGCGAGGAGGATCGGGTCCTTCGGGTCGTGATCGTCGGCATGCTGCGGGGGGACGAGATGTGGTAGCGGCGAGGGCGGGGGCTTGACACATCACCGCCCACCGTGCGGCCTAATCGTAGCGCCTCGACTCGTCGCTCCGGAACGCGGTTAGGAAGCGCCAGGACCCGGTGGAGGATTCTTCCAACGACCAGGCCGCTGACGATGGAGATGACGACCCACCCGAAGAGGACGGTCAGCCAGAAGGCGAGCGTACTCATCGCTTCCCTCCACACATCAGATACCCGCCTACGATCAGCACTAACGTACCCACGGACTCTGAACAGGATGGGATGAACGAATGAAGAAGTTCGGAACACTCATGGCCCTATTTCACGGCACTGAAACTGCCCGCTCTAGCCTCAGGCCATAGAGGGACCTCCTGATCGACTATGAGGAGGACCGGACGCTGCGGGCAGTGCTCGTGGGGATGCTGCGGGAGGATGGTCGCTAGGGTCTGAGCTTCCTCAAGACACCTGGGACGCACGCCGAGCCGCGCCGCGCGGGGAACCGGCGGTCTCGTCAGTGCGGACCCAAACTCGCCACGCTACTGCTGCCACCCACCCAGCCCGGACGCGACCTGAGCCGCTGACGTCGGGCTAGTTCCACTTCGATGTATCGCCGGTCGACAACGGGACGCCGAGCCCGTCGTCCCGCATCGACTCGAAGAAACTCCTCGCCGTCGTGCGCGGCGCACGCCAGCGCCATCGTGAGTACCCCGAGGAACGCACCCACGAAGAACGCGAGGATCACGAATGCGACTGCCATAAGGCACCTCCTCGTGGAAGTAGTGCCAGCGGAACGGAGGGGACCGCAGGGCCTGGGGTCTCCCGGGTCTCCCTTCTTTCGGGTCTCCCCCTTTCTTTCTTTCGGGTCTCCCCCTTTCTTTGCCGCCCGTACCCACCCCAAGTCGGTCTTAAGCGAAGCCGACGGAAGTCCTTTCAGCGGTTCGGCGCATTGTGAGTGTTCCGCGACTCGCTCGCGGCCTCCGTGCGGCCTGAGACGGCCTCGGCGGTGCATCTTCGCAGGTCAGCGGGGTAAGACCACTAGCCTTCCAAGCTGGTGGTGCGGGTTCGATTCCCGTCGCCCGCTCCGCTGGTCAGATGTTGCTTCGCCAGGTCAGCGCCGGTTTCGGCGCACGGTGTTCCTACGCGGTGCAACCCGTCGACACGCATCGTTTCCCGGTCGCCCGCGGGACGGCCGCGGGACAAGTGCCCGACGCTCAGCCGAGGAACTCGAGCCCCTCCTGAGACCCGACCGACATGAGCGACTGCAAGATCGAGGTGTCCTCAGGAGACAGCTCGACGCCGACCTCGTACAACGGCCGAAGCGCTGCCAGTTGGCCGGGTTGATGCCAGCCACGCTCGGAGCGGCGTTGCTCGTGTGAGCCGATGAAGTCGAGCTCCTCCCGGACTTCGTCAGTCTCGACTTGGGCCTCTACTGCTCCTCACGCCGTTGAATCCAACACAGGCAGAAGGGGTGCCCCGCGGGATCCGCGTAGACCTGGAAGTTGTCGACGGAGTCCACGTCCGCTGCGGGCTTGAGCACCTTCGCACCCAGCGACATGACACGATCGTGTGCGGCCGCGAAGTCCTCGACCCACAGGTCGAGATGAATCTGCTGCTCCGGTGTCCCGTCGGGCCAGTCGGGCGGGACGTGGTTGGGAGCCAGCTGAACCCCGACCCGCGGTTCACCCTCGACGATCACCATGTGCCAGTCATCTTCGGCATCTACAGTCCCGTCGAGCACCCCGGCCCAGAAGGTGCTCTCGGCCGCGAGGTCTGCGGCGTCGAACACCACGACCTGGCGATTGACGTGCATCGGGTCATCCTAGGCGCGAGACAGCTCCTCGATCATGCCCTGGCGGGACAAACTCCAACTCCTCCAGGAAGATCAGGATCGGCCATCCCCTGCCCGTCAGGCCTGTCGTGCAGCTGCCGGATGACGTCGGCGCGGACGTCGCCGAGGGAGGTCAGCACCCGAAGGAGATCCCGACGCGCCGCTGGTCCGAGCGCGTCAGCGAGGCGAGCCGCATTCTCCCAGAACACCGGGGCGCGAGCGTATCAGCGGCGTGGCCTCGAAGTCGGTCACGCGACGGGAACGTACATGGCGTGGCGACGAAGGGAGCCCTTGACGGCGTAGCCTTTCGCATCTAGCGCGTCACGACCCACACGAAGGGGGATGGAGATGCCGAAGGTCTCAAGGGACAGCGCTCCACAACGCCAGGAAGCTGGCCCGGTGGTTGATCTGCGCGACGAGCTCGACGGCTACACCGTGAGCTTCACGTCGGTCCTCGAGGACATCGACGCGACGCCCTTCATGAAGGGGCTTCCGGACGACCGCTGCCAGTGCCCGCATTGGGGCTACGTCGTCAAGGGCAAGATGACCGCTCGGTACGCCGACCGTGATGAGGTTTTCGAGGCCGGCGACGCCTTCTACACGCCGCCCGGCCACGTCCCGGTGAAGCACGAGCCCGGCACCGAGTTCGTGTTCTTCAGCCCAACCGAAGAGCTGCGCACGGCCGAGGCGGTCATGATGAAGAACATGCAGGCGGTGCAGGAGGGCTCAACGCCCTAAGTGAGGATGCGCCCGGGGGGCGTAGGGTCGGCGTAGCCTCCGACCGTGGACGAGCTAGAGCGCCGCCTCCGGGAGCGCCTCGAGGCCCTCGGTCCCGCTCCCCGCGCCGAGCTGCTCCACGTCCTCATGCTGGCCGACTTCGGATCCAACACTCTGGGACCGACGTAGGAGGCGTGGGGCTCGCCCAAATGGCCCTACTGGTCAACGCGGCATCGAATCAGACTGTCTGAATCGGTTCAAGGTCCAGGCGCTCCCGTCCTCAGTCTCCTCACCCGAGAAAGGACGGGAACAGGAACCCCCGAGGTCGATCCTTCCTCCCCCGGGGGTTCCTCCATTTTCTGGGTGGTTCCCTCGTTTCTGGGTGATTCACTCGGCGGCCCGCGCCGAGCTGCTCCACGTCCTGATGCTCCCCGACCTCGAGCGGGCCGACCGTATCGGCGAGTTCTGGGGCTACCCCGAGAGTCGCACTTTCGCCGAACTCCTGATCGACTGCGAGGAGGACCGGACGCTTCGCGCGGTGCTGGTTGGCATGCTGCGGGAGGCTGAGCGGGACGCTGACCGCGCATCGAGCCAATGGTCTGTGGGTAAGCACTCCGGCACTGGATCGGCTCAAGGAGACTCGCCAAGTGGATCGAGACTGAGGCCAACGGTGAATACCTGAACGCGAACATGATCGTACGCGTCATGGTCGAGGACACGACCCTGACAGCGCACATGCCATCGGGGGGATCCGTGGTGATCTCCACCCACTGGTCAGCAGAAGAGGGCGTCGATGCCCTCACGACTCGGACGGGAGGAGTCGAGTGAGGAGACTGATCGCAGCGGTCGGAGTGGCCGCGTTGCTCGCGGTCGGCGCGGCACCTCGGCAACCGTATGTCAAGTCGATTACATGTGACCTGCTGCGCGGCAAGTACACGAACTGCCAGGTCACGCTCTGGGACAGGCACCAGGGCCGGTACGTAACCTACCCCGTATCGGACAAGCGGAACGTGTTCTGCTTCGACCCAAAGCTAACGGACTGCGTCCTCCGCGTGTGGCACCCGCGGCTGGAGAGGTACCGGTTCTACTGGGGGCTGTCCGTCGACGTCACCCGCGTTCATGGAGGAGGCGGCGGATAGGTGAGGGGCCGGGGCGGAGTGGCGTAGCGAACCTCGGCCCTTCACCCTTCGGCAACCCTCAACTCCACGTCCTCATGCCCCCCGACTTCGAGCGAGCCGACCGGATCGGAGAGTTCTGGGGCTATCCGGAGAGTCGCGCTTTCGCCGAGCTCCTGATCGATTGCGAGGAGGATCTCGCCTGCAGGAGGAGGCGCGCCGGTCGAGTTCAGCGCTTCGTGGTCGAGGCAGACAGGCGATTGACCGCGATGGGTCCGTCGCCTGATCATGGTGGCGTTCGTGCTCCTCCTGGTCGTCCCGGGCGTCCTCGCCCTGATCGGGTTGCTCCGCCCGGACGACTCCGCAGACGAGCCTTTCACGGGCTGCCCCACGCAGGAGTCGGGCGTGACCGTCACTGGCTGCCTGGAGTTCACCTTCAGCCCGACGGGTCCCTGACGCTGGCACGTTGCTCCGTGCTCCTGGCTCCCGGGGCTGTCGCACCGGCCGCAGCCGCCCTTGGACCTTTGGCCTAAGTCATCTGCCCGCCCCTAGGTCAATGGACGGTAGCGACGCATCCTCCGGGAACGGCATACTTCATCCCCCATGGGGACTACGGGGGGAGGAGGAGGGCCATGAAGGCTTCGACCATCTCCAAGACGGTCCTGGGCATGGCGGTCCTGGCCGCCCTAGTCGCCGGTCCGGTGGCCGAGGCGAGCAACCCGACCGTCGTGACCGGGACGCTTCAGGGCGACCAGATACAAGGCATGAACGGCCCGCAGATCATCTACGGGCGGGGCGGCGACGACCAGATCAACGGCGGCAAGGGGCCGGACATCGTCTTCGGCGGCCTGGGCGACGACGTCCTGACCACAGGCAAGGGGGGCGCCACCGAGGCCGCCTACGGCGGACGGGGCGACGATGTGCTGAAGGACTTCGCCAGCGGCCAGTCGCCCGGCCTTCTCGTGGGAGGACCAGGACACGACCGGTGCATCGGAGACAAGCTCGACACGTTCCGTGGCTGTGAGGTCGTCAAGATCCGCCCGCACTGGGAGTAGGCGGGACCTGGCGTCGCCGGTCAGGACTCGGCGCTGCAGGTGGAGGTACCAACACGGCGCCGGTTCCTCCGCTCCTCGAGGCGGTTTATTCACTCCTGCCCGGGTATCCAGGCGTGGGCAGCCGTCTCCTGTGACGCGACTACTCCGTCGACCGGCCAAGGGAGCCGGAGAAGGGAGAGGGAATGCACCGACCAGAGGCCACCTCGTCCTCCGCGAAGGAAAGGAGACCGCATGATCAGAAAGCTCGCCTTCTTGCTGTTCGCCGCCGTGCTGCTCTCCGCCGTGCCGGCATCGGCCATTACCAGCGGCCAACCGGACGCCGGTGAACACCCGTACGTCGGGGAACTGATCTTCTTCGACGCGGACTTCATCGACTCCCGCTTCGACGACCCAGGCGGTTGGTTCAGCTGCTCGGCAACCCAGCTCAGCGCCACCGTGATCGTCACGGCCGGACACTGCACCTACGGAGTCGGTCTCGACGGGGAGTCGACAACCACCGGCGGAGGCGACGGCTCGGGCGGGAACGACATGTGGTTCGACGACAGCGAGGCCGCCCACTTCGAAGGCTTCCCGGATAGCGCGGACTACGCCCGCGACGAGAACGAGCAGCGGTACGAGGATCGGGCCGCGTTCTTGAACTCGAGCCCGTTCTGGCACCGTGGAATGTCGTACCCGCACCCACAGTTCGCGGACGCACCCTTCTTCGTGCATGACGCGGGAGTCGTGGTGCTCGACGAGGCGCTCGCCAAGAGCACGTACGGGGAAATCCCGGCCCTCGACTATCTGGACCAGTACGCGGGACAACCCAAACACCTCTTCGAGGTCGTCGGTTACGGGCTGACCAAGAGCGGTCCATTCACCGAGGAAGGCGGCGACGTCCGACTGAAGGGCTTGGTGAAGCTCAACACCCTGAACAGCAGTCCCAAGGACACGTTCATCCTGCTCTCCAACAACCCGGGCAAGCCCCATCAGGGTGGGACGTGCTTCGGCGACTCGGGTGGCCCGACCTTCGACGACACCAACTCGAATCTGGTCGTTGCGGTGACGTCGTTCGGGTTCAGCTCGACGTGCACCGGGGTCGGAGGTGCGTATCGTCTCGATCAGCCCGATGATCTAGCTTTCCTGGCTAGCTTCGGGGTCACCCCGTGACCCTGAAGGGGATGGGTAGGCTCCCCTCGAGCGCGATCCTCATCCAGTAGCTAGGACGCGAGCGCGAGGTCCTCCGGCCGCTGCGCCGGAGGACCTCTTCGCGATCATTGGGCGCTCAGAGATCTGGTCTGCGCTTCTTGTCAGGCTGAAACTCCGCTGAGCACCATCGACCCTCGAGCCGCCATCGTCACCCGGACTTCTGGCCCGTCCGCAGGTCCATCCAGCTCGTCTCGATCGCGGCGTAGCGAGCCCATGCCGCGGCCCATCCGTCGTCGTTGCGCGGGAACGTCTCGACGGGTTGCTGTGGCGTGTTCCGGTCCCAGATCCCGAAGTGATCCGGGGCGTACCCGAGCAGGTAGCGCGAACCCGTGTGCGTGAACTCGATCTTGGCCTCCGGCGCCGGAGCCGCCTGCGCCGCAGGCGCGGCGGCGGGCTCGGGTGCGGAAACCGCCGGCGTCTCCGCGACCGGCTGCGGCGTCGGCGTGGGTTCGACCCTGGGCTCGTCCGCCTTCGGCGCCTCGGCCTTGGGGGCCTCGGCCCGCTTGGGTGGCGTCTCCGCAGCGGCCGGGATCTCGTCGACGAGCCATGATCCGCACCAGCGGCACTTGATCGCCGCGTCCTTGATCTCCTCGGCGCAGTACGGGCAGGTCTTCATCGGCGCGCTCCCTCCATATCCGTGTGGCAGTTTCCGTGTGGCTATACCCGTTAGGCCGTCTCCCGTCTCGCTCGCGACAGCACTCGCAAGCGTACTCCGCGACCGCGACCCGAGGGAAACCGGGCTCAGCCCGCCGTCAGGATCCTTCCGCCCTTCATCACGACGTCGACGCTGGTCAGCAGCCCGACGTCGCTCAGCACGTCGCCGCGGACGGCGACGAGGTCGGCGAACAGCCCCGGCTCGATCGCGCCGACCCGATCGCGCCAGCCGAGGAGCTCGGCGGCCACCACGGTGGCGGAGCGGATCGCCTCGATCGGCGTCATCCCGTGCTTGACCATGGTGGCGAATTGGTGCGCGTTCATCCCATGCGGGTAGGTCCCGCTGTCGGTCCCGAACGCGATCCGGACCCCCGCCTCGAGCGCCTTGGCGAACCCCTCCCGCTGCACATCGGTGGTCTCGCGGAGCTTGCGCATCACGTTCGAGGACCAATGTTCGCGTTCGCCCTGCTCGATCGTCCAGTCCCCCATCCAGATGTCGGCGACGAGGTAGGTCCCGTGCTCGGCCATGAGCGCGATCGACTCGTCGTCCATCAGCGAGCCGTGCTCGATCGAACGCACCCCGGCGCGGACGGCGCGCTTGATGCCCTCGGCGCCGTGGGCGTGGGCGGCGACGTGCGTCTCGTACAGCGCGGCCTCCTCCACCGCCGCCCGGATCTCGGCCTCGCTGAACTCGGGCGCAGCCGGGATGGTGCCCTCGGTGAGGACCGCGCCCGTGGCGATGACCTTGATGAAGTCGGCGCCGCCGTGGAGGATCTCGCGCACCACTCGGCGCACCTCGTCGACCGAGTTCGCGACGCCGAACCGCAGGTCACGCGGAACCACGGCGTCGACATCGGGCGCGAGACCGGTCACGTCACCCCCACCGCCCGAGCTCGTGACGTACGCCCCCGCGCACAGCATCCGAGGTCCGACCACGTCGCCGGCCTCGATCGCGTCGCGCAGCGCCACGTCGACGAAGGCACGGAACGTCCCGACGTCTCGAACGCTCGTGAACCCCGCCATGACCGTATCGCGCGCATTCCGGACGCCGGTGAGCGCCTCCTGCGCGCCGGTCCGCTGCACGAGCTGCGCGTACCCGTGGCCGCCCTCGATCTCACCGATCAGATGCGCGTGGCAGTCGATCAACCCCGGGAGCACCGTGTGCTCGGACAGGTCGACCTCCACCGGCGATCCGTCGTCATCGCCGATCGACTCGATCCGGTCGCCGCGGATGCCGATCACGCGATCGCGGAGCACCTCGCCCGCGACGACGTCGATCAGCCACCCGGCTCGGACGCGGGTGAGGTCGTCGCTCATGGCTCCGTCAGTCGGAACGACGGGTCCGCCGACACGTCGGCGACGTCCATCTGCGCCTTCTGTAGCCGGCCGGAGTAGTCCCAGTTCATCGCCTGCCAGCGCGTGAACTGGTCGAGCACCCACACCCCGGACTGCCGCGCGCCGTTGCCGCTCCGTCCGTTGCCGCCGAACGGCAGGTGGGCCTCGGCGCCGGTGGTCGAGTTGTTCACGCTCACCATGCCCGCCGAGATGCGCTCGCGGAACCGGAACACGTTGAGCGGGGACGTCGTGTAGATCGAGGCCGACAGGCCGTAGCCGTGGCCGTTGGCGAGCGTGATCGCCTCGTCGAAGTCACCGAACGACGCCACGCCCACGATCGGGCCGAACGTCTCCTGTTTGTACAGGTCGTCGTCTATCGTGATGCCGTCCACGATCGTCGGGTGCACGAACAGGCCGGCGTCGGGATCGCCGACGAACCCGGCACGGGGAGCGCCACGCGTGATCCGGCCCGTCGCGCTCGAACCAGAGAGCGTGTGGTGCGGCTGCACCCAGTCGAGCCATCCGAGGAACCGCTCGTAGAAGCGCGAGGAGATCATCGGCCCGTAGAGCACGTCCTCCAACGGATCTCCGATCGCCGCCGCTTCGACCGCCTCGGCGTAGCGTGCGAGGAAGTCGTCGTGCACCTGCTCGTGCACGATCACCGTCCCGAGCGAGGTGCACCGCTGCCCCGCCGTCCCGAACCCGCTGAACAGCGCGCCCTCGACCGCGAGATCGAGGTCGGCGTCGGGCATCACGACGAGCGGGTTCTTCCCGCCGAGCTCGAGACAGGGCGTCTGGAGGTGCCGGCCGCAGAGCTCACCGAGCCGCCGCCCCACGTCGCTCGACCCCGTGAACCCCACTTTGTCGACGAACCCCGCGTCGAGGGCCTGCGAGAGCCCCTCGAACGTCGCGGCGCCATCGGCGAGCACCATGTTGAACACGCCGTCGGGGAGCCCGGCGTGCAGGAACAGCTGGGCGAGCGCCTCCGAGGTTGCGGGCGCGTACTCGGCTGGCTTCCAGACCATGGCGTTCCCGCAGAGCAGTGCCGGGACCAGGTACCAGGAGGGCACCGCCACCGGGAAGTTCCCCGCCGTGACGATCGCCGCGACGCCGACCGGGTTGCGGAACGTGAACAGCTGCTTGTCCGGGAGCTCGGACGGCACGGTCATCCCGTAGAGACGCCGGCCCTCCGACACGAAGAAGTTGCACGTGTCGACGACCTCTTGGACCGACCCCCGGGCCTCGGCGATCGGCTTGCCGATCTCGCGGGTCATGATCCGGGCGAGCGTCTCGGCGTTGTCCTCGACGAGACGCCCGAGCTGTTGGATCGCGCGCCCACGCACGGGCGCCGGCACGCGCGCCCAGTCGCGCTGCGCGTTCCGAGCTGCGGCGCAGGCCTCGACGAAGGTCGTGGCATCGGCCAGGCCGACCGTCGCGACGATCTCGTCGAGCCTGGCCGGGTTCGGGATCTCCTGGGTGCCGCCCGGCGCGTCCTCGCGCGCTCGGCCGGCGATCAAGGAGGAGACGGTCCGCGCCATCGGGCCATCCTAGCGTCGCGGTTCGGACCAGACGGCCGCCGTTTGCGCCTCGGGCCG
>Ga0222623_10000369_pt1 | contig 13852 bp, 10 predicted proteins | sample PLMtaG_FD_177336 | JGI IMG/M metagenome (GOLD analysis project Ga0222623, IMG submission 177336) | Groundwater sediment microbial communities from an aquifer in East River, Colorado, USA - PLM2_30_coex | ecosystem: Environmental > Terrestrial > Soil > Riparian zone | place: USA: East River...
GTGCATACGGACCTTGGACTATATTTCCACTGCCGCCGCCGAATAGACAAGATCGGGGATGTCTGGGGGATGACACGCTTGAAGCCTGCCGTACTCGCGGGCCTAGTCACTCTGCTCGTGCTGACGCTCGCGCGTTGCGGGGGAGACGACAGCCCCACAGGATGGATTCCGCGCAACGGCGTCCTCACCGGCACCGTCACCGTGAGTAGCGCGGCGCTGTCAGCGCTGCAGGCAAGCCTGCTCGACCCCGGAGCTCCCGCAACAACCCTCGTCTTTCGGCGCCCTTCACTGCTCAATGCGTTCCGCGCGCGCAGTCTCGAGGGGATGCCCCATCAGATACGACCGTCGCGGCGGCCTTCCATCACGTCCAACGAGCTGATCGTGACATTCAGGTCGGCGGCGCTCGGCGCACCGCCCGTGGGATCGGCGGCGCTCCGGACGACGACCGCCGCGGGCGCCGTGGCGCGCGCCATCCGCACCCGTCTCGCCACCGCGCTGTCCGCCGATGCCGTGGTGGCGGGCGTGTCTCCGTCGATCCTCGCCGCTCGGGTGCGCATCGCGGATCCCTCGCGCCGCGACGCGCTGATCGCAGCGCTGGGCCGCGATCCAGACGTCGCGAACGTGACGGCCAACAACCTGCTGTGGCTGGACCAGTCGCCATACTATCCGGCCAAGAGCTCGGCCGCTGCGGCCACCGGCGTCACGCCCAACAACCCGCTGTACCCGTTCCAAAGCTGGCATTACGGGCTGATCGATTTGCCGCGGGCCTGGACCGTGGGCACTGGAAGTGCCACCGTCCTCGTCGCGGTGGTGGACGATGGTATTCGGTTCGACCATCCGGCGATCGCGGCGAATCTCACGAATGACGGCTATGACTTCGTCAGCGACGCGGACACGTTGCCGCTCTGCGCTGGCGGCACAATCACCAGCGCCGACGATGGCAGTGGGTACGATCCCGATCCCACGATCCCCGCATCGTACTTCCCCGATTCCACGGGCACCTGTTTTGTCACCGCTGACTTTGGCAATCACGGACTGCACGTCGCCGGCACGATCGGAGCTGTGGGGAACACCGGCATCGGCGTCACGGGAGTGAATTGGCATGTGCGCATCAGACCCGTGCGCGTGCTGGGGGTCGGTGGGTTCGGCACGAGTTACGACGTCGCTCAGGGTGTGCTGTACGCCGCCGGTCTCCCCGCCGACAATGGCGCGGGTGGAACGATCCAGGCGAGCGCCGGCGCCAAGATCATCAATCTCAGTCTGGGCAGCCCCACCAACGACACGACTCTGGAGCGCGCCGTCGCCAGCGCGACCCAGGCGGGAGCGCTGGTGGTGGCCGCCGCCGGTAACGACAGCACATCGCAACCCTTCTATCCGGCCGCATACCCGCAAGTTCTCGCCGTCGCCGCTGTCGGCCCAGACGCCGCTCCGGCCCCGTATTCGAACTTCGGCTCCTATGTGGGTATTCGCGCGCCGGGCGGAAACTTCGCGCTCGGCGATGTCACCGATGGTGTGATGTCGACGATCTGGTACTTCGCGACCAATTCCCCCGCGTACGCATGGGCCACGGGCACCTCTATGGCCGCGCCGCACGTATCGGGCGTGGCAGCCCTCGTGTTGTCGCAGTCTCCCGCCCTCGATCCGTCACAACTGCGGTCGCGGCTGCTCAGCTATGCCGTCGGTCCCGCAACATCCTACGGCGCTGGCCTCGTGAACGCCTACAACAGTTTGACGGCGAGCAACGGTCCGGTCCCCAAACTCTACGCGCGACTCTACGCGGCGAGCAACTTGGCGCCCGTGCAGACGGTCGAAGCGGAAGCGAACGGCGGGTTCACGTTCAGCGACGTCCAGGATGGTACGTATCACGTCTACGCTGGAACGGATCTCGGAGCGGACGAGGGGCTCGGCAGTCCGGGCACGAGGTGGGGCGCCTACGGCGGGCCGATCAATCCGACGACGATCGCGGTGCTCGGCCGCGTGAACACACCCGTGTCATTCACGATCGGATTCCCGACGGCCCATGCAAACCACTCTTTGCAGTCCGCCGCCCCGATCGTCGTCGGCGGCTACATGCAAGGGCACATTGTCAATCCCGATACGGTGGATGTCTATCGAGTACGCATCCCTCAAGTCGGGACGTACACATTCGAGACCTCAGGTTGGGTAGGCGCATGTGGCGTGGCACTCGAAGAGGCGACTGCCATTGGATTGTTTAACGCCTCTGGAGCGCTACTCACTTTCACCGGCTACATCGACCAGGATCACTACAACTACTGCTCCCGTCTGACCCTGAATCTCAATCCGGGCACGTACTACGTCGGTGTCGCAGGGGCCCTCGGGAACAGGTATCGACTACGAGCACGGACTGGACGCTGAGCGGCGCTACAGCGTGCGCTTACCGAGCCGAACGCCAACACTCACCGGAAAGAACGAAGTCCTCGGATACCCCTTGGCCGCGGCGACCGCCACGTAGCGAAGCTCCAGGAACAGCCGGCCCAGCGTAAGTTCGCCACCCAGTTGCCACGCGAGTTTTGTGGCGCTGGTGTGCGTCGACGCTCCGCCCACACTGACGGTGATCGTCGAGTGCCACACGCCAATCCCGCCGAACAGGGAGGGAGCGAATCGCGACCCGGAAGCGAACGGATATACGGCGCTTGCGTCCGCGCCGAGCAACGTCATCCGCTCATCGGCCGACTGCCCAAACGCAGTGGTGAGATCGGCCTTGAGTCGATCGTTGGCGCCGTTCCTGGCGTACGCTGCGTCGATGCGAAGCCGAAGACGCTGGAGCTGCAGCGGAGCTCGGAGTGTGAGGTGCCCCGTGACCAACCAGCCTCCCGCAAAACCCTCACCCGTGGTGTCCGAGCGAAAGGCGCCGGTAGGGATGCTGCGACCGATCCCGATGCCGATGTGCGAGCGCGTGCCCTGCGCGACGGCTCGCGTCGCGCCAAAGCCACAGAGGAAAATCGAGAGGCACCACCAAGAAGTTTTCACGTGTCCAGGGGTGGCTGACGGGGATTGAACCCGCAACCTCCGGAGCCACAGTCCGGCGCTCTAACCAATTGAGCTACAGCCACCATAATCCTAGACGCCGTGACGCCGAGACGCCGAGACGCCTAGGGGAAACAAAACTAATCGGGCGAAAAGACTAATGAAAGCTCAGTTTCTGGCCCTGCTGCGCGGCGGCGACCGGCGCAGCATCGCCGATTAAGAAGGTCTTCGTGGGAAATCCGGCTGCAGATCGTACGCGCGCTTCCACTGTTTCGCTGGACCGCTGCGCAGCGCCGCCGCGCCCGACCTGGACCGGCGCCCCTACGCGCGGCATCACGTCAAATACTACATTTGGGCCGACCTTTTCGGAGGAGTGGCCCATGGCCAGCCGTGCTTCCATATCCCTGCTCGCCGGTCTCCTGGTTGCCGGTGCCTGCACCAAAACCACGAGGACCATACTCCTGGAGCCTCCGCCCAGTCCTGAGGTCCGGGCCGCCCCCGCGGCTGGGGCGATGCTCGGCATCCCACCTGGTCACCTGCCGAAGCCAGGCGAGTGCCGGATCTGGATTCCGGGGATGCCGCCCGGTCAGCAACCGAAGCCGAAGTCGCGGCCCTGCCCCGGGATCGCTCCCCTCGCGCCCGCCGGCAGCTGGATCGTCTATCGGCCGGCCGACGATAGAAAAGTCGTGCATGTGCGGGAAGTCGATGCGCGCCGCGCCGGTGCGGTCGTGCGGATCCGGATCTTCGATATCGAGACCACCCGGCTGTTGCGGGAGGAGAACCCATGAGGCAGGCCCTGGTCGCAGTAGTCATCCTCACCGCGGCGTGCGGGCCGAAAGGGCCGCCGCCGTCGTTCGCTCCCGATCCGGGACTCGTCGAGCAGATCCGCGAGATCCGGATGTCGACGAGCATGCGGGCGTGTCCCGGCGAAGGGTTCGGCGCGGTCTATACTGCCGTCCTGAACGACGGGTCGCTCGTTCCGTTCGAGACGCGGTACGACAAGGACAATCCGCCGCGGCTCCACGTCGTGTTTCTGGCCCGCTCGAGCCCTGAAGCCACCCCCCTCGAGGGCGGCGGTTGGAGCACCTACCGCGATCCGCTCGCCACGGCGATCACGGGCTTCCGCCTCTCGGTGGCACTCAAAGCCAAACCGAACATCTCGACGTCGACGGTCGTCGCACCCGACTACACGTGCCTGCAACACGCATTCGGATTCCGGGGTGCGGGTTCGGGCGCAGGCGGGCCCCAGGTGACCGTGCGGCTCGGAATCCTGCGATCGCCGTTCTACGACAGGCTGCTCGTCGCGGGGATTGAAGTCGAAGAAGCGCCGCCCTACTACGTGCTCGCCGACGCGCGAGCCGTGCCGCCTTCCGATTGGTTGATCATCGAAGCGCGCGGCTCCCGTGGGTCGCGTGGTGCCGACGGGGCGGCGGGTGTTGCGGGCACTGACGGACGCGCCGGTTGTCCCGGCGGAGCCGGCGGCCCGGGGGGCGCGGGCGGCAATGGCAGCGGCGGCGGTCCAGGCGGGAGAGGCGGGCAGGTCACGATCATCGCGCCCGCTGAGGAGCCGTTTCTCGCGGGACTCGTGGAGGCGCAGGTCCCGGGGGGCGAGGGCGGCGATGGCGGCGCCGGTGGGAAAGGCGGTGCGGGCGGAAAGGGTGGCACTGCCGAGCCGGCCAACGACCCGCGCTGCGTCGCCGGTACCGCCGGTGCGGCGGGGCCACCGGGTGCGAAAGGTCAGGATGGCCGCGACGGAGGACCGGGGACTCGCCCGCAGATCGTTACGGTGCCGATGCGGGACGTCTGGGGGATGCGAATCCCGCCATCACTCGCTGAACTACTAAACTATCGGCCCGCCGCACCTGCACGACGGTAGATAAAGCGACGGTAGATAAAGCGACGGTAGGTAAATCGACGGTACCGTCGTTTTTCTACCGTCGATTTTTCTACCGTCGTTTCTCTACCGTCGCTTCTTCCAGTACCAGTATCCCGGCAACCCGAGCAGAATTAGCCCTGCACCGATGGCCGAATCCTTTGGCGTCTCTACGATCGTGTTGTACACGAGCCAGATCGCGAACGCGATGAAAACGATCGGCGTAAGGGGATAGCCCCACGTGCGGTATGGCCGCGGCAGCTGCGGAGCCTTGTACCGCAGTCGAATGACGGCGCTCGCCGACAGCCCGTAGAATACGAATTGCGCGAACACGACGTAGGTGAAAAGCTGATCGTAGGTGCCGAAGGCGGTGAGAATCGAAGCAATGACGCCCTGGGTAACCAGCGCGACCGCCGGCGTGGCGTACCGTGGATGCACGACTGCTTGCGAGCGGAAGAACATGCCACCCCGCGCCATCGCATACGGAATTCGTGCGGCGGTGAGAATAATGCCGTTGTTGGCGCCGAGCGTGGAGATCAGAATCGCCACAACGACGAACGTTGCACCCACCGCTCCCATCGTGACGCGTGCCGTGTCGGAGGCCACCAGCTTGGACGCCGCCATACCCCCGGGCGAGAGCACGTACGCGTACGCGACGCTCACCAGCACGTAGAGCGCGATCACGATCAGCGTCGACAGAATGATGGATCGCGGGAGATTCCGCCCGGGATTCACGATCTCACTTCCCACGTACGTCGTCTCGATCCAGCCGTCGTAGGCCCATAGCACCGCGACCATCGCCACCCCGAACGGGCCGATCAACTGTCCCACACCGCCGGACGGCCAGAGCGGCGGAAAATGCGATGCGGATCCGCCCGGCAACACGAACGACGACACGATCAGCGCTCCGAGCGCGCCGATTTTCAGAACCGTCAGGATGTTCTGGGTCGTCGCGCCCAACCGCACGCCGCGACAGTTCAGCAACGTGAGGGCGACGATGGAGGCGATCGCGATGCCGCGAATCGCGATCTCCGTTAGCGGCGAATGAAAGAAGAACCCGGTGTAGCGCGCGAAGCCAACCGCGATTGCGGCAATCGACGCCGTGTTGATGACGGAGAAGTTCGCCCAGCCGTACAGAAAAGCCCACACCGTTCCGTAGGCCTCGCGCAGATAGGCATACTGCCCACCGGCCTCCGGGTACGCGGCCGCGAGCTCGGCGATCGACAGCGCGCCCAGCAATGACACGAGCCCGCCGATGACCCAGACCAGCGTCATGAGCGCCGTGCCATGCGTCGCCGCCGCGACCGTCGCCGGAACGATGAAGATCGCGGACGCGATCATCGTCCCCGCGTTGATCATGACGGCATCGAAGAGACCGAGCTCGCGTTTGAGATCGGAGGCGGGTGGTGCGGCGGATGTCATGCGGCGACAACGATGAAGCGTGGGGTGCTACCGCGCAAATCAGAGCGCGGCGTCGGTATAGAAATCCAGACGCCAACCCGTCGGAGTCCGGACGGCGCGCGTGAGGTCGAGCCGAATCAGCCCATCGATGAAGCTCGCGCCTACACCGACGCCGGCTAAGGCTCTCGCGATCGAAAGTTGCTCGCGCGGACCAGCCCGCCCCACGTCGGCGAACAACACGACGCGCGCCGCGGGCCAGCGGTTCGCAAGCTCCAGCCGCGCGCGCCAAAACGCGTCTCCTCTCGACGCGTTGCCGCCGTAGCCGCGCAGCGTGCCAGGTCCGCCGAGGTACCAGTAGCTCTGGACCGGCACGCGTCCGTCCGCGATGCCGCCGGCCAGCTCGACCGCCGTGGCCAGGTTAGGGCCGAGCGGCGCGGCGACGCGCACCGTGCTGCTCGCACGCCCAAACCGATACGTTCCCGCGCCGCCGTCGAGCGTGACATCGGCGGTCCACTGCGGCCGCGCGGGATCGATCCCGCGCTGGGTGTGCAGCGTGAGGGACGCGCCGAACTGGTCCGCCGAGTCGGCGCTGATGTTGGGACGGAAGACGTGATCGTCGTGGAAGACGTGCGGCACGGAGAAGTCAGTGCGCTTCTGCGCGTGCCGCTGCCGCTCGGCGTAGAGACGAATCGTGAAGCGCTGCGGCAAGGTCACCGGCGGTTCGATCGTCAGCTCGGCACCCGCCGCACGGAAGTAGTCGCCGTCATCGCGACCCAATAACAGCGCGCCGAGCGAATTCCCGAGCGACAACGATCGCGCGGTCGGATCGACGCCGGCGAGCCGCCGATAGCCCGCGAGCCGGAAGCGGGCGGTGCCGGTCTCGTGCAGCACACTCCCCACGAGGTCGGGCTCGCCGTCGGAGGTCGCGATGCGCGCTTCACCGTTCAACCGCAGCCGCCCGAGATCCAGCTCGCCGCGCGCGCCGAGCGACAATCCTTCGACTCGGTTGTACCGCGCCAGACCCCAGCGGGGCGGCCGGGCCCGGAATTGCCACGGAGCGGCCGGGAGCTTGCCCAGGCCGCTCGTGAGCTCCCGCATCTCGCCTTCGGAAATGAGCGTGTCGTTGGCGGATCCGAACGGCGGCGGCAGCTCGGCGCTCGAGAGCAGCGCGGCCGAATCAATGGGAATCTTGACCCGGAAAGCGAGACAGTGACCGTTCCTGCATTTGCAGGAAATGCGCTCGGCTGCCTCGCGCGCGTGACAGGCGGCACGCGCGATCGAGTCCTCCGCCGCTGTCGCCACCGGGGGCCGCACAGCCCGGCGCAGCGTCGTGTCGCCCGTGACCTCGTACTCGTCGTACAAGCGCTCGTAGCGAACGGGCATTTGCAGAAACGATCCGGCGGTCGCGACCGCGTCCATCGCGACGAGCCGCGGCAGCCACCACCGGCCCGTCCACAAGCCGTAATCGATCGTAATGAACCGGACCTCGATGCGAATCGGCTTGACGAAACCGGGGATGTCTTTGTCGTCCCCCTCGCTGACATCCTGCTCGAAGTCGAACGGACGCGACGGACGAATGAGTGCCCGTACGACGGCGTGGGACGCCGCGTCGATCCAGAACGATCCCGACATGAGGCGGAAGTCGAGCCGGCGGGGAATAATCCGCAGCTCGCGCAGGGTTATCGTGCGCCCATCGGCGAACACCACGACACTCGAGTCCCCGGTCGCAAACCGGTAATCCGCTTCACTGCCGGGCGCGAGCGGATGCCGGAACTCCACGTCGCGCCGCCTGCTGGTCGAGTCCTGGGTGCTGTCGCGCCGCGTATTTCCGAATCCGATGGTGAGCCGGTCGTCGGCCGGATCGAACGCGTAGTCACCGGCGTCGCCTTTCAGATCTTCCGGGACCTCCCGCTTTGGAACGGCCGCGGGCACCGACTGTCGCGCACCGATGACGTCGATCTGCGCGACGGAATCGCGGCGCCAGTCGATCCGTAACACGAGCTCGCGGCGGAACAGCATGCGGTCGCGCCGCAGGGCACGGATCCCCACGCCGATGCGCTCCCGCATGCGTGTCCGGTAGGCGGTGATGGATCGGTCGATCGTTTCTCGGCGTGTGCGCGCCGCCGCAACGAGCCGGCGCGCGGCGGCATCGAGATAGGCAGTGCTGTCACCCGCCGTGGCGGGCGACTGAACGGCAAGGACGGCGGTAACGAGGAAAGCGAAGCTCACGTAGGGCTCTGTACGGACCCGGGTGAAGGATAAGATTCAGGATGCTTCGTACCTATTTCCAGGCCAGCCGAGCCCCCCGCTACAGCCTGCTGTTCGCGTTGCCCCTGTTGATCTTCTATCAGGTCCTCGCGGCGCTCGCACCGGCGGGACCCGGCGGCATGGGCGTCCGCAATGGCGCCGACGTCATTCTCGAGACCGTATTCATCTGGCTCGCCGGCGCCTGGGGCCCGCGCCTTTTCATGGTCTGTCTGATCGGCGCCGGCGCGTGGCTCATCGCCCGGGACGTGCGCGCCCACCGCGACTTGTCGCCCGCGGTGCTCGGGGGCATGCTGCTCGAGTCGGTCGTCCTCTCCCTGGTGTTCGGTGTCGTCGTCGGCGGCCTCACCGCCGCGTTGCTGGGTACCCCTCTGCCACCGATGACGGTGGGGCTTACCGACCAGCTGAGCCGTTGGACGATGCTGATGTTATCCCTGGGCGCCGGCATTTACGAAGAGCTCTTGTTCCGCGTCGTGCTCGTGGGACTCCTCGCGTGGGGAGCGAAAAAGCTGCTGGGCTGGCGCCCCCTGATCGCCGGCATTGCCGCCACCGTGCTCGGGGCGCTCATTTTCTCCGCCTTCCACTATATCGGCCCCTTCGGCGACCGCTTCGACGTCTTTTCCTTCGTCTTTCGCACCATCGCGGGATTGTTTTTCAGCGGTCTGTACCTGCTTCGCGGATTCGGCATAACCGCCTGGACTCACGCACTTTACGATGTACTGCTGTTGCTCCGCTAAACCGCCGTTCGCTATTTTAGGCGCCATGAAATCCCATCTCGTGAAGCTGGTCGTGCTGGCCTGCGTCGTCGCCTTGGGCGCGTGCAGTAAGAAGCGCACCCGCCGAGCTGAAGTGGTCGAGTGCAGCTCGATCTCGCTCGACGCCAAAGGGACGACGCTCTGTCTCGTCCAATTGTACAAATGGAAGCTGCCGGACGCGCAGAAAGCCGCCGAAGCCCGCGCGGACGAGTTGGATTCTCTGAAGACTTTCCAGGAAGATTCTGTCTGGGGGCTCAGTGCCGCGAAACACAAGCGCGACTTTCAAGCGTGCCAGCGCGGCACCGAGCACCTCAACAACTGTCTCCTCGTCGCCGGTTGGCCGCTGCGGCGCGTGAGCCACACCACGGATTCCATGTGGAATGCGGAGATACCCCAGCATCGCCGCGAGCTGCAAGCGTGCATGGCCAAGCGCGACTTCAATCTGTCGTCGTGCCTGACGCTCTACTACAAATGGGATTCGGATCGCGCGCTCGCGACCGCCGACTCCGTCACACGCGCCCGGCTGGGGCGCTAGGGCGCCCTAGGGCTGGCTCAGGATCCTGAAGACCGCGCCTTCGCCTTGATCCGAAGCGACGTATAACGAGCCATCCGGCCCGATCGTGACGCCGGTGGGCCGATAGCGGGCTCCCTGGGGTGACACCACGGGCCCCGCAAATCCGTCGGCGAAGACCTCGGACGGACCGGTCGCTGCTCCACGCGCCATCGGCACGAACATCACCTTGTAGCCGGCCTGCGGCAGTGGGGCGCGATTCCACGACCCGTGAAACGCGATGAACACGCCGCCCCGATACTTGAGCGGGAACTGGCGGCTGGTGTAAAACGCCATCCCGTCCGGCGCCCAATGTCCCGGGAACGCCACAACCGGACGCGGTGCTGATTCGCAGCGTCCCACGGTCTTGCCGTCACCGCCGTACTCGGGCTGCATCACATTCTGGCGACGGCGCCAGTCGTAATAGCAGAACGGCCAGCCGTAGTCGCCGCCCGCTTCCAGTCTGAACACGACTTCCGCCGGCAGCTCCGCACTCTGCTGGTCGTTAAAGAGTTTGGGCCAGTTCGCAGACAGCATATCGCGGCCATGCTGCGCCGCGAATATTGAGCCCGTGCCGGGATCCACCGCGAGCGCGACCGCATTGCGCAGACCGGTCGCGTAGCGCTGTCCGTCGTTCTGCGTCTGACCGCCGTGTTTTGGGTCGAAACGCCAGATCCCGCCCGCAATTTCGAGCAGAGGGCACGGATCCTGGCCGGGCGACTCGGGCGCGCGGTCCTGGACCTGACACGAATTGGACGGCGCGCCGATGTTCACGTACAGCTGCCCGTCCGCGCCGATCACGATGCTCTTCGCCGCATGCTGGCGGCGGTTCGTGAGGCCGCTGACCACGGTATCGGGACCACTGTTCGGAGTGAGCTGGCCAACCTGCCAGTGCCAGCGCACGACCGCGTCGTTCGTGGCGAAGTAGAGGTATTCCCCTGCGAAAGCGATGCCGGTACCGGCGCCGACACCAAACGAGCTGACGACGTCGGCCTTTCCGTCTCCGGTCGTATCGCGCAGCAGCCGCACGCCGCCGCGTGCTCCGGACACGGCAACCAACAGATCCCCGTTTTCCAGGGCGACCATATGCCGGGACGGGCCGATCGATTCGGCCACCACCAGGGAGCAAAAGCCGGCCGGCAACGTCAGTCCCGCATTGTCGGGAGCACAGACCGGCTTTCGGACCTGTGGCGTTGACCCGACAAGAAATGCGGCAAGAGCAGCAACAAGGAGGCGTAACATTCGAGAATATCCCGCTGGACGTGAGTTGCGAGAATATACAGCTTTCCCACTCCTCGTTCCCCCTCTCCCAACGGGAGAGGGGGTCAGGGGGTGAGGACAACAACTCGGAGGTGTCCGTGCCGTCCCTCAACACATTGTTGCTTGTTTTTCAGGCTGCAACGCTCCCGGCCTTCAAACAAGAAGTCGTACGAGACATTGCGAGCCGCGCGCAGTTCACACAGCAGATGGTGGATCAGATTTTCAGCTACGGCGAGCTCGGGTTCCAGGAGACTGAGACGTCGCGGTATCTCGTGGACCTGCTGCGCAAGAACGGCTTCACCGTACGCGAAGGAATCGCCGGGATTCCAACGGCGTGGCTCGCCACGTGGGGATCGGGGAAACCGGTCATCTCGCTCGGCTCCGACATCGACGACATCCCGCAGGCCTCGCAGAAACCCGGCGTCGCATGTCATGCGCCGCTGATCGAGGGCGCACCGGGGCACGGCGAAGGCCACAACTCGGGACAGGCGGTGAACATCACGGCGGCGCTCGCGGTGAAGAAGATCATGGAGCGCGAGCATCTGCCGGGGACGCTGCAGATCTGGCCGGGTGTGGCTGAGGAGCTGGTCGGCACGAAGGCGTACTTCGTTCGCGAGGGTGTGTTCAAGGACGTCGACATCGTGATCTTCTCTCACGTGGACGACAACCTGGCGACATCGTGGGGCGACGTGTCGGGCAATGGCTTGGTGTCGGTGCTGTTCAGCTTCCAGGGCCGGAGCGCGCACGCCGCGGGCGCGCCCTGGCGCGGGCGCAGCGCGCTCGATGCCGTCGAGCTGATGGACATCGGCTGGAACTTCCGGCGCGAGCATCTGCGGTTGCAGCAGCGCTCGCATTACGTCATTCCCAACGGCGGCGATCAGCCCAACGTCGTCCCGCCGACCGCCTCCGTGTGGTACTATCTGCGCGAGCTCGACTATCCGCACATCCAGGAGATGTTCGCGCTCGCCGACACCATCGCGCACGCCGCGGCAATGATGACCAGTACCACGGTGCTGCCGCCGCGCATTCTCGGATCAGCATGGCCTGGCCATTTCAATCGCGTCGTGGCCGAGGCCATGTACGAAAACATCAAGCAGGTCGGATTGCCCGAATGGAGCGACGCCGATCAGCGCCTCGCCAAGGCCTTGCAACGCGATCTGGGCGTGCCCGATTCGGGATTGGCGGTGAAGCTCGATACCCTGAGGCCGGCGTTGAAGCCCAATGAGCGCACGGGCGGGGGCTCGGACGACATCGGCGACGTGTCGTGGAACGTGCCGACGGTGACGCTGCGCTTTCCCTCGAATATCCCGGGTTTGCCCGGGCACAACTGGGCGAATGCGATCTCCATGGCCACGCCGATCGCCCACAAGGGCGCGACCGCGGGCGCCAAGGTGATGGCCATGACGGTCCTCGATATGCTCATGCGGCCGGAGCTCGTCACGCAGGCGTGGGAGTATTTCCGCAATGTCCAGACCAAGGACCTCAAGTATCAGCCGCTCATTCGCCCGCAGGATCGCCCCGCGATCGAGCTGAACCGGGACGTCATGGCGCGCTATCGTCCCGCGATGCGCCGCCTCTATTACGATCCGACCAAGTACCGCACCTATCTGGAGCAGCTGGGGATCACCTATCCCACCGAGCGCGCGGCCGACGGCAGCTGTGCGGGGAGCGCGACGCCGTAGCCAAAGCACTGTCCTCACGCCCTACCCGGCCTCCCGGGTTTCGCGAACTCACGCATTTCACTATAGTGACGTATGGTCCTTTTGCCTTGTGAGAAGGCGTAACGGCCCCGCGTCGTAGCACGCCAACCGGGGGGGGCTCGGACCGGACCCTGCTGCTCGAGTGCCGGCTGGAGCAGCTGCGCGGTGCGCTCGACGAGGCGCGCGCCGAAGCCGATCAGGCCCGCATCCGGCTCGCCGAGGCTGCCGCCCGTGAGGCCGGTGAAACCCAGCGCCTGAGCGTGGTCCAAGACGAGGTCGCCCGCGCCCGTGCCGAAATCGCCGCGCTGCACCGGCGACTGGAACAGTCTGAGGCGCTGCGCGCCAAACTCCAGGGACATCTCATCGAGTCGGAGCCGCGCGAGGACGCGCAGGAGCTGGTGCGCCTGCGACGGGAAGTGGCTGCGGCCCGGGAGCGCATCGCCGCCAGCGAACAGACAGCCTCGCAGCTGCGGGCTCGCGTGGACGAGCTGGTGGCATCCCGCGAGACGTTGCTCACGCGGGTGGTCGAGTGGCAACGCGCTGTTCGCGACGGCGACACCGAAGCCGTCGACCTTGCCGAGTTCATCGCCAGTCTGCGCCGCGCGGTCCTCGATCTCGAACGAGACAACGCCCTGGGAGAGCGCCGCGAGGCCGCCCTGCGCGAGCAGCTCGAGCAGGCGACAGCGCCCCCCCCAGCGGCGATGCCGGCGGTGACGCCGGAGCCCCCGCAGACGCCTGCGGACGATCTGGTCGCGGCGCTGGCGGCGGCAAAGCACCCACAGGACCAGGTGGAGCTGCTCCTTCGGCTCGGCCGCCGTGGCGGCGACGACGTGTTTTATGCCGTCCGGCCCTGGGCCACCGCTGAAGATCCGAACGTTCGCGCCGCGGCCTACCAGGCGCTCGGCCGGCTGCTGGAACGGGACCCGGCACGGCTCGAGCCCCACATCCGCTGGGGCATCGCCGACGCCAATCCGCACGTTCGGCGGCGCGTCGTGCTCGCCGCGGCCGCGGCGCGCGGGCTCGCCCTGCGGCCGCTCCTGGAGCCGCTTACTGGCGATCC
>Ga0222623_10000372_pt1 | contig 13821 bp, 18 predicted proteins | sample PLMtaG_FD_177336 | JGI IMG/M metagenome (GOLD analysis project Ga0222623, IMG submission 177336) | Groundwater sediment microbial communities from an aquifer in East River, Colorado, USA - PLM2_30_coex | ecosystem: Environmental > Terrestrial > Soil > Riparian zone | place: USA: East River...
CTTAAGAAATGACAATGTCTTTTGCCATGCGTCTTGAGTTTCCTTCGGAGCGTAATTATCGCCTGATGGATTTGCAAATGCATGACCAACTCCTTTGTATATATAGATCTCATTTGGTGTGCCATTTGATTTTAAGGCTGATTCAAACGCCTTTACCGTGTCAACTTGTATAGACATATCCTGATCTCCGAATATACCCAATACAGGCCACTTTATGCTTGCGAGGGTCGCATTATCTGTTACCAAACGACCGTAATAGATGATAGTAGCCGCCAATGGATGATCCTGGCTGTTTAGGGCAAGCTGTAAAGATTGTCCTCCTCCAAAACACCAGCCTAATGATACTATCTTCTCCGGATTTACATTCGGAAGTGAAGAGAGGTATTTAACCGCTGATTTTAAATTAGATGTCGCTATATCTTGATTATCCCTAATCTGCTGGGTTAATTCAGATGAACGGTTTCGATCAGTGGTAACCTCACCTTTAAATAAATCTACGGCCAGTACAACATAACCATTTTTAGCCAAAAGATTTGCCATGTTTTTGATATTCTCATTTAGTCCTTTGTTTTCATGTATCATGACGACTCCAGGTAGTTTCATGTTACTATTAATTTCACTATTGTTAGCGTTTAATTTACTTGGAAAAACAAGATATCCGTGTGCCTGATTAAAATAATCAACGGTTTTATTTTCTAATTGAACATTAGCGTTAGAAAGATCGGATTTTGTGAGATCCGTAACATTTGTTACCATATTAGAAGTCTGACCACTTATTAGTTTCACTGAGCTTCCCGATACTAAAACTGAACTAACTAGAATAACCAGAAACAAAATTCTTAGATGTATTTTATTCACACATGATTATACTAGATATTGTTTATATTTTTTATGCAATCTTATTACATTATGAACCCAAATGGTCAATCATATTGCGTATTTTTAGAATATCGAGATTTCAAAATTAAAATATTGCGCAGCTGGAAGCGAGTCATACACAAGAAATATTAGCAAAAGATAATGCTATAACGGAACAGAATATAGGTAATATTTGTTGGTAACAATGAAAATCTTGAAACCAACATTTTTAATATTGTAAAGATTTTTTATCGCAAATTAAGAATAAATGACCGATTCTTTTTTATAACGCGTTAAATAAATCTATTACAAAAATGAGAGAAAAATTTAGTCTATTAAGGTATGGTGCTGCCGGTAGTACTTTTATTGCAGGCATAATGCATCTGTCTTTGGTTGCAAATTCTATTGACAGGAACTTTAATACAGGTTTACTATTCTTAATCGGAGGACTGGCTCAAATATTTTGGGTTCTGCCTACTATAAGAGGATGGAATAAAGCTTGGTATTACGTTGGTATTGGAGGAACTCTGACTTTTATAATTATTTGGACTATTACAAGGTTTCCAGGAAATCCAATTAATGGTAGAGGGGGATCAATAGGTGAAACCGCAATTGTAGTAGAAATATTTCAAGTAGCATTTGTCGTTTTGAGCATTATAATTCTAGCCAGGGATCCAAAGCTCCGTAACTAGGTATATTCGCATAGGGAATATACCTAATCATAATAGATACCATTTACCATACCATTAAAAGATGAAAATAAATGTAGATTCTACTTTACAGTAATAAAAGTACTACAAACCGTTAATTAAGACTCAATGGTGGTAACTATTCTGTATTATGATTTGTGTATATGTGCTTTGATTTTTTCCTGCATCTCGGGTTTTAGCACGTCCTCACGTGTATAACCATGATCCTTTATTGCATGTTCTATCAAATTATCCATTAATTCATTTTCCGTTTCGCCCTTTCCTACATAATCGCAGTCGACGCCCACTTCTCTACATGATACCGATAACATTGTAAAATTATAGTGAGAAATACTATTTAAGTATGTAATATGCAAACAATGTAGTTCCCATTCTGGAGAATTACTATTTGAATATTCTGGGTTAGCTACATTATTTTAGTCATCCATTTTAAACAGTCTGATTAATTTATTAGAATTTACGAATTATAAACCCGAGACAAAGTAGAAAATTCTTGTTAGAATATCGCCAATTCGTGTTTTACAACAAATGCAAGAGCGTACTTTGGCACATCTGACTGCAACTATTTATTCATTATTTTCCAGAATATATGACTCGTATCAAAAAAAAAGTTAGAATTATGCAAGTGTTTAGATTAAACTAGTTAGTAAAGAAATAAAGAGTCGAAAGCAGTAATCTATTAGAGGAGAAGAGAAGAAAAGTTAACCAATACCTCCACTAGAAAGGTTCAATATTGTTAATTTTGTAATGACGGTCTGTTCCCCAATAGCGAACTTACGGTTGGCGGAGTATCCTTCAGATCGAGATTGACGGTAAGTATGTTTGACAATGCCCTTGACTTTGTCAAGTCGGTGAATGTAATATTGGCCATCACACTTTGCAACGACATGTCTCGGAAAGTAGTCTTTAGTGATTGTACCCCGCCGTCACTCGCTGCGGTAAATCCAGTGGGAAATGAAGTAGTCCGTAGAAGTGATCCATTTGGAGCAAACACTGCCATTACTGCGTTTATCATTTTATTTTTTAGCGACTCATCTTCAATTGTATATTTCACATTTACTCTAACTTGGTTTGCTTCAGTATTTGTTAGGGTTACAAAGCTAGAATTGCCTAATGAGATAACTATACCCTGGCTATTTTGTGCTAATGAGGAATGTGTCGAAACCGTTGTTGCATACAGGACAAAAACTGACAAGACCAAGCCTAACAGAATCATATATTTAGTTAAATTGAACATTGTTTTTATCAATCAAGATAATCTACTCTTCCTAAATAAAAAATCTTTCTTAACAATTTTTGTTTAGAAATTTCTTAATTATTTTTTTGAGGCTGGATGGTCGGATACAAATTCTTCAACGACCCTGTTCCATGCGATCGCCAAATTCTGTGTGTTGTAGCCTCCTCCGCCAAGGCCAATAACTCTACAATGAGATCTCTCATGCGCAAAATTATGCATAAATCGAGCAGCATATTCATGTGATTTCTCAGTATATTTCAAATGTGTTAAGGGATCCCCCGATAAGCCGTCTGCCCCGCACTGCAATATTATGAGCTCAAAATTCATAGAATTAATAAAATTTTCAATTTTCATAAATGCCGAAATAAAGTCACTATCAGTAGCACCAGGTGGCAGTGATAAATTTAGCTTTGTACCCTTTCCAGCTCCTGAACCATTTTCTGATTCAAATCCTGTTCCAGGATATAAGAATGAACCGTCCTCGTGAATATCGGCTATGAACAAATCAGGATCTTGTTCAAATTCGTAGTACACGCCATCTCCATGATGAGCATCAATATCAATATACAGTATTTTCCTCAAATCATATTTCTTTCTGGCATACATTATGGCAACTCCTATGTCATTAAAAACACAGAAACCTCCAGCTGCATTCCTTCTTGCATGATGCAGACCTCCAATTGGATTAAATGCATGAATAATTCCGTCGGTATTATTAATTACAGTGTCAAGGGCTAATAATGTAGATCCCACTACATACAAAGAAGCATCAAATACTCCCTTGAAGGAGGGTGTATCACCGGAGTCAAGATATCCTATTCCATCTATTGAAGATTTTTTTACAAAATTGATATAGTCTTTGTCATGAAAATAAGATATTGTATGTTCATCTGCTATGGCAGGGGAAATTACTTTCAGATTGTCAGAGCTAGTGTCCCGTGATTGAGTAATTTTTGACCAAAAGGCATCCAGTCTACGAGAATTAAATGGATGTTTCTCACCAAAGGTATAATTTGAAAGCTCCTTACCTAACACAACGGCAGTATTACACATTATCTTTTTTATGGATCCGAAGTATTAGTAGATTATCAGCAAAGAAACGCAAGCAGATTTTCATTCGGTTTAAACGAACAAACTTCGTAAGTTCATAGAATTGACTAGTAGAGGTCCTCGCACTAATGTTGGGCTTTCAAAAATGCTTTATAGTACAATTGCCCATTCTTATAAGATCAAAATGTGCTATGAATTTGAAATCCCGGAGAATGTAAAACTGACAAGTAAAAAAGCACTGGAAAAGGAAGATAATGAAGCCGAACTCGAGCTAGAGCCAATTAAGGTGCCAAATTAGACTTTCCTTTTCTTTTCTTTAACCATTGACGCTGCTGCCTTTTCGTATTGGTAGCGGTGCGTGGCTTGGATTATGGCATATGGCACCTGGTATTTTAGCGAGTTTATTACCGTATGTAAGTTTGATTCGAGTTATCAAAGTTCTTAATTAGTTCAAATTTGTTTTCAAATTTATCGAATCTTACTAGTCCTATTTGAGGAAAAATTTTCAGTGGATCTTCAGCCATGACAGTTACTGCCTGGATCTCACCAAAGAATTTTTTGCATAGTTCTAGGCTCATATTTCTAACTGTGTTTTCATCTAAAATTCCAAAACTATGAAGATACTCGTGCAAAAGTACGGTAAATAAATAAGAGTTGTATTCATAATTGGAAGTTGAATGTTTTCTTACCAAGTCTAACAGGATACTATTGATGGCAATGACGTTTGAGCCCAAAACGTGATAAGCTCCTACTCTCGTAGGCATTCCATGAAGCATCAGGCTCAAACCAGCTCGTTTCATCTCATATACTGAATTTACAGAAGACTTTACAAACTCAAACACTTCGTTAAAGTCTTTCAAATCTAATAGCTTGTTATTATTGTCGATTTTGTCTTCGGCCGTTATGATCTTTGTCACTTAATCTGATTCTTATATTCTCGTTTTACACCTATAAATCATGGCCTCTTCTTTCAGTCAATTACATGTTAATCGTACAATTGAGATAAGAACAATGCATTAGATTAATTAAGTAAATATGCTATATTCTAATACATAATTTATGGATACGCGATGGAAGGCAGACTCTGGTCTGAATGCTAGGATGGTCTTGAGTTTCGTTATCTTGGGTATACTCTATATCATATTCTTGAGTATACTTCACTATCTTGGAGTAGGATACATCCCACTAGCGATAATAGCATCTGCAATGATCTTAGCGCAATGGTATTTCTCGGACAAAATAGTTCTATGGAGTTCTGGTGCCACCATCGTATCAAAAGAACAGTATCCTAGACTACATGAAATTGTGGAAAGACTTTCAGCTAACAACGGAATCCCAAAACCCAAAGTTGCAATAGTTAATTCCATGGTCCCTAATGCTTTTGCCACAGGTAAAAGTCCTAAAAGCTCTCTGGTTGCAGTAACTTCAGGGATTTTAGATCTCTTGGATGATGATGAGCTTGAAGCAGTAATAGGACACGAATTGAGTCATGTTAGAAGTAGGGATGTTTTAGTTCTAACATTGGCCAGTGTATTTTCTATGGTAGCCTGGTATCTTGTGCAATTCGGATTTTTTGGTGGATTGCAAGGAAGAGGTCGAAACGCTTCGGGAGGTACGGCAATTGTGATTTTAGTTGCATTGATAACGTGGGTTGTAAGCTTCTTGATTATCAGAGCTATTTCAAGATACAGGGAATATTCGGCAGATAGAAGTGGAGCAATCATGACCGGAAAGCCGGATAAATTGGCTAGTGCACTTCTTAAAATAAGTGGCAAAATGGGAAATATTCCAACAAAGGAATTAGAAAACGTTCAAAAATTGAATGCATTTTTTATTATCCCCGCTCTTTCTGGAAGTTCTATTGCCAATCTATTCTCTACCCACCCTCCTGTAGAAAAACGAGTTCAAAAACTAAGGGAAATGAAAAGCGGCGCGAATGAATAATAAAAAGAATTGAATTAGCCCAAGATTGTTATTCTAAATGCAATCTAAGGCCGTTAGTGTTTGATTTTCTTACTTTATGCATGATACGGACAGATTAATTCGGGTTGTATCTGTCTCTGACACTAGGCGGGTCCAACTGGAACTGTAGGTTGTTGGTTCATGACATGTACGGTGACTATATCATCGTCTTCTCTGTCAACCTCGTCTCGTACTTTTAATTTGAACTCATATGTAACTTCCCCGGTTGCGACCTCTGGAGCCTTGAACGAAGCTTGAGGTTTATCGTCATTATCTATTTCAATGGGTTGATTATTTTGTACTTTGGCACCATTTACCCTGACTAATTCCCAATCATAGTTAACGAATTTTTTAAACCCACCTTTGCTATCAGAACCATCAAGTTTTACCTCTTGATTTTCAAAGACCTTGAAGTCATTACCTGCGTCGGCTCTAATCCTCGGATATTTCCCAGCTTCTGCTGTACTCCATGTTAAAAGTTGCATCGCAGTAAACGCGACAGCAAAAACCAGCAATACGTATACGTATTTGTTCATCCTCATAGAATGCTATGTCTCTTATAAATAATGTTTTCGGTTAAATTTTTGGTCAATTTTGTACACTTTTTTAGACTACATGATCCAGCCGCCACAAGAAGTTCTCGATACCTTAATGAGGAACATGTGGTCACTAGTACTTTACGAATTTCTAAGAGTACTCTTTAATTAGTATCAAATATCTATTCAATATATGTTTTCAAAGTAGAATATTCTAACAAATGTGCAATTTGAATGGAAAATTACTGAAAATCATGTAACGGTTTGTCCTTGTGTAGTTCTATTTTTTTCCTTATCTCTGCCTTGTGTATATTCAGGATGTGTTCGTTGGCGCAATTGTCATGCATAATACCAATTTCGCAGAATTCACAGGATGTAACAAAATCTTGATTCCTTAACTTTCTGTTACAGAATTTGCAAACTTTTGTTTCAATATCGTAGATCGAGAGAGGTTTCAACCAAGCCTCTCGCCAAAGTACACTGACGCTCACCATTAACAGAGATCTTTGATATATTATATTTATTCTAAAGTGATATTAGAATGTAAAACTCCTACCTCTGTATTATTTAGATTTCCTTTTCTCAGTAATGATATTTAGATTTCAAAAACAAATAATGGAACGGTTTTGTGTTGGATTACTTTAATTTCTTATATTGATATTTTATTAACCAATTAATCATTTTATGTTGTATGAATACCAGAGTCATCAATAAAGCTTCAGCTGGGAATGGCTCTCCCTTGGCATTTATTGCATTACTATATCTATGACAGTCATTTAACATTTGTAAAAATAATCTTCTGTCCTCTGAATATAACATGTCAGCAAAACCCTTCCATGATTCGATTTCTCGTATTAGAATATCATCTTCTGGAAATAAGATCATATATATCACTAAGTTAGATCCATTGCAAATTTTATATTGGATTTAGATAATTGAAACAGTTTTTTATAATTATGAAATACAATGGACATTAAAATAGCTTGTACTCTGACAGGTCTAACACATTGATAGGATGCAGTATTATATAGTCGTGTAAGTGAAAACATTTCATCAAATATCTTCTTGTCTGTTTTATCAAGGAGATTTCGGAATGGTTTCCATTTTCGCTCTTCAATTGTACTTGAGATTCTGAATGATGGAATTGTTCTGCCCATGTTATCATCTACTTATTTGAAACTATTAGTAAGTCGTTCTTGGATATTAAATATTTCCTATTCATGGTAACACAATTAGTAACATATTTGCAGGATTTTTCATTTATTTTCACGTTAAGTCGCTCACTGGATTTGTTTTGAATAATTTCTATATTTTTATTAAACAAAGGAAGTAGCGTATTGCAATATAAATCTGAAATAGAAAGAAGTTTATTTAATAGTATTGAAGTTATAAATAAGATATTATTTTTACGAGATAATATCAATATGGCATCCATAATTTCTTTTATTAATGATTTAGCTTCTTTGATATCGATTTCATCTTGAATAAACATATCAAACAAATCTGGAATCAATATCAATTTAGCATTGAATTTATGAATCATATTTGGTAGCTTATAGACTATTAAATGTACAAGTTGATATAATGTAAAAACCCTTGTTACCACTACTCTTTGTAATACTTGTTTGGTATTCAATCCATACTGTCGTCCAAATTCTACATACTGATACACATCTGTGCTGTTCCCTGCATCTATAACTAATACATTTGAATGAGATGTACAATTGGATATAAAACCACAAGACCTTCTAGGAACTAAGCAACATATTCCAATTCTTGTTAAAAGTATATTTGTAAGTTCTGAAATTCCTACAACACACACAATATCGTGAATTTCAAGTTCTATTGCAGACGTTAATCCTCTAATTTCAAGTTTAACATTATCAAGATATTCATAAGCATTTTGGAATTTTGGTTCATAATCATTTTGATTAAATGTAGTAAGATGAGACATGAGTTCTTTTTAGAATGTTGGAATATTTAACAAAGGAAGCTCCTGTGAGATGGGGAGGGGGATTTGAAAGAAGTGATAATCTAATGATTCAAAAATACCGGCTATAAGACATATCATACTAGGTATACCGGCATGCAAGATATTAACGGCAGTTAATTTCTAAGCAGTTTTCACGAGTTGTATTTACAGAGTATAATATTTGCGTTGGGAATCAGGCGATAAATGGAAGTCTGATGTACAGATAAATATCTAAAAATATATATCATTATCATGAAAATTCCTCTATACCAAGTTTTTATAATTACATTACTCATAGTAGGATCATCCACAGTTGTTGAAGGAAGTGGTATAGATAATAAAGAAAAGAAAAAAATCTCCGAAAGTCTAAATCATAGTGAAGTAAAGAATCTAACTCAGAACGAAGATGATTCTGTATATCCCCAGATAAGCTCATCATCAAATAGTGTATATGTGGTCTGGCAAGAATCTGTAGGGAATTACGCAAGTAAAAATTATGATATATTCTTTATGAAGAGTAACGATGAAGGAGACACTTTTGGAGACCCAGTAAACCTTAGTAATAACCCTGGATTTTCGGAACATCCACAAATCGCAGCTGTTGGAGATAATATCTATATTGCGTGGGTGGACGACTCCTCTGGCGAAAGAAAAATAATGTTTTGCAAGAGCCCCGACAGTGGTATGACATTCTCTGAAAACATCGTTGTAGCTCAGAACACAATAGGTCCACATCATGCCGAGCTGGCCGCAAAAGGGAAAAATGTCTACATAATATGGAATGGATTTGACACAGAAATTAACAATAAGGTATTATTTAGTAAAAGTGACGATGAGGGTGAAACTTTCCGAGAACTCAGAGAGATTGGCAAAGCTGATGCAGAAACCTATCCCAAGATAGCCGCAAATGCAGATGGTTATTACATAACATGGGATAAAAAGAAGGATAAAGATACAGAAATCTTGTTTATTAAAGGTCAAGAATACAACAATGGATATAGTGATACTAATCCTAGAAGACTAAATACCCAAGGAATAGGTGGAGGTGAATCTCAAGTGGCTGCATTTGCTGATCACGCACTAGTTTCTTGGACTAGCAATTTGCCAGTAGATAAAAAATATGTTTACATTAAAAGTAGCGGAAACAATGGTAACGATTTTGGGAGTACAATTATCATATCTTCTATTAACTCGTCAAATGTGGAGAATATGATTATTAATGACACTATATACGTCTCGTGGCAAGATGATATAAATGGTAATCAAGATATCTACCTGAGCACGAGTAAAATCAATGAAATTAGTGAGGATATGCCAGTAAATGTTAGCGACAATACTGGAGTCTCAGAATGTCCGTCTATTACAGTATCACGAAATGGAATTCACATGGTATGGGAAGATAATACAACAGGAAATCATGAAGTATTGTATAAACGCTTAACTTAACTCCAATGATGTTATGTCTGTTTATTAGTAAACCCAAAAACCCAATTATTTGTCCCGACCGGCTCCAAATAAACTCAAAATACTAGTTACCATCATTCCAACTGTATACGAAGATTGAAATTCTTGTAAATACGGAATAAAATGCGCAGTAAGTAGGGTTCCTAATGCAACTAACGAGCCGTATTCAGTTACCTTTTTTAGGATAGTACGATCCTTATTAAAAGGAGCGAGAAGCATACCCAATATCCATACACCAAATAACCAAAACATCACTTTCGATGCAATAAATGAAGTAGCAGAGAAGGAAGCTCCGAAATACATTGCAGTAACTATAAAATCGCCCATCATTAAATTTGGAAATATTGAATCAAATGATCTAAGCTTTGTGATATAGTATCCAAAAATAGCACCAGCGATAGCAACAGCTGCTATACTCCCCCCAACAAAAGGAACATTGTTAATACAATGGAAAAAAAGGACGTATGGGCTAATACTACCACAAAAAACATAGCTAGAAACTATTGACATCATAAATGATTTTACAATTACACTAGCCAAAAAAAGTAGAACTTTATGAGATCGCTCCAATTTATTCAAAAAATGGTGTTCCTAGGAAATATTCCACACCAAACTTAATACTTGCATAAATAAAACCTTATTTGATTAGCGAAATACTAATTTTATAATTCCAAATTAACATAAGGGTGGAAATTAAACTTTTTGAAATCGATGTAGAAGTGAAGAAACACTAAGAACAGCGCTTCTGTTTGAAATATCATATTTACAGCTTTAATAATAAAAAATAATATTTACTACTTGAGAGATAGTCTATTTAATAAGGGCTCACGCAGAGGTTCAGGTACGATATCGTCGAAAGTTTGATTTGTCAATTTTTGTCTAATTTGAGCAAGTTCCTCTCCAGTGATACTTTGCAAGACTTTAGTCAACGTGAAATTGTCCAAGAGTTTGAGGCTTTGCTCAATTACTATTGATTCCTGATTGACCAAACCATAAGTAGCAATGTTAGTTGGCGAAAGAGAGGATAGGTCTTTAGCAATACTGCAGGCAGTAGATGAATAATTCCCGCTATCGCACTTTACAACAAGATCGTTGGGAGGTGGTGGATTTGGTACTGTTGCATATTTAGCAGCGTCTACTTCCCAAAATGGAAGAATGAACAAAAGAACCAAGACGAGAAAAATTTTCAACATCACATATTTTAATAGACAAGATATATACTTTATTGATCAAAACAAAGCACTTAAAACTGTTAGAACAATTGTAGTTGGATGCTAGGCAATGATGCTGGGATTAAATTTAGTCATGGTCATGTAACTTTGGGTATTTATGAATCTAAATATGAAATCAACTGTCCTCTGGCGTATCCCTTTCCTATCTTGGTAATCTTAATTTTTACTCTATCATCAGGTTTTGTCCCTCCGACGAAAGTGACCAGACCTCTTATTCGTGTAACGCCAGAATCGCCATTCCTGCTCATATCTAGGATGATTACGTCGTACTCATCTCCAATCTTTACTGGAAATTGAAAAGATGATTCACGGAATGATCCTTGTCTAGGTAAATAAGTATTCCGCTCTTTGTTATTATTTACATCACGCAGGGAATCGTCCAAAGTATCCAATCTTGTCTTAATTTAGATATACACATATTTCAATATTAATTTCCTGTATTTTTATAGTCCAATTGCCACATGGATTAAATTGCCACAAAATCATTAATATTACAATATGATATGCCCTCTATTGATCGGATACTATCTCAAAGCTCATCCATTGTAAATTTGTTATAACACATATTGCATCTAAATTTCTCATTTCCAGGATTACTTGAAAGTACTTCAAGTTGACTTTTAGTCCTACATTTTGGACATTTTCCGTAAACAGTTTTTCTGGTTATGAAAATGATAGTATTATAATGAATATAAATATTCTACTATAGTGATTTCAGTCGAATTGTCGCTGGTCTACCACGATGCAATGCCTTTACTATTTCTAGATATAATAGATTAAAGGGCCATTAAATCCAGACAAAGAATTGCGTGCTCAGCCTAAATCAATGGCAATATTAGTTATTTGAAATTATTTGATATCAAAACTTGAATTTTTTTTACCAAAATTATCGCCACAGTTAGAGTTTGACAGCGGCAGTGGATTTTAGAATGCAGTTATTCTTTCAAATTTATCAGGTTCAAACCGCTGCCATAAAGCCCCAAATATTGACCCAAGAATCACCCAAAACATTACGATTGTTGAACCACTGACAACTCGAAAAGTATCAATCAGATTCATCGATATCGATATCTGGTCTGGATTAGGTGGCATGACGAGATAAGTTACTGTCATGATAGTTCCATATAAAGCGCCGGCAATCATAGCTTTTCTCGAAGCTGTTTGATTCAGTTTTTTGGCGATGATAGCAACTGCAAGTGCGCTAACTCCGGAAATAAAAAGAAACGCGACAAATAATCCTTGGCGATAATAAATCGTGTCAGGATCTCCAACCGCAGGAGGGTTTGAGGGATATTTTAGTGCAGGGACTATAAAAAGAACAAGACACAAAATCGACGCTAAGAATATCGCCTTTGTCTTGGCATTATTGCCTGGTAATGATTTTCTTGAATAAGCAAACACTATCCCAAATAATGAGGATAAAGAAATTCCATAAATAATACCTCCTACTACTTCCCCGCCCTTTTGCCATATTCGGTAACCGGCGATTTCATCCATATTCACGGATTGGCCCGCATTGATGTCGTTGTTTAATTCTATTCCAATCGCCTGATCAATAAATGGTTCGACCACCGCTAGGTTGATCAATCCCAGAATTGCGCCTGCTGTAGCGCCAGAAACAAGAGTAATGAAAAGAAATGAAAACGTTCTCATAATTGGTTCAATATCCAGTGCGTTGCTAGTGACACGGAAATCCGGAAGCGTGTCTCATATCATGAACGAATTCATGTAGCCACTTGTTATCGAAGGCCTGTTTCCCTTCAACAAGACTAAAAAGCTGTCCTTGATCAAATCCCGATACGAATAATCCAAATAACATAATTGCAACCAAAATACCTATTGCTATTTTGGAAATGTCTGAATTTTCTACTAATAGTTGCCTCGTGTATGACATCCTTTTTGATTAATATTCCTTATATATATAAATAATTGGTTGGTTTATCCAACAAGAAGCCTTTATTCTCAAATTGTATAAATTACGCTTTAAATTGTTAAATCATAAACTTAATGCACACCTATGTGAGGACGCTCCAAAAGGTAGCCAGTAGAATTGCGCCAAGTCGAATTCTTTCGTTCGAGATGGTTCACGTATTGGTGACATTGCAACTTATTCAAGAAAGAGGCCATGTAAGTAGGCATACTCTATGCAAGAAATTGGATCTTGGAGAGGGAACAGTAAAGACACTGGTCAAACACCTTAAAATCTACGATCTTATTGAAACTGACAAGACGGGAACACGAATAAGTACAAAAGGCAGCAAATTGCTTTCAGAACTGCTAGTATCAATTCCAGCTGAAATGAGCATTTCCACATGCTCTGTTGCACTGGGTAAATTCAACTATGCAATTTTGATTAAACAAATGAGCTATGTAATTAGATCAGGAATTGAACAAAGAGATGCCGCGATTAAAATGAACGCATTGGGCGCAACTACGCTTGTTTATAAGGACGATAAATTCATGATCCCAAATACCAATTTTAACGCGCTTCATAGAGAACAAAAGCTACATACTTTGTTAGTGGATAGCTTGAAACCAGAAGAAGGAGACGTATTGATTGTTGGAAGTGATAATATATCCGAAAGAGCAGCAGAATTTGCAGCAAAAAGCGCCGCGCTTGTAACAATTATGAATCATGAAAAACACATTTACTAATGAGTCTGGAAAACAAATTTTGAGTACTTGGAATTTTTGAGTACTAGTAATTGTAATAACTCATTTAAGTCTCCTGAATAGATAAAAAGCCAAATGGAATCAAATAAAAATTTACTATTTGGAGTATTTGCAGTACATAGTCCAG
>Ga0222623_10000374_pt1 | contig 13817 bp, 13 predicted proteins | sample PLMtaG_FD_177336 | JGI IMG/M metagenome (GOLD analysis project Ga0222623, IMG submission 177336) | Groundwater sediment microbial communities from an aquifer in East River, Colorado, USA - PLM2_30_coex | ecosystem: Environmental > Terrestrial > Soil > Riparian zone | place: USA: East River...
GCAGCGTCGAGGACCGCCACCCCGCCCCCGAGAACGTGATCCTCGATCGGCTGGACATAGCGGGCCCTGACCCCGACGAGGGAACGAGTGTTGACCGATAGCTTCGTCGGCGAGGGTGACGCGACGATGATCCGGCGGGCCCATGGCAGGAACCCCGTCGCAAGCTCGAAGCCGGAGTTCTGCTTGCCGATGATGAAGACCCGCTTGTCCGCGTACGACTCGGCCGGTTGGGTGGCTGCGTAGTGGGCGGCCAGCTCGATGCCCGCCGTCTGGGGCACATACGGCTCGGCGATGCCGACGGCGACGACGAGCACGTCGGTCCGGTACTCCCCATCGGTCGTCTCGACGACGAACGTGTCGCCCTCCGCCGCCGATTCCCGCCTCGTGCCGGTCCAGCGGCAGCCGTATCGAGCGCGGATCCCGGTCCGATCGGCGAAGGCCTCGAGATTGGCCTGCATCTCGGGCCGCGAGGGAAAGTACGAGGTCCCGTCCATGATGTCCGGCATGATCGCCCGGTGTTCTGTGTCGTCGGCCAGGAGGCTGTTCCAGTCGTAACGCTCGTAGGCCGGCTCAAGGCGAGGGACCGGCGCGTACGGCTTCGTCCACGACAGGAGCCGCTGGAAGAACGGCCAGCGCCGGAACATGCCGCCCGGCGCCGCATCGGCCGACAGGAGCGCATGGTCGATCCCGAGCCGGCTCAGGGAATACGAGACCTGGAGGCCGCCCGGCCCGCTCCCGACGACGATGACCGGGTAGGAACCCGGCGGGAACGGGCGGTCGCTCAGCTCCGCCACCGGTTCGCGTTCCGAAGCCGGCGCGCCTGGGCCTGGAGCATCCGGTACATGATCGATGGGTTGTCGAGGAGGAACGGCCGGACCTCGGCGCCGGCGAGGACGAGGCAACGCAGCTCCCGGACCGCCACCACGTCGGCCACCGGCGGCTCGCCGAGCAGGATCGACACCTCGCCGAAGAAGTCGCCACGGGACAGCGTCGCCCGCTCTTCGCCGTCGATGACCACGCTGGCGTCGCCGTCGAGGATGATGTGGAACGCCGACCCGGAAAGGCCTTGGCGCAGGACCCGCTCGCCTTCCTGGTACAGGCGCTCCTCGAACGTGTGGGCGACGCGCTCGAGCTGTGGAGTCGGCAGGTCCGCGAACAGGGCGAAGCCCGCGATCTGGTCGACGAGCTCGAGGCGGCTGGCCATCGCGATACGCTCCTCCGCGTGTGGGGATCTCCCTCCGCGCATTCTGCCACTCGGCCCCCCACTCGGCCCGCGCCGCCGGTTGACGACGGCCCCGTCCGGCGGCAGCATCAGCGGAGTTCAAGAGGAGGTTTCGTTGACACTCACCCGGGACCGGAGATCCGAGTTGCTCGGCGCCTGTCGGCTGTTCACTGGAGTGACCCCAACCGACCTCGCGGCGGTCGCCGATCGTGCCATCGAGGTCGAATTTCCGGCCAACCGGGTCATCGCCCGACAGGGCGAGATCGGGACGGGATTCTTCCTAGTCGTCGACGGCTCGGTTCGGGTCATCCGCGACGGTGACGAACTCGCGGTTCTTCGCCCCGGCGAGTTCTTCGGCGAGCTCTCGGTGCTCGACGGCCTGCCGCGCGTCGCGCAGGTCGTCTCGGTCGAGCCGACGCGCTGCCTCGCGCTTGCGTCGTGGGACTTCGAGCGGGCGGTCCTCGACCACCCGACGCTCGCCCTGGCCATCCTCCGCGGGCTCGCCGCCCGGGTTCGTTCCGTTACGGAGCAGCAGCATCACTGACGAGGGATCCGCCACGCTCGTGCGCCCGAAACCGACCGGGACCGTTACGTTCCTGTTCACCGATATCGAGGGCTCGACCAAGCTCGCCCAGGAGCTCCGCGGCGAGCGCTGGACCGACCTCCTGGCCCGCCACCGCGAACTGATCCGAGCGGGCATCGCGTCCGTCGGCGGCCACGAGGAGAAGACCGAGGGCGACGGCTTCGTCGCGGTGTTCCAGCGCGCGTCTGATGCGGTCCGTGCCGCCGTCGACGCTCAGCGGCGACTGGCCGCGGAACCCTGGCCCGACGACGTCGTGTTGCGCGTGCGGATGGGCCTCCACAGCGGCGACGGCACGCTCGACGCCGACGGCGAGTACATCGGCGCCGACGTCCATCGCGCAGCCCGGGTCGCGGCCGCCGGTCACGGAGGTCAGGTCCTGCTCTCCGAGACCACATCGGCCCTGATCGCCGACGAACTGCCCGAAGGGGTCGGGATCCGCGGGCTGGGCGAGCACCGCCTCAAGGACCTCCGGCCGGAGCGGATCTGCCAGCTCGTGATCGACGGCCTCCAGGCCGACTTTCCACCGATCCGGACCCTTGACCGTCGTCCCAACAACCTGCCCACGCAGCTGACGAGCTTCGTCGGACGGGAGACGGAGCTGCGGGACGCGGCGCTCCTCGTCGCGAGCACCCGACTCCTGACCCTCACCGGGCCCGGCGGCACCGGCAAGACCCGCCTGTCGCTCCAGCTCGCGGCCGACGTCGCGGATGGGTTCAGCGACGGCGTCTGGTTCGTGCCCCTCGAGCCCGTTCGGGACCCGACCCTCATCGCGTCGCGAATCGCCAGCGTCCTCGGGCTCGTCGAGTCGGCCGGCCGGTCCGCGCGAGATCTCCTCGTGGATTGGCTCGGGCAGCGCCAGATCCTCCTCGTGCTCGACAACTTCGAGCAGGTCATCGAGGGAGCTCCGCTCATCGCCGATCTGCTGCGCTCGAGCGAGCGGCTGTCGGTCATCGCCACGAGCCGGGCGCCGCTGCGCATCTCAGGTGAGCAGGAGTACCCGGTTCCCGGCCTGCCGGTTCCGCGCGACATCCTCGCCCTGTCGGAGCTCGAGAAGCTCAACCTGCCGCAGGAGGAGCGGGATCTCGCCGCCGCCGGAATCTCGCAGTACGAGGCCGTCAGGCTGTTCATCGCCCGTGCGGTCGCCGTTCGGCCGGACTTCACCGTCACCAACGAGAACGCTCCGGCGGTCGCGGGGATCTGCTCTCGGCTGCACGGGATGCCGCTGGCGATCGAGCTTGCGGCGGCGCGCGTTAAGCTGCTCCAGCCGGAGGCGATCCTCGAGCGGCTCGAGCATCAGCTCGGCGTGCTCGCAGCCGGCTCGCGCGACCTCCCCGAGCGGCAGCAGACGCTCCGCGGAGCGATCGCCTGGAGCTACGACATCCTCGCCGAGGGCGAGCGCCGGCTGCTCTGGCGGCTCGCCGTCTTCGTCGGGGGCTGCGATCTGGAAACGGCGGAGGCCGTCTGCGGGCCGGCCTCGGAGATCGGCTGCGAGGTCCTGGACGGCCTCATGGCCCTCACCGACCAGAGCCTCGTCCGGGCGGAGGAGATCGGCGGCGTCACCCGGTTCCGCCTGCTGGACACGATCCGCGAGTTCGCCGCGGAGCAGCTCGACGCCAGCGGCGAGCGGAAGGAGATCGAGCGGCGGCACACGGCCGCCTTCCAGAATCTCGCGGAAGCGACCGCCCCGAAGCTCACGGGCAAGGATCAGCGACGCTGGCTCGGCCGCCTCGAGCTCGACCACGACAACATCCGGGCGGTCCTCGAACGCGCCACCGCGGCCCCGGAGCCTGCCGTGGCGATCGGGATCGCATTCGCGATGTGGCGCTACTGGCAGAAGCGGGGACACCTCGCCGAAGCCCGACGGCGGCTCGATGCCATCGCCTCGCAGCCGTGGTCGCGGGACGACCCCGTCCTTCGGGCGAAGCTGATGGAGGCGCTCGGCGGCGTCGGCTGGTGGACCGCCGATCCGGCCGTGATGATCCCGGCGTATGACGAAGCGCTGGAGCTTTGGCAGGCGATCGGTGACAAGCGAGAAATCGCCAACGCGCTCTACAACAGCTCCTTCAAGTACGCCCTGGCAAGCGATCCTGCCGAGAGCGATCCGGATGGAACGGGCTTCCAGGCGATGAAGCAGGCGCTCGGCCTGTTCCGCGAGGTCGGTGACGACCACGGCGCTGCCAACGCCTTGTGGGGGATCGGCAACTACCGCTACTTCAAGAACGCGCCGGACCAGGGCATCGAGTACGTCCAGGAGGCCCTCGAGATCTTCCGGCGGGTGGGCGACCAGTCGATGGAGGCGTGGTCGCTTCACATGATCGGCACAGGGTTCATCCGGCTCGGAAGGTTCGATGAAGCGAGTGGTGTGCTGCGGGATGCCCTCCGCCTGTTCCACGCAGCTGGCGACGTCGCCGGCATCACGCTGGCCCTCGATGACCTGGCATCGGAGGCCGTCGGACTGGGCGATCTGCCGCGAGCGGCCCAGCTCTGGGGGGCCGCGCGAGCGCTGTCGGCGGCGAGCGGCGTCGGCCTCGCCGACCTCGTCGATACGAAGTACGAGTTCAGTCACCGGCCGAACGCGCGCAACTCCATGGACCCGGCCGACCTCGAGCGCTATGCCCTCGTCGGTCGGTCGATGACCCTCGATGAGAGCGTCGCCTTTGCGCTCGGCGTGCCCGTGGACCAGGTTCAGGGCCCCCACGAGCACGTCGGCGGGACCCCGGGATGATGTCTGAGTCCGACGCCCCACGTGCGAGTCCCGCGATTCTCCTCCTCGACGCCGACATCGACGAACCGCCGGGCGCCGCCGCCGTCGATCCCGGCGTCGTCGTCCTGACCTGCGCCAACTGTGGGGCGCAGATGGACGAGCGCAAGTGCAAGCTCATCTGCACTTGCGGCTACTTCCTCTCCTGCTCTGACTACTACTGACCGACATGAAGATCCGGCCCGACCCCATCCAGCTGACCGTCGAGACGCCGGCCGACAGCGACCTGGCCTGGGAGACGATCACGGATCCGGATCGGATCGGGGAGTGGTTCACGGATGCCAGCCCGCTCGGCCGACCGGGCGACGCGTACCGGCTGGACTTCGGAGACAGCGCCGTCGCTGGCGCGGTCGTCAGCGTTGATCCAGGCCGAGGCTTCGCCTACACGTGGGCCTGGGAAGGCAGCGAGGAGGGCTCCGAGACGCTCGTCAGCTGGACGGTCCAGCCACTCCCCGGCGGTGGGTCACGGATCAGCCTCGAGCACGGCGGCTGGCCGGAAACGACATCGGACGACAGCGCCCGTGACGACCACCTCGGCTACTGGGAGGCGTACCTCGAGGACCTCGCGGCCCTGCTCGCGGGCTGAGCGACGGCGGACGCTCCACCATCGAACGACTAGACTTCGATCCATGACTGCCGAGCCGACGACCGCACCGGGAGGAGAGCCGCCGGCCCGCCAGAAGTCGGCGATCCCGAAGAACCCTGGCCGGCGCGAGCTCGGGATGAAGGCGACGCTGCTCTTCCCCGATCGCGAGATCGTCGAGAAGTTCTACGTCCCCCTCATCTACACGGCCTGCCGGACGTGCTACTCGGAGCTGGAGCCGCAGGAGATCTTCCGGCGCGCAGTCGCGGGCGAGGTCGACCCGGCCAAGCAGCAGAAGCTCATTCAGGGAGTCATCGAGTCGGGGCATGGCTCCACGATCGAGCACATCGTCTTCACGTTCGGGATCAGCGGCGTATCGCGGACGCTGTCGCACCAGCTCGTGCGGCATCGGGCGGGTGTCGCATTCGATCAGCAGAGTCAGCGGTATGTCACGTTCAAGGGCGCGTCGACGATGCTGCCGGCCTCGATCGAGGACGCCGACGACGACGTCCGCGAGGCCTACCAGGGCGCGGTCGAAGGATCGATGGGCGTGTACGGCGATCTCGTCGCCGCGGGCATCCCGGCCGAAGACGCGCGGTTCGTCTTCCCGAACGCGACCCGGACGAACCTCGTGATGACGACGAACCTGCGGGCGCTCATCCACATGTCGGGCCTTCGGCTATGCACGATGGCCCAGTGGGAAATCCGGCGGCTCTTCCAGCTCATCCGCCATGAGATCTTCCAGGTCTCGCCGTTCCTCGGCTCGTTCCTCGCCCCGAAGTGCGTCGCCCTCGGTTACTGCGACGAAATGGGCAACCGCGACGAGCACTGCCCGATCCGCCCTCACAAGGACAACGTCCTCAGCGCCTGGGCGGAGAAGGCGAAGGCGGCGAAAGAGGCCGGTCGGGAGCTCAAGGTCCGCTGAGGGTCGGGTCGGAGTCTCCAACGTGGCTCCGGCCGCCTTGATCGCCATCGTCGTCGCATCGATGCTCGTTGGCTGCAATTCTGGTCGCGGCCCCCTGCCGGCGCGACCCACCCGCAGCCTCGCGCCGACAATCATCAGCCTGGTGACGAAGGTCGACCAAGACGGATCGCCGGTCGTCCTGACCCTCGCCTCGGGCGACCGCATAGACTTCGAGGGGATCGGCGGCGAGCGTGAGGTCTACAGGCGCGGGAACCTGGAGCCCGGCGACCTCCTCCTGGCGGGCCCCGGCAATCCCGCCGACTGGTACGCCTTGCTCAGTCCGACGAGCACTGTTCGCACCGGCAGTAGCAAACCCGATCCGGCGTGCTGGGCAATCAACGGGGGCGCGTTCGAGGACGGCGACTTCATCGATTTCAGCAACGGCTTGCGACTGCCAAAGGCCGCCGGGTTCAGCGTCGTCGATGACTACATCGAGGATCCATTCCCGGCTCGCGGCTCGGACGAGTTCTGCGTCAACCAAGAAGGCCAGGTCACGAGCCTCGTCTACATTTTCCTTCCGTATTGAGTCGCGCCATGGGAATTGTGATACCGACCGAACTCGTCTCGCGCGCCGGACGCAGATATCGGGTCAGCGCCTTCGCGCATGACGGTACGCGCCACGACGTCTACGAGGGCGGATCCGGCCCGACCGTCATCCTCATGCACGAGGCCGGCGGGCTCGAGTACACGACGCTCGACATCGCCGACCGACTCTGGGCCGAGGGCTTCCACGTCCTCCTTCCGGTTCTCGTCGGCCGACCTCACGCTGACGGCAGCGGCAGCTCCGTGGTCGCGAACCTCCTGAAGCTTTGTGTGTCCCGCGAGGTGTTCGTCTTCCTCACGGGGCGGACGAGCCGGGTCGCCACGTGGCTGCGGGCGCTGGCGGCGAGGGAGAAGGGCGACCATCCGGGCGTCGGCGTAATCGGGATGTGTTTCTCGGGCGGGTTCGCGCTGGCGGCAGCTGTCGACGAATCCGTCATCGCGGCGATCGGCAGCCAGCCGGCGCTGCCGTGGCCGCTGCTTCCGGGGAGCGGCGCGGATCTCGGGCTCTCGCCCGCAGACCTGACCTGCGTCAGGGAGCGCTATCGCGACGGGAAGTTCGGGTTCCTCGCTACCCGCTACACAATGGACCGTGGATCGCCGGGCGATCGAATCCAGCGGATCAAGACGGAGTTCGGGACCGACGTCGTCATCGAGCCGATCGGCACGGCCCATTCCGTCCTCGCGAACGCCGCCGACCCAACGAAGCCAGACCCCGTGGCAGTACCGGCGCTCGAGGCGACGATCGCGCTCCTCAAGGATCGGCTACGACCGGCGTCGGCGTCAGGCTAGGTCCGCGACGAACGTGGCCAAATAGCCACACCCGGACTACAAGGCCACCTTCCGAGGGACTGACGGCCGGTTTTCGCGGTCGGTTAGCCTCCGGCAGCTGCCGCTGCGCGCCATCCTGCCTTCCGTGGGCTTCGAAGTCGGCCTAACAGTCCGAGGACGGATATTTGGCCAGGTACCGGCAGACCTGGGAGCCGGCGCTCGGCGTCAGGCTAGGTCTGCGACGAATCGGCGGATCACCTTCGCCAGGCGCGGGCCGGCCTCGGCGCCAGCGGCCAGGACCTCCTCGTGCGTGAGCGGCTCGCCGCTGTAACCTGCACCGGCGTTCGTGACGAGCGAGACGCCGCACACGTCCAGGCCGCACCAGCGGGCCGCGATGCACTCGAGGACCGTCGACATCCCGACCGCGTCGGCGCCGAGCGTCCGGAGCATCAGCACCTCCGACGGGGTCTCGTACTGCGGCCCGAGCAACCCGGCGTAGATGCCCTGCTCGAGGTCGACGCCCTCGGCGCGCCCGGCGGCAAGGAGTCCGTCTCGCAGCCGCGGATTCCACGCGTCGGTAAGGTCCTGGAAACGCGGCCCGATCTCGTCGGCGTTCGGTCCGAGGAGCGGCGTTCGGCCCGTCAGGTTGAGGTGGTCGCGGATCACCATAAGCGTCCCCGGCCCGAACGCCGGATCGACCCCGCCCGCCGCGTTCGTCAGGACGACGATTCGCGCGCCGAGCCGGCGAAAGAGCAGCACGGGCTGAACGACGAGGCCGGGATCGTTGCCCTCGTAGACGTGGAATCGGCCCTGGAGCATGACGACGTTCTTGCCAGCGAGCCGTCCCAGCAACAGCCGTCCGACATGCCCGGGCGCCGTCGCCGCCGGCCAGCCTGGCAGCTCGGCGAAGGGGATCGCCATCGGGACCTCGACGTCGTCGGCGAGCCCGCCCAAGCCTGACCCAAGGACGATCCCAACCTCGGGGACGATATCGGTCCTGGTTCGGACGGCCGCCTCAAGCGCCGCGAGACGGGCAGGCTGTTCGGCCGGCGGGATCGGGCGGGAGGGGTCGATCGGGTCGCTCATAAGCGTGCGGGCCTCCGGGTGAGCGTCCAGGGGGAAGACGGCCGGGGCCCGCGGCTTTGTCGGCCCGACGGATGTACCGACACCGGGATGCCGGTCGCAGTCCGTCGGGCGTTCGCCCGCGAGTCGGCCGGAGCCAACGATCGCGGGCAACAAAGCGCCCGAAGCGACCGGTCCAGATCGGAGGCCCTTGATGTGATCTCGGTTTCTCCGGTCTCTGACGGCCCCTTCGGGCAAGACCTACGGTACGGCGCGGGCGTCGGACAGGTCAACGCGCTTATCCACGAACTTCCGCCCACCATGCGCGGAAGTATCCACGAGTTCTCGACCGATGTGGATGCCGCGTGGATAACTCTGTGGATGCTGCTCTCTCAGCCGCCCATCGCGAACATCTCGACCCGTGGCAGGTCGGCGGTCGCTGCGGTGCGGAGGTCGGAATAGCGGTCGTCGCGGACGCGCCAGACGCGGGCGATCGCCTCACGCAACTCGTCATCCGACGCCTCGCTGCGGACGACGGCCCGCAGGTCGTGGCCATCGGCGGAGAAGAGGCAGGTATAGAGCTTGCCCTCCGCCGAGATCCTCGCCCGGGTGCAGTCTCCGCAGAACGGCTGACTCACTGACGCGATCACGCCCACCTCGCCCGACCCGTCGCGGTATCGCCAGCGATTGGCGACCTCGCCGCGATACTGCGCTGGCAGCGCTTCGAGCGGCATCTCGGCGTCGATCGCCGCGGTGATCTCCGCCGCCGGCACGACGTCGTCGAGCCGCCAGCCATTCGTGTGGCCGACGTCCATGTACTCGATGAACCGCAGGATTACGCCAGCCTCGCGCGCCCAGCGCGCCATCGGGACGATGCTCGTCTCGTTGATCCCGCGGCGGACGACCATGTTGATCTTGACGGGCCCGAGGCCGGCTTCCTGGGCCGCCGCGATCCCATCGAGGACCTTCGCGACCGGAAAGTCGACACCGTTCATCGCCGCGAACGTCGCGTCGTCGAGCGAGTCGAGGCTGACGGTCACCCGCTGGAGCCCGGCGTCGCGCAACTGACTCGCCAGCCGCCGCAGGGCCGACCCGTTCGTCGTCAGGGTCAGGTCGAGCGAGCCACCGTCGGGTCGGCGGATCGCGGCCAGCATCCCGATCAGGACCGGCAGGTCGCGCCGGACGAGCGGCTCGCCGCCGGTGATCCGTAGTTTCTCGGCGCCGAGCGAAACGAACGCCCGCGCCAGCCGCTCGATCTCCTCGAAGCTCAGGACCTGGTCGCGCGGCAGGAACGCGAAGTCCGGCCCGAAGATCTCCTTTGGCATGCAGTAGGTGCAGCGGAAGTTGCAGCGGTCGGTGACCGAGATACGAAGATCGTGGAGCGGCCGTCCGAGCAGGTCCGTGACCCCGTCGGAGCCCGGCACAGCGCGATCGTCGATGGCAGACACGTCGCTATCGTACCCGCGGATAGACGGCGTGCCTTCGGGCGGCGTAGCGCCGTTTGTTGCTTCCAGTTCACCAGCGACTATTACGACGCGGCGAGAAGGCCGTTACGCGCCGGCCACGCGTGGCGTTCGTGCCTTGTAGTCGCCCGGTGCATGCAACAGACGTGGTCCCGGCCGCGAGGTGAATACCATTCCCCAGAAGACTGGTAAGAAACGTTGGGCGACGTGCGGAGCGGCGGCCCGGCGACACCCGCGGGGCTCGGTGGCGTCCGGGGATGTCTGGTGCGAGGCCGGTACCACTGGGACGCGGCGCTGGTACCTCTAGCGGACTCCACCGCACCCACCCACGCGGCCATGATGCGGACACGCCCCGGAACCCCCGAGCCGTCAGTGGAGAGGCACCGTACCCATGGCCCAAACCGACGCCCGCGCCGGATTCCGGCTTCCCTGGAATTCTGAGCGGTCGAACAGCGAACAGACCGACACCGAAGTCGAGCAGGCACAGGCCGCCCAGGCCGATGCCGATCCGGCCACGGACGACGCCCCCGTCACACGCTGGGGGACCGAGGAAACCACCTCGGCCGACAGCCAGGCGCCGACCGGCGAGCCTGACAACGAGGCACCAGCCGCAATGACCAGCGACGCACCCGAGACCACCGCTCAGGCCGCAAGCAGCTCGCCGCGCAAGCAGAGCAAGTTCATGACGGACCTGACGAAGGCCATGCAGGTCGCCGCGGAAGAGGCGCGCTCGCGGACCTCGACCCAGTTCCAGGCCGAGGCGAAGGCACACGTCGAGCAGATCCACGCGCGTTCGGCAACCGAAGCCACCGAGCTCCGGCGCAAGGCCGACGACGACGTCGCCGCCGTCCGCGAATGGTCCAAGGCCGAGATCGCTCGCATCCGCGAGGAGACCGAGAGCCAGATCACGACCCGCAAGTCACGACTCGAGGGCGAGATCGACGGCCATGCCGCGATGATCGAGCGCGAGATCGAACAGGTCCAGTCTCGAGTCGCGAGTTTCGAGCAGGAGATGGAGGCCTTCTTCGTCCGTCTGCTCGCCGAGGAAGATCCGACCCACTTCGCGACGATGGCCGAGCGCCTGCCCGAGCCCCCGCCGTTCGAGGACATGTTCGATGCGAGCTATGTCGTCGCCGAGCCGGTCGAGGCTGTCGAGACCGGAACGACCGAGGAGGCCGCCGAGGTCGCCGACGTTCTCGAGACCGCCGATGAGGCTGCCGACGAGGCGGCCGCGGAGACCGAGACGCCTGTCGAAGACGTCGTCGAGACGGTTGAGACACCCGAGACCGAAGAGTCGACCGCGAACGTCGAAGCCGACGTCGCCACCGACACGGAGACCGACGAGGAGACGGGCGCCGTCGACGAGGACTTCGTCCTCGATCGCGAGTCTGCGTTCGCCGCGATCCAGGCCGCCGCCGAAGCCGCCGCCAGCGCCGAGGTCGCCTCGGACGCTGCGGAGCGCGCAGAGGCAGTCGCCGACATCATCGACATCGTCGGCCATCACGACGGTGAGAGCGACGACCCGGACGACCTTCGGAAGGCCGCCCTGGGCCTGACGCCCGACTACGACGCTGCCGAGGCAGAGGCCGCCGCCTCCGCCGATGCCAGCGGCGCCGAGGGTGAGGAGATCCCGGAGATCGGCGACGACGCCCTGGCCGCACGGCTGGCCGGCCTCGTCCCGGGCAAGGGCTCCGACAGGGGCCGCTCGTCCGAGTCGACCTCGACCCAGGTGGTCGTAGTCGGGCTCGTGAGCGTCGCGAGCATCGCCAGCTTCAAGCGCCATCTCGGACGGCTGCCCGGCGTTCAGTCGGTCGGCGTCTCGTCCGGACCCGACGGCGAGTTCCTCTTCGCGGTCCACCACTCGGCCGACGTCGTGCTGCGCGACGCGATCCCGAGCATGCCGAGCTTCCAGGCCCGGGTAACCGGCCACGGCGAAGGCACGCTCAACGTAAGCGCTCACGACCCCGAGTCCGACAACTAGTCAAAGCGCCGGCCCCGTCCCGGCACCCCCAGTCAGGAGCCAATCTGTGGCCCGTCCGGCCATCGTCGTCGCCCTACCTCCCGAGGAGCAGGTCCCCGTTGTGGCCGAACTCCGCGAGGCCGGGTTCGACGCAATTCCGATCCGAGGACCAGAGCACCTCGAGGGCGTCCTGGCTGGCCGTCGTGACGTCGCCGTCGCAATCCTCGACGGCGAGAGCGACTTCGACACGTCGCTCGAGTACTACGCCCTGCTGCGTGACGGCGGGCTGCAGATCCCGGCCCTGATGGTCCTCTCGCCGCGGGCGCTCGACCGCCTGTCGGTCGGCCCTTCGCGAGCGATGGTCGAGGACGAGTTCTTCACCCGGCCCTATTCGGCCGAGTCGCTGCGCTGGCGCGTCGAGGCGATGTGCATTCGCTCGATCACCATCGACGACGGCTCAGGCCCGATCATCCAGACGCAGACCGAGATGGGCGACTGGCAGAAGCGGGCGACGATCGTCGCCGTCTTCAACCCCAAGGGCGGCGTCGGCAAGACCACGGTCGCCACCAGCGTCGCCTCTGCCCTCCAGATCAACTACGGCCAGCGTGTCCTGCTCGTTGACGCCGACACCGTGACCGGCCACGTGACGACCTCGCTCGGGCTCGAGCAGGTGCGGACGGTCGCCGACAGCTGGCGCGAGGAGGCCGAGGGCAATCCCTACGAGACGCTCACCGAGCTGGCAGCGCCCCACCCGTCGGGGATGTCGATCGTCGCGCTCACAAGCTCACCGATGAATACCGAGATCCTCGAGGCCGAGCGCGTCGGCGATGCGATTACGGCCGCTCGCCGCGGCTTCGATTTCGTCGTCGTCGACCTCCATCCCTCGTACAGCTCGCTCAACCTGGCGGTCTTCGAACGGGCCGACCGCATCCTCGTGCCGGTCACGCCGGACGTTCCCGCGCTGCGGGCCGCCGTCCAGCTCCGGGACGTCGGTGTCGAGCTCGGGTTCGCCGAGCGGCTCGCGCTCGTCGTGAACAGGGCCAACAGCGGCGTATCGGTGGCCGACATGGAGAAGACCGTCGGGATGCCGGCCCTCGCCCTCATCCGATCGGGCGGCTTGCTCTTCGTCCGCGCCGCCAACGAGGGCCGCACGGTCCTTGAGATGTATCCCAAGGAGCGGATCAGCGACGACTTCAATGCCCTCGCCGAGATCCTGGTCGGGACGCCGCCCGCGATGACCAGCATTGCACCAGCGCTCAAGGCCGGCTTCCGGCTGTTCAGTCGGGCGAAAGAGTCCGCCCGAGCCTAGGTCCGGCGCCCACGCGGCGCTTAAGAACGGTCCTGCCAGGTGGTCCCACCGAGGGGCATTCCGGGCAACTTCTGGGCCTTCATCCCGGTCCGCTTGTCGATCTGTTCGATTCCGCGCAGGTAGAACCGGTTGACGAGGATCGTGTCCACTTCGGGGTCGCCGACCCGCTTGTCGCCGAGCATCGCCACGGCGTCGACGACGGCGACGAACATCTCGGTCGCCCGGTCGAGCAGTCGGTCGGGCTCAGAGCCAGGGTGCATGAAGACCGTGCCGGTGATGCGGAAGGGCGGCGCTTCGAGAGCCACGTCGTACGACACCTTGTGGACCTTGTGGGCTGCCCGCTCGGCCTCGCTCATCTCCGGCATCGATCCTTCGCCGGCGAGGACAAGGATGAGGTCATAGGGGTCGACGCTTCGGAGACCCGGCGCCTCCGACAAGGGTGCGGAGCCGTCGATCGGCTCCCATCGGACGTCGGAGATCTCGATCGCTTCCCGCTTGTTCAGCGCATCCGATAGCCGGCCTTCGATCTGCATCCGCCCAAGGAGCCGCCACTCCTCCGTCAGGCCGTCGAAGGCCGTCCCTGAGCGTCCGGTCGGCAC
>Ga0222623_10000379_pt1 | contig 13744 bp, 12 predicted proteins | sample PLMtaG_FD_177336 | JGI IMG/M metagenome (GOLD analysis project Ga0222623, IMG submission 177336) | Groundwater sediment microbial communities from an aquifer in East River, Colorado, USA - PLM2_30_coex | ecosystem: Environmental > Terrestrial > Soil > Riparian zone | place: USA: East River...
TGCTCGGGTCCTGACGAAGCGCTCGCTGAACCGGGCCTTGCTCGAGCGCCAGCTGCTCCTGCGGCGTCGGCGAGTGCCGGCGCTCCAGGCGGTGGAGCGACTCGTCGCGCTCCAGTCGCAGGTGCCGCGCGATCCCTACGTCGCGCTCTGGTCCCGGGTCGAGCCGTTCCGCGCCGAGACCTTGTCTGACGCGTTGGAGGAGCGCCGCGCCGTCAGGATGACCCTGCTCCGCGGGACGCTGCACCTCGTGACGGCGCGAGACGCGATCGGCCTCCGCGCGCTCGTCCAGCCGGCGATCGAGGGCGTTATCTACGGCTCGAGTCCGCTGCGCACGGCCGTCGGCAGCGTCGACATGGACGAGCTGTTCACATCGCTCCGCGCCTGGCTCGAGGAGCGTCCGCGCACGCGCGCCGAGCTCGTGAAGCAGATCGCGGCGCGATGGCCGGACGCCGACGCCAACTCGCTCGGCTACGCGATGTACGCCCTGCCGACCGTGCAGGTGACGCCGCGAGGGCTGTGGCGGCGGAGCGGCCGCTCGGCCTTCACCACGGTGGAGGCGTGGCTCGGCGCGTCTCCGGACCCTGCGGCCGACGTCGAGACGCTCGTGCTGCGGTACCTCGCGTCCTACGGACCGGCGACGCCCGCCGACGCCCAGTACTGGTCGGGCGTGCCCGCCCTGGGCGAGGTCTTCGAGCGGCTCCGGCCTCGGCTCCGCACCGTCCGAGACGAGGACGGCCGCGAGCTCTTCGACTTCCCCCGCGCGCCGCTCCCCGACCCGGACGTCCCGGCGCCGGTCCGCTTCCTCCCCGAGTACGACAACGTGGGGATCGGCCACAAGGACCGGACCCGGATCGTCCCCAAGGGCATCCCGCGATGGACCGACGTCGGCTGGGGGTCGGTGCTCGTCGACGGGATGGGGGCCGCGCGGTGGCGGCTCTTCGAGACGAAGGCGGACGCGAGGCTGCGCATCGAGCCGTTCCGCCATCTGACGCACGAGGAGCGCGTCGACACCCAGGAGGAGGCCGGGAGGCTCGCGACGTTCCTCGCGCCCGAGACGGACGTACGGGTCGAGCTCCCGGCGCGCGCGGCGACGCCGTGATCTCACGCTCTTGGGCCTCGATCCCCGACGGACAGGTTCGCTACCTCGAGGGTCAGGGCACGACGTCGACCCCCCGGTCCTCGTACCGGCGTTGAAGGAGTTCTTCTCCTAAGCGCTCGGTGCCTCGTGGCTCAGCGTACGAACCGGCGGTCCGGCACGAACCACATCAGCGCGACGGCCACGTAGAGCGCGTACGAGATCCATGGGCTCACGAACGCGAGCGGAACGGCCGCCGCGTAGATCACCAGGGAGATGTTCCCCTTGACGTCCGAGCCGATCGCGCGAGCGACGGCCGAATCCCGTCCGTTCGCCCGGATCAGCGCACGGACGAGCAGGGAATACGCGAAACCGGACGCGAGCAGCACCAGCCCGTACGCCGCGGCGGGCAACGGCTCCTCGTACTCCTCGCGCAGCCACTCCGTCAGCACGGGGATCAGCGAGAGCCAGAACAGGAGGAACAGGTTCGTCCACATCACGGCGCCACTGACCCGTTCCGCGGCATGGAGGAGATGGTGGTGGTTGTTCCAGTAGATCCCGATCATCGTGAAGCTGAGCGCGTAGACGATGAGGCCCGGCAGGAGGTCGTGCCGCACGTCCGCCAGCGTGGGTCCCTGCGGCGCCCGCAGCTCGAGGGCCATGATCGTGATGATCACCGCGAACACGGCGTCGGAGAACGCCTCTACCCGCCCGGAGCCGAGCTCCGTCTTGTCGTTCCGTTCGGCCATCCCGCCGATGATAGGAGCGGATCACCGGCCCGGTCCCCGGGCTGGGTGCCTTCATCAGTCCGGTACTGGTCGGATCACTTCACGGTCGTCGGAGATCGAGCAGCGGCGCCACCCGCCCGCCGAAGAGCTCGAGCTGCTCGATCGGATCTCCGACCGGCCACAGGAACAGGCGCTGGACCCCCCTCTCGGCGTAGCGGGTGAGACGCTCCGCGCACGCCTCCGCCGACGCCACCAACAGCCGTTGGCCGAGCTCCTCAGCCGACCGTCCGAGCGTGGGCGCCACCCACTCCTCCACGACGCGGCGGGCGCGCGCGGGGTCGTCCTCGACTCGGAAGAACATGGTGGCGAGCGCGTTCGGGAACGTCTCGGGATCCTTGCCGTGCAGCGGCAGCTGTTGGCGCAGCCGATCCCACGACCCCACGAACCCCTCGGGGGTGGTGTTGTAGGCGGAGGCGATCCAGCCGTCGCCCAGCCGGGCCACCCGTCGGAGCCCGGCATCCGAGCCCCAACTCCCGACCCAGATCGGCGGTCCCCCCTTCTGCGCGGGTGGAGGCTCGAGACGGATGCCACGGGTCGAGTAGAACGCGCCCTCGAACGGCTCGCCGTCCGGAAGCCAGAGCGCCCGGAGCGCGCGGATCGCCTCCTCGAACCGCGGCCACCGCTCGTCCCACGCCAGCCCCGCGGCCTCGTAGTCGGGCGCGTACGATCCCGGCCCGACGCCGACGACCAGGCGGCCGCCGGAGAGCAGGTCGATCGCTCCGAGCGACTTCGCCAGCGCGATGGGCCCGCGGACCACGGCGAGCGCGATCGTCGTCGCGAGCGTCATGTCCCCGGTCGCCGAGACCACCGACGCGAGCGCGGTCGGCCCGTCCAACCACGGTCGGCGGTGCTGGAGGTGATCGTTCACCGACACGGCCGTGAAGCCGAGCCGTCGGGCCGTTTCCACGTACTCGATCAGCGAGGGGGTCTCGGGTTCGGACTCGCTCCACGTCAGGACGGGGAGATGCACCCCGAGATCCATCGCGCCTCCTCCCAGGCTCGGTCCTGTGTCGACGAAGCGTACGCGCGCCAACCGGCGGAGGTGTCTCGGGTCACGACCGGCCTGGGGGGATAACCCCACGCAGAACACGCCTGGTGGCGGGATTGGGCCTGCGCTGCACGGGTCCTAGCCTGCAACCATGGATACCTCGATGACCCTCCCACCCCCTCCCGTTCAGGTCCCCGTCGCGAACCCGCTGGTCCGCGCGCTCCGCGCGCCGTTCGAGGCTCGGACCTGGAAGGAGACGATCCACCTCCTGCTCAACATGCCGTTCGGCATCGCGACGTTCACGATCATCGTGACCGGCTTCGCGTTGGGCTTCGGCATGCTGATCACCCTCGTCGGGATCCCGATCCTGATCGCGATGCTCTTCGTGTCGCGCGCGATGGGCACGGTCGAGCGCGTTCGCGCGGGGCTGCTGCTCGACCTCGACGTGCCGCGCCCGTACCGGCCCGAGCCGCCGCGGGACAAATGGTGGCGCCCGTTCGTCTCGCGCGCGACCGACCCCGCGACGTGGACCGAGATCGTCTACCACCTGCTCTTGCTGCCGGTCGGCGCCATCACGTTCGCCGTGACCCTGACGTTCTGGACGACCGCGCTCGCGCTCCTGTTCCTGCCGGCCTATGCATGGGCGCTCCCCGAGAACGCCCAGATCGTCGACTCGTGGGTGCGGCTCACCTTCGATACCGCGCCGAACGTGGTCGGGGTCGGCCTCCCCGGCGACGGTTGGGTGATCGACACGCCCGTGGAGTACGCGCTCGTCTCGCTGATCGGGTTCGCCCTGGTGCTGCTCACGCCGTGGGTCGTTCGGGGGCTCGCGACCGCGAACCGGTACCTGGTCCGCGGGATGCTCGGCCGCGACATGACCGCTCGGGTGCAGGAGCTGACCGCGTCGCGTTCGGCCGCTGTGGACCTCGCCGCCGAGGACCGTCGCCGGATCGAGCGCGACCTGCACGACGGCGTGCAGCAGCGCCTGGTCTCGCTGGCGATGGACCTCGGACGCGCGAAGGACAAGCTCGACACCGATCCGGACCGTGCCAAGGAGCTCGTGGACGAGGCACACGAGGAGGCCAAGCGAGCGATCACGGAGGTGCGCGACCTCGCCCGCGGCATCCACCCGGCCGTGCTCACCGATCGGGGGCTCGACGCCGCGCTCTCGGCGCTCGCGGCCCGGTCGCCGATGCCGGTCGAGGTGAGCGTCGACATCGCGCAGCGGCCGCCCGCCTCCACCGAGGCCGCCGCCTACTTCGTCGTCTCCGAAGCCCTCGCAAACGTCGCGAAGCACTCGAAGGCGACCAAGGCGAACGTCACCGTGCGGCGAGCGGACGACGGCTGGCTCACGATCCAGGTCCAGGACGACGGCGTGGGCGGCGCGGCGATCGTCGAGGGCTCCGGGCTCGCGGGTCTGCGCGATCGCGTCGGGGCGCTCGACGGCGAGCTGCATCTGCTCTCGCCCGAGGGCGGTCCCACCGTCCTGATGCTGGAGATTCCGTGCGCGTCGTGATCGCCGAGGACGGCGTACTGCTCCGCGAGGGGCTCGGCCGCCTGCTGGCCGACGAGGGGCACGACGTCGTCGGCTCGGTGGAGGACGCACTCGGCCTGGTCGAGGCCGTCGAACGCGAGCGGCCAGACGTCTGCGTCGTCGACGTCCGGATGCCGCCGACGTTCACGGACGAGGGCCTGCGGGCGGCGATCGAGATCCGCGAGCGCTGGCCCGGCACGCCCGTGCTCGTGCTCTCGCAGTACGTGGAGGAGCGGTACGCGACCGAGCTGCTCTCGGACGAGTCGGGCGCCGTCGGCTACCTCCTCAAGCAGCGCGTCGCCGACGTGCGCGACTTCCTGGACGCGCTCGAGCGCGTGGCCGGCGGCGGGACCGCCCTCGACCCCGAGGTGGTCGCGCAGCTCCTGGCCCGCGCCCGCCGCCACCCACAGGACGAGCTCACGCCGCGCGAGCGCGAGGTCCTCGCGCTGATGGCCGAGGGTCTGTCGAACGCCGGGATCGCCGGGCGCCTGGTCGTGACCGAGGGCGCGGTCGAGAAGCACGTGACGAGCATCTTCACCAAGCTCGGCCTCGAACCCGCCGAGACCGATCATCGCCGCGTCCTCGCGGTGCTGCAGTACCTCGAAGATCGCTGACGGGCGAGGATCGGAAGGCGGACGCGAAGCATGCGGAGGGTCGCGTGGGGCATCGGCATCGTGCTGGGGCTCTTCTTCCTGGTCCGCGCGATCGCGGAGCTGGTCGTGATCGACTTCTCCGACCCGGCCACCTACCGGGACGACTGGGGTGGGCCGAGCCTGGCCGGCGTCCTGCTGGTCCACTGCGGGCTGGGACTGCTGGTCGTGGCCCTGGGGGCCGTGCACGTGGTCCGCCGTCAGAAACGCCGGCGCGACCCGAACGAAACCGCTGACCGGAAGGAAGCCGTCCGCAGGCGCGACGCATGACGGGCTCGGGGAGATCGGCGACCTGATGAAGTGCTACTCGTTCTGAGGTTCTGGGCCGGGCGCTCAGGCGGTACGGCCGGGTCGATCGCCCCCCGCGGCGATCTCGCGGAGCACGGCGGCCCGGACGCGCTCGCGATCGGCGCCGCGCGCCGCCAGGATCGTCGCCGCCGAGCACGTGTCGTCCCGAACCAGGCCGAGCAGCAGGTGCTCGGTCCCGATCGACCGGTGCCCGAGGTGGATCGCCTCGCGGAGCGCGAGCTCGAGCGCCTTCTTCGACCCCGGCGTGAGGGGAACGTGCCCCGCCCACGGGCGGCCGCCCGCCGTGGCAGCTCGCTCGAGCGCGCCTTGGCCGAAGGTCTCCTCGACCGTCCTTCGCACCTTGTCCAGATCGATGCCGACGCTCCGGAGCGCGTCCACGTCCTGGTCGGAGAAGGCCGATCGGTCTCGATCGAGTCTCCGGACGTCCTCACGCATGTCGCGCTCACCGACCCCGAGCGCATCGAGTGCTCGCGCGCCCGCCGTGTCCGGTGCGCCGAGGATGCCCAGCAGGAGGTGCTGTGTCCCGATGTTCGGACGGCCAAGCTGGCGTGCCTCCTGTTGCGCGAGCGTGACGACCGATCTCGCCTGCGTGGTGAAGCGCTCGAACACCGCTACCTCCTCCGCGCGAGGAGGCGACCCCTCGCGTGCTTCTTGTGCACCGCCTGGCGGCTGACGCCGAGCTCGTCGGCGATCTCCTGCCACGACCATCCGCGGCCGCGTGCGTTCCGCACCTGGAGCGCCTCGAGCCGCTCGACGAGCTTGCGGAGCGCGGCCACGGATCGGAGTCCGATCCTCGGATCCTGATCTCCGGCGGCTCCCGCGAGCTTGGTGGCCTCGCTCATGGCTGTCAATGTACGTTGACACCCACACCATGTCAACCTTGATTGACGATCCGCCGCGCGATCTCACCCGGCCGAACGGTTGCGGTTCGGGCTAAGGGCTCGAGCCCGGAGGGTCCCCGATCCCCGCTCGCACGCTTCCGGTCGAGGGGACGAAGTAGTAGGCGCCGGTGAGCGGATGTGTGAAACGCGTGAGCGCGTCGCGGGTGCCGGTGGTGAGGCCGGCCATGCTCTCGAGCATCGCCGAGAGCCGTCGCTGTGCTCGGGCGAACCCGACGAACATCGTGCCGTGGTCGGTGACCGTTCCGTACGGCATGTTGCGCCGGAAGATCTCGCCGAACCGCTCCTGGTCCGTGCTCCCGACGTGCGATTCATCCGACAGGTCCTCGAACTCGACGCTGTCGAGCTTCGTGCGTCCCATCACCCGCTCCTGCTCCCCGACCGAGAGCGACTCCCAAGCCGTGGCGTCGTGCTCCCACTTCTGGAGGAGCAGGATCGTTCCGCCGGCTCCGGGGCTGCCTTCGGGGATCAGGGCGACCTCGGGCGCATCGATCAGCGTGGGGTTCTTGGTCCCGTCGATGAAGCCGGTGAGGTCCAGGTCGTAGCGGTACGACCAGCTCGACGTCTCCTCCGCGACCGACGCTCGATCGCGGAGCGAGGCGATCGCCGCGCGCGCCGTGTCGAAGATCACGTCGTAGGCGCTCCCCGACAACCACAGGACGGCATCGTGTTGCGTGGCCGGCATCACGAAGCCGTCGACGCCGACGACGTCCTCGTTGAACCCTTCGACGTCCGGGGGGGCATCATCGGGCGCAACCTCCCGCCAGAGCTCGGGCCGGAACCCAGCCACCAGGTTGACGCCGCCCATCGTGGTCCACGGCTCGCGCAGGGACGAGATCGCATCGACGAGGTCCCGCCCGCGCTGCCCCGCAAGCGCATCGAACTCGAGGTACGCGTGGGACGAAGTACCGAGCGCGAAGATCCCGCCCTGCGGTGTGCTCATGCCGGGACCGTACCGCGGCCCGCGCCCGCTTCACACCCGGGCGTTCGCCGGTCCCTACGCGATCCGCGCGATGAGCCCGCGCGGCTCAGGCAGCTACGGTCTCGGGGGCCACTCCGTTGCGTTCCCGTTCGAGCAGCCGTTCGACCACGTACTTGGCATCTCGCGGAACGCCGGGGATCACGCACGACGCTGCCGAGTACTGGAAGAAGAGGCCGACGAAGTACAGGCCGGGTTCGCTCGTCACGACGCCGCGCTCGTGCATCAGTTCCCCGTCCTCGCCGAAGATCGGGAGATCGATCCACGACAGGTCGTGACGGAAGCCGGTGCACCAGATCACGTTGGCGACGTCGAGGACGCGCCCGTCCTCGAGCGTCGGCATGCCGTCGGTGACACCCACCGTCTTCGGGACGCGTTCGACGCCGGCGGCCAGGATCTGCTTCGGCTTGACGCGGACCAGCATGTCGCCCTTGGACGCGTACTTCACCTTCGCCCTGCGTCCGATCGAGGTCCTGAGCGTCAGGACGTGGACCCCGACGAACCTGATGATCCGGAACACCACGTTGCGGGCGACCCACGTGTCGATGCTCACCGGCACGTGCCCCCGATCGGGCCCGGAGAGCCACGTTCGGTGCGAGCCCGCGACGTCGAGCGAGATGTCGGCACCGGAGTTGCCCGCCCCGACCACCAGGACCCCACCATCGCGGAGCTGCGTCGGGTTGCGGTAGTCGCTCGAGTGCATCTGGACGATCGCCGGGTCGAGCTCGCGGCTGAACACGGGGATCCGTGGGTCACGGTTTGCTCCCGATGCGACGATCACGTGGTCGGCCTCGAGCCGAGCGCCGCCGAGGGAGACGATGTATCGATCCCCTTCCCGGGAGATCCGCTCGACCTGGACCCCGGTCCGCACGGGCAGGTCGAACCTGCCGGCGTAGGCCTCGAGGTAGTCGGCCATCTGCTCCCTCGAGGGGTGCAACGCGCTCCTCTTCGGGAACCGCCAGCCCGGCAGCTTGACGGCCCAGGACGGCGTGAAGAGCTGGAGCGAGTCGTAGCGCGTGCGCCACGAACCCCCGATGCGGTCGTTCGCGTCCAGGATCACGAACGACCGGCCCGCCTCCTTCAGGTGGTAGCCGGCGGACAGGCCCGCCTGCCCGGCTCCCACGATCACCGTGTCGAACCGCTCCGATCCGTTGCCGTCCATCGCTCGCCTCCTGCTGCTCGCCGTTCTGCGAACCGTAGGAGGGCGATGCGGTGCGGCTCATCGCTCGAACCAGCCAACCTCGGCCAGCGATCTCGTGGTGAGGATCCACCACGAGGCGTCCGCTCAGGCCAGGCCGTGCTCGTAGGCGAACGCGGTCGCGGCCGCGCGCGAGGCGACGCCGAGCTTCACGAACATGTTCTGGAGGTGGCGGGCGACGGTGTGCTCGCTGATCACGAGCTCGACCGCGATGTCCCGGTTCGTCTTTCCCGAGGCGACGAGCCGAAGCACCTCGGCCTCGCGGGCGGTCAGCCCCCGCGGCAGCGCTTTCGGCCCGCCCAGCAGATCCGAGGCCGCGGCGGCGTCGCCGGCGGCCCCCAGGCGCTCGAACGCGGCCAGGGCCGCCCGGAGCTCCAGCCGCGCGCCGTCCTCGTCCCCGGCGGCGCGCAACGCGAGCCCGTACGCCATCCGGCCGCGAGCCCCCTCGTAGGGCAGCCGGAGTTCCTGCCACAGGGCATTCGCTCGACGCAGGCTCGTCATGGCGGCGGGCACGTCGCCCTCGGCGAGCTGGAGCGACCCGCGGACGGTCGCGGCGGATGACGCCAGCACCGGGGCGTCGGCCTCGCGGGCGATCGCGTCGAGCTCGTCGGCGGCGCTCCTCGCGGCGTCCAGGTCTCCGGCCGCGAGCGCGGCGTCGGCGAACGCCCACAGCAGGCGGGTCCGATGCAACCGTCCGCCGGAGGTCCCGGTGATCGCGACGCGGAGCGCCGCGACCGCGGCCTCTACCTTGCCCTGCGCGAGCCGGACCAGGGCCAGCCCGGGCTGAGGCTCGAACCCGAGCTCGTGCGCGCGCTCGAACGCGGCCTCGGCGCCGACGAGGTCGCCCAGACGCCGGCGCACGTCGCCGGTCTCGTACAGCGCCTCACCGGCGAGCGGCGAGTTGAAGCTCAGCAGCTCCTCGGTGGCCCTGACCGCCTCGGCCTCGGCCTGCGGCCAGTCGCCCCGGAGGCTCGCGATCTGAGCGCGGTTGATCCGGCACATGCCCGGATACGGGGACTCGGGCGGGATCGACTCGGCCCACGCCCGCGCGGCCTCGCCCCAGTCACCGGCCCGCCGGACGTCGGCGAGCTCCAGGCACGCCCCCATGACGTTGCAGTAGATGGCGCCGGTGTAGTAGTCGCTCAGCTCGCCGGCCACCACCGAGGTCATCGCCTCGTCGAGCAGCGCCACGCCCTCGGCGACGCGTCCCTGCGCGATCAGGATCAGGCCTTGGGTGTGGATCGCCAAGCTGAGGAGATCCCGGTCTCCGAAGCGCCGGCCGATCTCGATGGCTCGCGCGACGAGCGGCAGCGCCGAGACCGGGTCTCCCGTGTACCGCAGGATGGTTGCCTCGAGGAACACGGCGAAGCCGAGCTCGACGCAATCGGGCAGGTCGTTGGCGTGTCGCTGCGCGCGGGCGAACCACCCGGCGCCGACCGCTTGCTCGTCCCGGAGGAAGTGCTCCATGCACAGCCGCCCCGCCATCCAGGCTGCGCGACGATCGTTGCCCGCCTCCGTATAGCCCGTGTACGCCTTCTGGCGTGCCCCGATCGACTCCTCGATCCGGCCGGTCCACCACGCCGCGTCGGCGAACCGCTCGCGATCCTCGGGGCGTTCGAGCGGCTCGAGCGCGAGGAACAGCTCGTACGCCTCGGACCACGAACTCCGTTCCACCGCGTCTCGCGCGCGATCGATGTCCGCGATGCTCTCGGTCAGGGCCGGCCTCCTCCCTGTCGAACGCCGTGCGCCGGAAGCGGGAACAGCCTAGCCGCAACCATCGAACGCAGGCCGCCGAAGGGCCGGCAGGTGACTCAGCCCAGATCGAGCGTGTCCCGTTCGGGGTGCTTCAGCCACACGGCCGAGCCCGCCGCCACCGGGGCGAGGAGCAGCACCACCATCGCGGAGAGGCTCGCCTTGGCACCCCAGTCCGTGAGGCCGACCGCCACGCAGATGAGCGCGCAGACGGGCAGGGCGATCTCGGCCGTGCGATAGAGCTCGGGGTCGGTTCGGCGGAGCTCGAGGGTCCAGGCGATGAGTGCGTTCGAAAGCATCGCCGCCGCGAGCGAGCCCACCAGGAGCCATCGCACCGCATCGGGAAGGGGCCGGCCAGCATGCTCGACGGTGTTGAGGATCGCCGCACCGCCCGCGGCGATCGCGACCACCAGCGGGAAATGCAGGTTGAGCCAGACCTGGGTCCGTCGCGGGACCGGAGCTCGATACGAGACGAGGTCGAAGTAGATCCACCACAGACCGATGGCGACCACCACCCCCAGGAGGCCGATCACGATGCCGCCAGCCTCGAGGGGTTCGACGTCGGCCATCCCGGTCACCGCGCCGACGATGACCTCGCCGAGGACGATGATGACGAACAGCCCCATCCGTTCGATCAGCGATGGCGTCGTCGAGATGCGCGCATCGCCCCCCTGGGTTGCCGGTGGCTTCCATCGATACATGCCGACCACCCACCCCGCCACCTCGGCGACCAGCGCCAGCGCCCACAACCAGTACCGCACCGGCCCGTCGAACCCCACGCTCGCCACGAACAGGGCGGCGGCGGCGAGGTAGCCGGCGGAGTACGGGAAGGACCCCGGCCGGTGGTGCGGGTCGTGCAGCCCGGTACGGAACCACAGGATCACCAGGATGAGGGTGTTCGCCGCATACGCGAGCGCGAACCCCGTCGATCCGTCCCCCGGCACGTCCCCGATGAAGACCGCCATGACCGCGACGGCGAGCATCTGCCCGAACGTGAAGACCCGGACGCTCAGGTCGTTGGTCGTGTGGAGGTCGTGGTACAGCGTGCCGTTCAGCCACGAGGACCAGACCGCATAGAAGAGGAACACGAACCACCCGACCCCGGACCAGGACGGGTGCGCGGCGAGGCGGCGGGCAAGCTGCGAGATGACGACGACGAAGACCAGATCGAAGAACAGCTCGAGGAAGGTCACCCGTCGGTCGGTCGCCCGGTCCTCGTAGCGACCCGGCGGCTGCCACAGGCGCCGGAAGATCGACGGCTCCGCCATGGGCTCGAATCTAACTCGCTCCGGCGGCCGAGGGTACGGCGCAACGCCTTCGAGATGCCGGGCCTGGAGCGCCTCGAGGCCACGATTGCCGAAGCCCCCGGGGACGTGGAACACTCCCTCGCCGCCCGAAGCGGGCTCCTTGCCTCCCGGGCGAGCGGGATGTGAGGAGGAGCGGATGCGGCGCCGAACCGGGCACGTCCTCGTCGTCGACGACGACGCGCTCAACCGTCGGCTCGTCGCCGCGACGCTCGCCCGTGAAGGGCTCAGGACGACCTCGGCGAACGACGGCGCCGAGGCCCTGAAGGCCATCGGCGAGGACCCGCCCGACGTGATCCTGCTCGACATCGAGATGCCCGGGATGAACGGGTTCGAGGTCCTGGAGCACATCAAGTCCGACGAGACGCTCCGGCACCTCCCGGTGATCATGATCTCGGGCCTGGACGACACCGAGAGCGTGGTCCGCTGCCTCGAGAACGGCGCCGACGACTTCCTCCCGAAGCCGTTCGACGCGGTGATCCTTCGCGCCCGGATCAACGCCGGGCTGAGCCGGAAGGCCCTGCACGACCTCGAGCACGAGCGGGTCCGCGACATCTTCATGCGGTTCCTGCCCGAGCCGATGGTGGACAAGGTGCTCGCGAGGACCGACGGCGACGCGCGGATCCGGCCGGAGTTGCTGACGGGGACGGTCCTGTTCGGAGACCTCCGCGGGTTCACGAGCTTCGCCGAGGGGCGACCCGTCGACGGGGTGATCGAGGCGATCAACACGTACCTCACGCTGATGACCGACGCCGTGCTCGATCACGGCGGCACGCTCGTCGACTACATGGGCGACGGCATCATGGCCGCGTTCGGCGCCCCGGTCGCGAACGACGAGCACGCGGATCTCGCGCTCGCCGCCGCGCGCGACATGGCGGGCGAGCAGCTGGCCACGTTCAACGCGTGGCTGAGCGCCACCGGCGTCGAGGAGCCACTCCGGATGGGGATCGGGATCAACTCGGGGCCGGTGCTGTCCGGGAGCGTCGGCTCCCCACGCCGCCTGGACTACGCGGTGATCGGCGACACGACGAATACCGCGTCGCGCATCGAAGCGATGACGAAGCAGCTCGATCACGCCGTGCTGTTCTCGGAGCAGACGAAGGAAGCGTTGCACGAGCTCCCGGGGGACGCGGTGTCGCTCGGCGAGTTCGAGATCCGGGGTCGCAGCGCGGGCATCGGGCTCTGGGCCCTCGACGTCGAGGACCCGACGTGACCTCGCTCGACGACGAGATCCGCGCGCTCCGCGACCGCGTCTCGGAGCTCGAGACCTTCGAGGGCGACCGCGACCGCGCCGAGCGCGTGCAATCCGCTCTCTACCGGATCGCCGAGACCGCGAGCGCCGCCCAGGACATGCAGGCGTTCTACGCCGAGATGCACCGCATCGTCGCCGAGCTGATGTACGCGGACAACTTCTACATCGTCCTGTACGACGAGGAGCGGCAGGCGATGAACTGGCCCTTCTACGTCGACACGGTGGGCGAGGGCTGGCCGGACCCCAACGTCTGGGAGACGATGGGGACGGGTGACGCTCGAGGGATCACCGCGTACCTCCTCCGGTCGGATCGCTCCCTCTTGCTGACGTTCGCCGATATCGACGAGCTCGTTCGCCTGGACGAGGTCGACATGATCGGGGTCCCGTCGGTCACCTGGCTCGGCGTCCCGTTGCGAGCGGAGGGCCGGACCGTCGGCGCCATGGTCGTCCAGAGCTTCCGGGACGACGTCCACCACACCGAGCAGGACGAGGAGCTGCTGACGTTCGTGGCGAACCACGTCGGAGCGGCCCTCAGCCGCGCCACGGCGATCGAGGAAACGCGGCAGCGCAACGCAGAGCTCTCGCTCATCAACGACGTCCAGCGCGGCCTCGCAGAGAACCTCGAGATGCAGGCGATGTACGACCTGGTCGGCGACCGCCTCCAGGAGATCTTCGACGCGCAGGTCGTCGACATCGGCATCCTGGACGAGTCCGCGGACCTCATCCACTTCCCGTACACGATCGAGAAGGGGGTTCGGTTCTCCGATGAGCCGATGGGCATGATCGGCTTCCGCAAGCGAGCCCTCGAGACGAGAGAGCCCTTGCTCTTCGAGGTCATCACCCCGGAGCTCCTTGCCGAATACGATCAGCCGGCGGTGATCCAGGGCGGGCCGGCGAAGTCGTCCGTGTTCGTGCCGCTGGTGGTCGCCGGCCGGGCGACCGGGGTCATCTCGCTTCAGAACGTCGACCGCGAGCACGCGTTCAGCGACGCCGACGTCCGCCTGCTGACGACGCTG
>Ga0222623_10000381_pt1 | contig 13714 bp, 12 predicted proteins | sample PLMtaG_FD_177336 | JGI IMG/M metagenome (GOLD analysis project Ga0222623, IMG submission 177336) | Groundwater sediment microbial communities from an aquifer in East River, Colorado, USA - PLM2_30_coex | ecosystem: Environmental > Terrestrial > Soil > Riparian zone | place: USA: East River...
TTCGCCACCCACGCCGAAGAAGCCGATTGGGTCGCGGCCGAGATCGGGCGGCGCATAACCGCCGGCGCCAGGCCGCGCGACCTGGCCGTCCTCGTCCGGGCGAATGGCCATGCAGACCCGATTCTTCGCAGCCTTAACGTCGCAGGGATCCCGTGGCGCTTCTCCGGCACGTCCGGCCTCTACGCAAGGCCGGAAGTTCGCCGGCTGCTCGCCTTCCTGCGCGCGATCGCGGACCCATCGTCGAGCGTCGACGTCTACGCGCTGGCCGTCGCGGAGCCCTACGGCCTTGGAGGAGAGGACCTGACCGCGATCGTCAACACCGCCCGCCGGCGCCACCGCAGCGTCTGGGAGGTCCTAGACGAGGTCGAGCGACAGCCCGGAATCCTTCGCCTCTCGCCGGCGACGCGGGCCTCGGTGTCGCGCTTCGTGGCGGATCTGCGACGGTTCACGGAGCTCGCCCACGTCCATCCTGCAGGCGAGGTCCTGTTCAAGTTCCTGCGCGACTCGGGGACGCTCGCCCGGCTCGCGGCCACCGATACCGTGGCGGCGGAGGAGGCCCTCCGGAACATCGCCCGGTTCTTCGACATCGTCCGCGCCCAGTCGGCGCTCCTGACCGACGACCGCGCGATCTTCGTCGCGCGTCACCTGCAGACGCTCATCGAGGCCGGTGACGATCCACCGACCGCCGACCTCGACCCTGACGCCGACGCGGTCGCCGTCCTCACCGTCCACAAGGCGAAGGGGCTGGAGTTCGCGGTCGTCTTCATGCCCGGGCTCGTTGCCGGCCGATTCCCGACGCACGCCCGACGGGAGCCCCTCGCGCTGCCACTGGAGCTCGTCAAGGAGACCCTGCCCGAGGGCGATTTTCAGCTGCAGGAGGAGCGCCGGCTCTTCTATGTCGGCATGACCCGGGCACGCGACGAGTTGATCCTCTCCCACGCCGCGGACTACGGCGGTGGGGTCGCCCGTCGTTTGTCGCCGTTCGTCCTCGAGGCGCTGGATTTGCCCACCGCGATGGCCGTTCCGGGATCGGGGGCGATTGCCGTCCCGCCGCTGGAGCGCCTGGCGGCGTTCGATCCTCCCGAGCGCGGGGCAGCCGCCGCTCGCGGTCCGGTCGATGAGCCGCTGCTCCTGAGCTTCTACGCGGTCGACGACTACCTGACATGTCCGCTCAAGTTCAAGTACGGGCACGTGCTCCGGGTGCCCCTGGCGCCGCACCATGCACTCATCTACGGCTCGGCGCTCCACAAAGCGGTCCAGGAGTTCCACCGCCGGCACGCCCGCGGAGAGGTGATGACCGAGGACGAGCTGACCGCAGCGTTCGAGCTCGCATGGACGAACGACGGATTCTTGACCCGCGACCACGAGGAGGCGCGGCTGGCGGCCGGGCGCGACGCGCTCCGCCGGTTCCGCGAGGAGCAGCTGAAGCCGGGGTCCGTGATCCCCGCCTACGTCGAGCGGGACTTCAGCTTCACGCTCGACGGCGATCGCGTCCGCGGTCGCTGGGACCGCGTCGACATCGAGCCCGCCACCGATGGCGGCGCGGCAGAGCCTGACGGCGCGCCGGCCCCGCACGCGGACACCGTTTCGCCGACGCTCGGCCTGACGGGCCGGGAGCGGGTGACGATCACGGACTACAAGTCGAGCGATGTCCGCGACCCCGTCAAGGCGCGCAAACGAGCCCGCGAGTCGCTCCAGCTCCAGATCTACGCGATGGGCTACGAAGCCCTCACCGGGCGCCTGCCCGACTACCTCCAGCTCCACTTCCTCGATTCGGGGCTCGTCGGCCGGGTCGAGGTCGATCCGAAGCGCCTGGAGAAGGCTCGCCAGAAGATCGCGGTCGCCGCCGCGGGGATGCGGGCCCGCGACTACACCGCCAAGCCGGACCGGATGGCCTGCTCGTACTGCCCGTTCCGCGAGATCTGCCCGTCCAGCGTGGCGACCTGACGCGGATGGACCTCGCGTCCATCGGCGCGATCACGTTCGACTTCGGCAACACGCTCGTCCCTGTCGACCGGGCCGGCCTCCGCCGAGTCGTCGAGGAGACGGCGACGGTCGTCGTCGAGCGGCTCGGGCCGTTCACCCCCGATGCCTTCCTCGCGGCGTGGGCCGAGGAGCGCGAGCGCCAGTTCCGCGAGGAAGTGCCCCAATTCCGCGAGGTCGACCTTGCGGAGCGGTTTGTCCGCGTCCTCGCCCGGCTCCGCGGGATGCCGCCGCCGCCGGCCAACGAGCGCTGGGATCAGGCGAGAGCCGCGACGCGGTCGAATCCGGCGGAGATCGAGTGGGCTGTCGGGGCATACAGCGAGGCTTTCGTGCGGGGCATGCCGGTCGATCCGTCGATCGAGCGGGTACTCGCGGGCCTCGCCCGGCACGCCACGCTGGCGATCCTGTCGAACTGGCCCCTCGCTGCAACCGTCGACCGCTACGCGGAGGCGGCGGGCTGGCTGCCGCACCTTCGGGCGATAGTCATCAGCCAGCGGGTTGGCACGATCAAGCCCCACCCCGCGATCTTTGCCGAGGCTCGCAGGCTCCTCGGCAATCCGGAGCCGGACACGATTCTTCATGTCGGGGATGACTGGGCGGCGGATGTCGTCGGAGCCGTCCGTGCGGGCTGGCGCGCCGCCTACGTGACGGACCGACCGCGCGACTCGCCCCTGCCCGCGAGCGAGCGCGACGAAACCGTCGAAGCGGATCTCGAGATCGACTCCGTGGCCCGTCTGACGGCGCTGTTCGATGCGGCGGCCGCGGAACCGCGGCGATAGGGCATTCGCCTCATTGGGCGCGCGTCATCGGCGGTGTGAGGATGCATCGACCGAGACCGGTTGACGTCGATGCTCCAGGGCACGGAGGTTCGAGCGCCGATGGCCAGGTACGGGCCGGGCGACCCGCAGGCCGACCAACACGATCGGAACGCAGGCCGCCCGGCTTCGACGCCATCGATCCTGGTGGTCGACGACGATCCGGCCGTCCTCCGCCTCGTTGAGGGCGTCCTGCGTCGAGCCGGCGCCGACGTCACGATCGTTGGCAGCGGCCGGGCGGCCCTGCGGGCGATCGCCGACGGTGCATCGAAGCCGTCGCTCCTCCTGACCGCCATCGACATGCCCGCGATGAGCGGAATCGAGCTGTCGGCGCGCGTCACGGCGCTTCGGCCCGGCGTCGAGATCGTGATGATGACGTCGGACCTCGCGAGCGCCGATGCCGCCAGGGAGCGGCCGGATCTCGTCGGGCGGGTACTCCTCAAGCCGATCAACGTCTCGGAGCTGTTGGCCGCGACCGGGATGCCGCCGGCGGAGGTCGAGTCGAGGTAATCGCCGGTCCGAACCCCTAGAATCGGCGGCGATGGAATCCCGCGATCGGCTGGCCAATCTCGGGCTGCTGGCTGCGGGCGGCGTCGTATGCATCCTCGTTGCGCTCGTGTTCACGACGCGCGATCCGACCATCGACCCGGCAGCCGGTTATCTCGGGGCGCTCCTGCTCGGTCTCGCCCTCGGACTTCTCGCGACATCACTCTTCTGGCTGGTCGTCTTCGGCCGCCACCGCCGAATCGCGTATCGTGGTGACTGGCCCCGGGCGATCCGGCGAGGCGCCTGGGTCTTCCTCGTCACGGTCCTCTTCGTGGTCCTCCGTCTCAACCAGGTGTTCCAGCCCCCGATTGCCCTGTTCGTGCTCGCGCTCGTCGCCGTCGCCGAAGCCACGCTGTCGGTCGAGCGCTGAAGTCTGGAGGTCGTCCTTGATCGGTGAACGTTCTGCGGTGAGCCCGGCCGAACCGCACGCCGAGGCCAAGATCCGACTGGCCGAAGCCGTCGAGGCCGCCCGCGACGAGATCATCGACCTGTCGCATCGGATCCACGCCCACCCGGAGCCGGCCTTCGAGGAGCGCAAGGCGGCCGGTTGGGTCGCCGAGATCCTGCGCAGACACGGGTTCGACGTCGAGCACCCCGCGGGGCGGCTCGAGACGGCGGTCCGGGCCACCCGCCGCGGCGAGCGCGGCGGCATCGCGCCGCGAATCGGGATCCTCGCCGAGTACGACGCCCTGCCGGGGCTCGGCCACGGCTGCGGCCACAACACGATGGCAGCGTCCGGGGTCGGTGCCGCGATCGCCCTCGCCGCCGTCGCCGACGAGCTACCTGGCGAGATCGTGTTCTTCGGGACGCCCGCGGAGGAGCGGGGCAGCGGCAAGCAGTGGATGATCGATGACGGCCTCTTCGCGGGGATCGACGCCGCGCTGCTCTTCCACCCCTGCGACCGGAACCACGTGGAGTCGCATCCACTGGCGTCGGAGGACGTCGAGGTGATCTTCCACGGGCTGCAGGCCCACGCCGCCGCCGACCCGTGGAAGGGCAGGAACGCGCTCGACGCGATGGTCATGCTGTTCGCGTCCGTCGGCCTGTGGCGCCAGCAGCTCCGTCCCGAGGCGCGCGTCCACGGGATTATCCAGGAGGGCGGGACCGCGGCGAACATCATTCCCGACCGGACGAAGGCCTGGTTCATGCTCCGCAGCCCAGACCAGGCGTACTACGGCGAGATGAAAGACCGATTCGGGGCGCTCGCCGACGCGGCCGCCCTCGCGACTGGGACGACGGTCGAGATCGCGTTCACCGGTGGGGCGATGTCGATGCATCGAAATCGGACGCTGGAGGCGCGTTGGGTTGCGAACGCAGCGGCCTACGGAGTCCGCGACGAGGGCCCCGACCCGAACTCGGGCAGCACCGACATGGCGAACGTGAGCTGGGTCTGCCCGACGATCCACCCGGAGCTGTCGATCGCCGACGAGGGAACTCCCGCCCACTCGATCCTCTTCCGGGACGCAGCGGCGACACCGCGCGCCGACGAGACGACGCTCCTGGCGGCGACGCTCGTCGCCCAGACCGCCTACGAGCTGTTCGCCGACCCGTTGCTGGTCGATGCCGCCTGGCGGGAGTTCCGCGGCGAGAGCTGATCGGCCGGGCGGTCAGCGGAGCCAGCGCGGAGCCAGCGCGGGGCCGGGCGGGTGCTAGGATGCGAAACGGCGCGCCCCGCTGGACGCTGGATGCGAACCGGCGGCGCCCCCAGCGAGACGACGCTCCGATCGGCAGCCCAACGGGCCGATCCGTCCGTCTCCGGAGGACTTCGTGGCTGAGCGCCCCCACGACCCCGATGCCTCGGCCGACCGCGACTTCGCGGCCGCCAACGGCTGGGATCGTGAGTTCGAGACCTACAGCGATTTCGAACTGCCCACGTACGTCGGCCCGACCACGTTCATGAACCTGCCATGGATCACGGACCCGCTACAGCTCATCGCGAGGGGCGTCGACGTCGCGATCATCGGCGCGCCGTTCGACGATGCCGTCAGCCACCGACCGGGGGCGCGCTTCGGACCGCGGGCCATCCGTGAGGCCCAGTACACCTCCGGCTCGATCTATTCGCTCCAGCTCGACATCGAACCCTTTGAGCTGCTGACCGTCGTCGACGCCGGCGACGCGAACGTCGTGCCGGCCTGGATCGAGCGTGGCCACGCCCTCATCTACCGCAAGGTCCACGAGGTCGCCCGAACGGGCGCCATCCCGATCGTCCTCGGGGGCGACCACTCGATCACCTGGCCGTCCGCGACGGCCGTCGCCGAGGTCCGCCGGCCCGGCAGCGTCGGGATCGTCCACTTCGACGCCCACGCCGACACCGCCAACGACGACTGGGGCGTCCTGGCCGGCCATGGCACGCCCATGCGACGGCTGATCGAATCGGGCGCTGTGCTCGGCAAGAACTTCGTCCAGGTCGGACTCCGGGGCTACTGGCCGCCCCTCGATGTCTTCGAGTGGATGCAGGAGAACGGCCTGCGCTACCACTTCATGAAGGAGATCGAGGAACGCGGCGCCGATGCCGTGGTCGACGACGCGATCGCCGAGGCGCTCGACGGGGCCGATTCGATCTACCTGAGCATCGACGTCGACGTGGTCGATCCCGGGCTCGCCCCCGGAACCGGCACGCCGGAACCGGGCGGCCTGATGACCCGCGAGCTCCTCCGGGCGATCCGGCGGATCGTCGCAGCCGTGGACCTTGCCGGGATGGACATCGTCGAGGTCTCGCCGCCGTACGACCACGCCGAACAGACCGCGATGATCGCCAACCGTGCGGCACTTGAGGCAATCAGCGCCCTGGCCGTCAAGCGTCGCGACGGGGCGACCGTGCGCTTCGAGCGCCCGATCTAGGCCCGCATGGCCGACAGGACGAGCTCTCTCGGCGACACCTTCGCCCGCCTCTACGACCTCGATCTCGTCGAGGATCCGGGCGATCTTGACCTGTATCTGGCCCTTGCGGCGCGGACCGGTGGGCCGATCCTCGAGCTCGGGTGCGGGACCGGCCGCGTGGCGGTTCCGTTGGCGGCTGCCGGCCACGAGGTCACTGCGGTCGACATCGATCCCGCGATGCTGGAGCGGGCACGGCGCCGGGCCGCCGCGGCTGGCGCGGCAATCGGCGGGCGGATCGAGTTCGTCGAGGCAGACATGCTCGCCCTGGATCTCCCGACCGCCGGTGCGTTTCGCCTCGCGATCATCGCCCTGAACTCGCTCTTTCTGCTCGCGACGCGCTCCGCCCAGCGTGAGGCGTTCGCCACGATGGCCCGGCATCTCGCTAGCGGCGGCCTCGCCGTCGTCGACATCTGGCTGCCCGACGCCGACGACCTCGCCCGCTTCGACGGCCGGTTGATCCTCGAATACGAACGGCACGACCCGGTGTCGAATGCCCTCGTGACGAAGATCGCGGCCGCCCAGCACGATGCCGCGAGTGGGATCGTCAACCTGACCTCGATCTACGAGGAGGGCGAGCAGGGGGCGTCGCCCGCGAGATTCGTCCGTCGCGATGGGCTCCGGCTCGTCTCCGCGGACGAGCTCCGCGACTTCGCCGAGAGTGCCGGGCTCGAGGTCGAGACACTCGCCGGGGGCTACGACCTGGAGCCGCTCGGGGCCGGCAGCGAGCGGGCAATCATCGTCGCTCGTCGATGAGGCGCCCGCGCCGTGAGGCAACCGGGACTTCCGGGCCGGGTAGGGGAGCGCCCTCAGCTTGGTACACTCGGTCCAATGGCATCAAGTGACACGACGCGCCTGCTCCTCGTCGAGGACGTGCCGCAGGTAGCGCAATACATCCGCGGCCTCCTGAATTCGCAGAGCAGCGTGAAGTTGCTCGACGTCCTTACCGACGGCTCGAAGGTGGTCGCCACGGTCCAGCAGCTCAGACCGGACGTCGTCGTCGTCGACGCCCTGCTCCAGGGTCGAATCAAGGGTCTCCAGCTGGTCGAACAGCTGAAGGCGTCAGGACTCGGCGTGCCGGTGATCGTGCTGACCGTCCCTCAGAACCCGGTCGAGACCGATGCTGCCGCAGGCATCCACGGCGTCCTGGCGATGCCGTTCTCCGGGTTCGACCTCATGACCCGGATCAGCGCCGTCCAGAAGGAACACGCCGCGACGTCAGGGGGCGGCATGTCGAGGATCTTCTCGATCTTCGCGCCGAAGGGTGGTGTCGGCAAGACGACGCTCGCCTTCAACATCGCGGTCGCGCTCGCCCAGCTCGAGCAGCGAACGGTGCTCATCGACGGCAGCCTCCAGTTCGGCGACCTCCGGGCGCTCCTCAAGGTGCCGGTCGACGCTCCCTCGATCCTCGATCTGCCGACCGATCGGGTCGCCGAATCCGACCTTCAGGATGTCCTCTGGCGCGACCCGTCGGGCATCGACATCCTGCTCGCCCCGCCGCGGGTCGAGATGGCGGAGATGATCACCCCCCGCGACATCGACAAGGTGCTGTCCCTCCTGCGCCGTGTGTACGGCTCGATCGTCATCGACATGTCGGCGGTGCTCAACGACATCAACCTCTCGTTCCTCGACCTGAGCGACACGATCCTCGAGATCGTGACGTACGACTCGACGACGATTCACAACACGGTCGCCGTCGCCGACGCGTTCCGGAGCATTGGCTACCCCGCGTCGAAGGTCCGCTATCTCGTCAACCGCGCAGACTCCACGGGCGGCATCGATCCCGGCGATCTCGATCGGGCGATCGGTCGGGTGCCTGAGCACCGCGTCGTATCCGGCGGGATGCTCGTCGTCCAGAGCAACAACGAAGGCGTGCCCTTCGTCCTGGCCGACCCGAGCGCGGAGATCAGCCGGAACGTCGCCCAGATCGCCGCCGAGATCCTCGCGGTGCACGGCATGGTTCCCGCGCCGGTCGCGGGCAGGCGCTAGTCGGCGGCCCGGTGGCGGATCCGCGTCCGATCGGCATCTTCGACTCCGGTGTCGGCGGCCTGACCGTCCTTCGCGAGATCCTTCGGCGGTCGCCACTCGAATCGACGATCTACCTCGGCGACAACGCGCGGGCGCCGTACGGGATCCGGACCGATGACGAGGTTCGGGCGTTCTCGACCGAGGCCCTCGACGCGCTCGTCGACCGGGACGTCAAGGCGATCGTCGTCGCCTGCAACACGTCGACCGCCGTGGCTCTCGGGCACTTCCGGCGGCGCTACGACCTGCCGATCCTCGGCGTCGTTCGACCTGGCGCGGTGACCGCCGCCCTGACGACCCGCAATAGACGGGTCGGCGTCATCGCGACGCCCGCCACCGTCCGGTCCCACGCCTACTTCACGGCGATCAAGGACGAGAACCCGGCGGTCGAGGTGTACGAGCATGCGACGCCGACCTTCGTGCCGCTGGTCGAGGCGGGTGAGCTCTCCGGACCTGATGTCGAGGCGGCCGTGGCCGAGGGACTGGCGCCGTTGCTCGGCGCTCGCGACGCGGCCGGCGAGTTCGTCTTCCCGCTCCCGGCATCCGCCCGGATCGACACCCTCCTGCTTGGCTGCACGCACTATCCGCTGCTCCTGCCGGTCATCGCCGCGGTCGCCGGTGACGCTGTCGCAATCGTCGATTCGGCGACGGCGACCGCGTCGGCCCTCTCGGAGCTGCTCGCGATCAACGGTCTCGACGCGCCGGCGGACCAACCCAGCGGCCCCATTCACATCCAGCTGACGACGGGGAACGTGGCCGGCTTCCGCTCGGTGGCGGGGCGGCTCTTCGGCGACGCGTTCGTCGACGTGGAGCCGGTCGAGCTGACGGCGGTCGCATCGTGACCGGACGACGCGGTCGGGGCCGGCCGGCCTGGCGCGACGATCGGTTCTGGCAGGCGGGGTTCCTCGTCGGGTCGGCACTCGGAGCGGCGGCGACGGTGCTCGGCCGTCGAGCCGAGGGCGTGGCGAGGCGAGGTCTCGTCGACTGGCCTCGAGCGGAGCGGATCGCCACCGACCGACTGCGCTCGGCGCCGGGCAGCCTGACCGCGGCCGAGCTCCAGGCTACCGAGAGCGACTATGCCGGGGCGATGGCCCTGATCGTGCCCCGCCTGTCGGAGGCGCTCGGAACCGAGCTGCCGGGGGTCGTCGAGCGGTCGGCCGTCGTCGATCGCGCCGGTTGGGTTCACGCCAACGTGGCGACGTTCGCGTCGCTGATTGGCACGCTCGAGGAAGAGCTGCTCGACCAGGTTGTGCCGTCGGGCAGCGGGCTCGGCAAGGCGGCCATGGCACTCGCAAACCGCTGGGTGACCACCCGCCAGCTGGGCTTCCTTCTCGGGTTCATGGGCTCGAAGGTCCTCGGCCAGTACGATCTCGCGCTGCTGTCGGCGGAGGCGACGCCCGGCCGACTTCTGTTCGTCGAGGAGAACATCCGCCAGACCGCCCGAGCCCTCGACGTCCCGCTCGGCCCGTTCCGGACTTGGATCGCGCTGCACGAGACGACGCACGCCTTCGAGTTCGAGGCCCACCCATGGCTGCGCCCGTACCTCGCCGAGCGGCTCGAGCGACAGCTTCGGCTGTTCAGCCGCGAAGCGAGCGGGCTGGGACGCGAGGCGCTCCGAAGCCTCGGCCGGGCGATTCGCGGCGAGGGCGACAAGGATGGCGCGGAGCATTGGATTGAACGGCTGATGAACGACGAGCAGCGCCGGCTCTTCCGCGAGACGCAGGCGGTGATGAGCCTTCTCGAAGGGTTCAGCGACTACCTGATGGACGAGGTTGGTCGGGACCTGGTCCCCGGAGTCGAGCGAATCAGCGCCCGCTTCCACGAGCGTCGCCACGCCCGCCGCTCACCGTTCGAGCGGGCCGTCATGCGCCTCACCGGGATGGACGTCAAGCTCGAGCAGTACCGCAAGGGCGAGCGCTTCGTGCGACTCATCGCCGAGGCCGGCGGCCCGGCCGCTCTCCGCCGCCTGTGGGAGGGACCAGAGTCGTTGCCGCGTCACGGCGAGATCGACGAACCAGCGAAGTGGATCGCTCGGGTCATGCCCGGCACAGGCGAATGAGCGCCCGCCGATGAGCGCCCTCGAATGAGCGCCCTCGAATGAGCGCCCGCGAGTGAGCGCCCGGGAGCCTGCCGAACCAGCCCGAACGGCGGGGCCGGGGAGCGGCGTCGGTGGCGTTCCGTCGGCCATCGCCCTGTCGCCGATCCTGTCGGCCCGCTACCGCTCCGGCGACCTCGAGCGCATCCGCGCGGCGGCGCCCGGGTCCCGCATCGTCACCCTGTCGGTCGAAGGCCTGTCCGACGACCCGGTCGACGACGTCGAGGTGCTGCTGCACGGCTGGCTGTCGGCCGACGCGTTCGATCGCCTGCTCTCCCGGGCGCCGCGTCTCGCCTGGGTCCACTCGGCTTCTGCGGGCGTCGAGCGGGCCCTGACGCCCGCGGCCCGCGAGCGCGGCATCGTCATCACGAACGCCCGCGGCGTGTTCTCGCGACCGATCGCCGAGTACGTGATGATGATGATCCTGGCCGTCCGTCGGAAGCTGCCCGGGCTCCTGGAGCTCCAGCGCGAGCGGACGTGGCAGCCGCTCGAAGGCGGCGAGCTGCGCGACGTGACCGTCGGCATCGTCGGGCTCGGCTCGATCGGCCGGGCAGTCGGGGCGCTTGCGACCGCGTTCGGCTGCCGGGTGATCGCGACACGCCGACGGCCTGAGGCCACAGCCCAGCAGGATCGCGACGCCACCGCCGACGAGCCGTCGTTCGGCGAGGCGATGCTCGATCGCGTCGGCGGGCCCGAAACCCTGCCGGCGCTCCTCGCGGAGTCCGATTTCGTCGTCCTGGCCGCCCCGCTGACGCCCGACACGGAGAACATGATCGACGCCGATACGCTGGCGGCTATGAAGCCAGGCTCGTGGCTGATCAACGTCGCCCGCGGCCGCCTCATCGACGAGCGAGCGCTGCTCAGGGCGCTCCGCGACGGACCGATGGGCGGGGCGATCCTCGACACATTCCGCGACGAGCCGCTCCAACCGAGCTCGCCGTTCTACGACCTGCCGAACGTCATCGTCACGCCGCACACGTCGTGGTCGAGCAGCCGCGTCCTCGATCGGAGCGTTGAGCTGTTCGCCGACAACCTCCGCCGCTTCGCGGCCGGCGAGCCGCTCCTCAACGTCGTCGACCCGCGCCAGGGCTACTGACCCGACCGGGCGGGCCGGCGTCGATCGGCGACAATGGCCGCCCATGCAGATCGCCATCGTCGGGCTTGCCGGATCGGGCAAGACGACCGTCTTCAACACGCTGACCCGCGGCCACGCCGAGACCGGTGGCTTCGGTGGCCTCGAGCTTCACATCGGCGTCGTCAAGGTCCCCGACGAGCGGCTGGACCGGCTGGCCGCGATCTTCAAGCCGAAGAAGCTCGTCCAGGCGGACGTCACGTACGTCGACCTCCCGGCCCCGCCCGCCTCGTCGGAAGGCAAGGTCGGCGCCGAGGAGTTGCCGGCGGAGCACCTCGCAAGGCTGCGCGAGTCCGACGCGCTGCTCCACGTGGTCCGCGCCTTCGAGGACCCGAACCACCCGCACCCGGACGGTTCGGTCGACGCGGCTCGCGATCTCGAGCGCCTCGATTTCGAGTTCGTCATCGCCGACCTCGCGCTCGTCGATCGACGGCTCGAGCGACTCAAGGCGAGCGGGCGCCACGGCACACCCGCCGAACGGGAGTCGAACGAGCGGGAGGAGGTCGTCCTCGTCCGGCTCAAGGAGGCTCTTGAGGCGGGCCGACCGATCCGGGACGTCGAGCTCGAGGAGGACGAGGAGAAGGCGATCCGCGGCTTCCGCTTCCTGTCCCAGAAGCCGGTCCTCGTGCTGCTCAATATCGGCGAGGGCGAGCTCGCCACGGCGGGCGACCAGGTCGCCCGGATCGTCGCCGGCTACGACCACAGCCAGGCGATCGTCGACGCCCTGTCGGCGCGCATCGAGATGGAGCTCGGTGAGCTGGAGGCCGACGAGGCCGCGGTGTTCATGGAGGAGCTCGGCATCGCCGAGTCGGGGCTGGACCGAGTGATCGCCCTGTCGTACCGCCTGCTCGGCCTGATCTCGTTCCTCACCGCGGGACCCGACGAAGTCCGGGCGTGGCCGATCCGCGATGGCTCGACGGCGGTCGATGCGGCGGCGGCGATTCACACCGACCTCGCCAAGGGCTTCATCCGGGCCGAGACGGTCGCCTACGAGGACCTGCTGACGCTGGGCTCGATGGCCGACGCGCGGAAGGCCGGCCGGCTCCGCTCGGAGGGCAAGACTTACCGCGTCCGGGATGGCGACGTCGTCGAGATCCTCTTCAGCCGGTAGGGGAGGCTCGTCCGCCGCAGTCAGTTCGTGCGGGGATCCGCCTCGCCGTGGGGGTCGAACTCGGCGATGATCGCCCGGTAGTCGGCGGCCCGTTCCCCGTCGGCCTCCTCGTCATCGTCGTCCTCGGCCGTGATGAGGATGTTCTCGGCATCGATGGGGGAGACGTTCACTGCCGCGGTCAACCGATCGTCACCGACGAGGACGAACTCCTCGTCGCGTTCCAGCTCGGCGGCGATCGCCTCGATCAGCGTATCGTGCTCGTGGGTGTCCTGGACCCGTCGACGAATCGATTGGACGAGCTCGAAGAAGTCGTCCGGCTCCATCTCGGTCTCGCGGACGAGAAGGACGTCGGAGAAGATCTCGTCATCGCCTTCATGAAGCTCGTAGAAATACACGCTGACTCCGGTCGGGAAGGGGAAGGGTTGGACGGCAAGTATGACCGAACTGTCGCCGGCGCCCGTCCCGCCCGTTGCCGTCATTGTCGGCTCGGCCTCGAGAGACATGGCCGAGGACGACCCGCGCGGCTGGCGCCTGGGCGGCGGCGTGTCGTACAGCGCCCTCACGACGGCGCGATTGGGCATCCCGACGGCCGCCGTCATCGGCGTCGACGAGGAGGCCAGCCGCGCCCTCGAGCTTGACCTCCTTCGGCAGGCGGGCGTGGACATCGAACTCGTGCCGCTCGAGCACGGCCCGGTCTTCGTCAACCTGGAGCGGCCCGAAGGCCGGCTGCAGCTGTGCCTTTCGCGGTCCGACCCGGTTCCGGTTGCCGCTGTGCCCGATGCCTGGCGCGCGGCCCACGGCTGGATCCTCGCCCCGGTCGCGGCCGAGCTGCCGGACGCCTGGGCGGACGTGCCGCCAGCGTCAGCGATCGTCGCAGTCGGCTGGCAGGGGCTGCTCCGCGACCTCATCCCGGGTGAAGCAGTCCGCCACATCGACCCTGTCCCGAACCCGCTCATCGGCAGGGCCGACCTCGTCGGGCTCAGCCGTGATGACCTCGACCCGCTGACCGAGCTGGCCGCGCTGTGCCGCCTCCTGCGTCGAGGCTCCACGTTGGCGGTCACGCGCGGCGACCGCGGTGGCCTGGTGATGCAGGGCGGGCCGGACGGGCCGGGTCATCCGCGCCACTATCC
>Ga0222623_10000382_pt1 | contig 13706 bp, 11 predicted proteins | sample PLMtaG_FD_177336 | JGI IMG/M metagenome (GOLD analysis project Ga0222623, IMG submission 177336) | Groundwater sediment microbial communities from an aquifer in East River, Colorado, USA - PLM2_30_coex | ecosystem: Environmental > Terrestrial > Soil > Riparian zone | place: USA: East River...
GCAGGCGTTGGTCACGCTCCCCGGCGGGTTCGACGCCGAGGGGTTGGTCGGCTTCCCTCAGCAGGAGGAGGCGAGGGGCCGAACCCTTTCCCTGGCCTACCGCCTGGCCGGCGGGCGCCACGTCACGTTCTCGTTCCCCCTTGGAGACGTCGTCACTCAGGTTCCTCCCACAAGCTCGGGGCCTTCTCCGTCGCCGACCAGCTAGCACCCTCCCCGGCCAGCCACTCATCGACCCCCCGGTTCGCCATCCGGTCAGCTTCCTTGTTCATCTCTCTCGGAACGTGCTGGTACCTGATCGTGGAAAAGGCCCTCGCCGTCGTTCGGACCTCCGTGTGGAGCCGTTGAAGGGTCGGGTTCTTCACCCGGAACCGCCCGGACAGCTTCCTTGTTCATCTCTCTCGGAACGTGCTGGTACCTGATCGTGGAAAAGGCCCTCGCCGTCGTTCGGACCTCCGTGTGGAGCCGTTGAAGGGTCGGGTTCTTCACCCGGAACCGACCGGACAGCTGCTCGATCAGCAGCTTGCTGTCCGAGCGGAGCAGCACGTCGGTGGCACCCAGCTCCCGGGCCCGCTGCAGGCCTTCGAGGACCGCTGTGTATTCGGCGACATTGTTGGTGGCGATGCCGATGCCTCGAGCCATGCGGTCCACCACGCGTCCGCGCGGCGTCGTGATCACCACCCCGATGCCCGCAGGGCCGGGGTTGCCGCGCGCAGCCCCGTCACAGGAGACGATCAGGCGAAGACGACGATCCGCCGGCAGTACTCACACCTCTTCACGCCCTCGGTTCGCTTGAGGCGGTCGAGCTCCATCGCGGAGAGCTTCTCGTGGCATGCCTGGCACACCCCGTCCACCAGCGCCGCGACGGCCACCCCTCGCTTCTGCCCCCGAAGCTCCTCGTACAGCTCGAGCAGCTCGTCGTCGAACTCGGGCACCAGCTTCTCCCTGGTAGCTCGCTTCTCGGCCAGCTCTTCCTCGATCCGCTCGAGCTCAGCGATGGCCTCTCCCCCCACCGCATCGAGCCCGGCCCTGGTCTGTTGGACCAGGGTGCTGGCCTCCCCCGCCCGGGATTCGAGGTCGTCCCTGCGGACCATCTGCTCCAGAAGCTCGTCCTCGGACCTGGAACGGCGCTCCCTGAGCGAGGTAATCTCGTGCTGGAGGGCCTCCATCTCCTTGATGTTGGCGATGCTGCCATCGTAGAGCCGCTTCTCGTCGGCCTCGGCCTTACGGGTCATCGAGTCGATCTCCCGTTCCAGGCGTTGTTGCTCCCGTCCCACCGCATCGACGCCGAGCCGGAGCTCCCCCAGACGGCCCTCCGCGTCCTCCATGGCAGCCCGGGCATCAGCCATCTCTTTGCCCTCCTCTAGCTGGCGCTTCCGGGCCTCCAGCCGGTCGATGGCGCTGTCGAGCTCCTGGAGTTCCAGCAACCGATCCAGGCCAAGCATGGAACGAAGCGTAGCCGAGGACCATGCGAACGGACCTGGCACCTCGGTCGGACGGCTCAAGTCAAGGTGAGCTGCTCGGGCTGAGGGGACGACGGCGCCACTCGACGAGCCTCCTGCGCCGTGGCCCGACCTACCCCGAAGCGTCGGGCCAGGCCCCGCACCCGGTCGGCCACCTCCTCCTGGTACGCCGAGGGCGCGTACGCGCCGGCCCCATACAGCTCCCGATATCGAGGCAGGAGCTCGGGATGGCGCTCCTCCAGCCAGCCCATGAACCACTCTCGGGACCCACCCTTCCGCAGGTGCAGCACGATGGGCACGATATGGGTGGCGCCGGCCTCGGCGATGGCGTGGACCGTGTCGCGGATGGCCTCGTCGGTATCGGACAGGAACGGGACGATCGGCGCCATCAACACCCCGCATCGGACTCCCGCATCGTTGAGCGCTCGGACCGCTTCGAGTCGACGCAGGGGGCTGGGCGTTCCCGGCTCGAGCAGCCGCCACAGCTCCGGATCGACCGATCCCACTGAGAAGTTCGTGGCAACGTCGGTGACGGCAGCGGATTGGATCAGCAGGTCCAGATCGCGAAGGATCAACGTCCCCTTCGTCAGGATGGAGAACGGGTTGGCGAAGTCGCGGAGGGCCTCGATGATCCCCCGCATCAGCCGGTACCGCCCTTCCGCCCGTTGGTAGGTGTCCACGTTGGTGCCCATGGCGATGTGCTCTCCCGACCACTTCGGCTGGGCCAGCTCCTTCCGAAGGACATCGGGCGCGTTCACCTTGACCACGATCCTGGTGTCGAAGTCTCGGCCGTAATCCAGATCGAGGTACGTGTGGGTCTTCCGAGCAAAACAATAGGTGCATCCATGACTGCAGCCCCGATACGGGTTGATGGTCCATCGGAAGGGCATCCGCGATGCGTCGGGCACGTGATTGATGATCGACCGAGCGTGGACCTCGTAGAACGTGAAGCCGCGAAACTCCGGCGTGTCGAACGTCCGGACCACGGCGCCCTGCTCGAACAGCGGGGTCGTCAGTCTGTCGTCCGCCGACCGAACGTCGAGCCTGAGGTTGTCCCAGCGCATCGGGACCCCCGAGGATAGATCACTTTCGGGCCGAAGCACAAGTGCGTAATTCCAGGGTTGAAAGCCACTACCCGGCTGCCGCGCCGGGCGAGAGATCGATCTCCATCCCCTCGCGGGCCAGGGATACGTCACCCGTGTCGGGGTTGATGTCCCGGACCCGTCGCAGCATGTCCTCGAGTTGCTCGTCGCCGTGCATGGGATCGTGGTGGAACAGGATCAGGCGCTCCACCCCGGCCAGCACGGCGAAGGTCGCGACGTGCTCGGTGCTGGAATGTCCCCACCCCACCCGGGCCGGATACTCCTCCTCGGTGTATTGGCAGTCGTGAACCAGCACGTCGGCCCGCCGCGCCACCGAGAAACCGGAGATCCATTCGGGCGCGACGGAGCCAAGTTCAGAGCCGAGAGCCGGCTCGTGGTCGGTCAGGTAGGCGAGCGATCGCCCCTGCTCCTGGATCCGATAGCCGACGGTCGGACCCGCATGGATGATGGGCTGCGACAGGATGGTCGCCGACCCGATCGCCCACTCGCCCTGCGGGGCATCGTGGAACGTGACGCTGGAGGGCATGTCCCTCATGTGCACGGGGAAGAGCGGCGGCGATAGGACCGTCGCGATCCGTTCGCCGAGCGACTGGACGGGCGAGGTCGGCCCCCAGATGTGCAGGTCGGTCCCCGGGTCCCACAGCGGCGTGAAGAACCCCAGTCCCTCCAGGTGATCGAGGTGAAGGTGCGTGAGCAGGATGTCGATCCGCGCGGGACGGCGCCCGTCGAGCGAGAGTCCGAGCCCCCGGATGCCGGTCCCAGCGTCAAGGATCACCAGGCTGCCATCGGACAGCACGATCTCGATGCACGCGGTGTTGCCGCCGTAGCGGACGGTCTCGGGACCGGGCGTCGCCAGGGAGCCGCGAGACCCCCAGATCCTGGCCCGCACTCAGCCCTCCTCGCGATTCCCCCAGAAGACGGCGATCGCGCCTACGAACTCGTCGGCCCTCGCGTAAAGCGGGAACGCGGTGGACTCGACCACGCGCTCGATGCCGTCGGCGTTTCGGATCCGGAGCCTTCGGTGCGCAGGCGTCCGCTCCGTCAGCACGACGCCGAGAGGCGTTTCGGCCAGAGCCATCGGCTTTCCCTCCACGTGCCGCGGATCGAACGCTGGCCCCCAGTCCTCGAAAGCCACGGGCTCGGCCTCCGTGAACGGGCGCCCCAGGATCGCTCCCGCCGCCTCGTTGTAGAAGATGACCGCGCCCTGCTCGTCAACGATCAGCATCGGCGTCGCCAGCATGGATGCGAGGTCGCGCGCCAGGATCAGCACGATGCTTCGCTGCTTGGTGGTTTCGGTCATCGCCGAAGCCTAGCAACGATAGACTCTCCGCGCGCGTCTCATTCTCGAGCGATCCATGCCCAGCACCTCCGACACGAAGATGCGCGTGGCCCGCGCCGTTCTGGCTGCTGGCCTAGTCCTGGCCGCGGTGGCCGGGATCCGGGCAGCGGCGAAGGACTCGGGCGCGAGGCCGAGCGTCCTCGCCTACCGGGGCCTGGGGACCTGGGTTGACATCTACGACGCGGCGCTGTGGAACGACCCATCGGCAGCGGTCCAGACGATGCAGGCCGACGGGATCCGGACGATCTATCTCCAGAGCACGAACTTCTCCCACGCCGACATCGAGTTCCCCACTCCGTTCGGGGAGTTCATCGACGCAGCGCACGGGGCAGGCATGCGCGTGGTGGCCTGGTACCTCCCCTCCCTCGCGCACCTCAACGTCGATTTCCGAAAGTCCATGGCCGCGATCGCTTACCGCTCGACCGCAGGGAGCGGAGTCGACTCATTCGCCCTGGACATCGAATCCAGGGTGGTGACCGATCCGACCGTCCGAACGGCCAGGCTCTTGACCCTGTCGCAACGGATCCGCGACGCCGTCGGCCCGGGCTATCCGCTCGGGGCGATCACCCCCAATGCGGTGAGCCTGGCCAAACCGACCAGCTTCTGGCCCGACTTCCCGTACGCATCGCTGACGCAGTACTACGACGTGTTCCTGCCCATGTGCTATTCGGGCGCCGTCGCGGCGGGAGGTCAGGCCGTCCACGACTACGCGGCGACCTGCGCCCGCCTGGTTCGGGCGGGGACCGGCAATCCGACGGCGAGGATCCACCAGATCGGTGGGGTCGCGGACAACTACGACGCTGCGGAGATCGAGGGGTTCGTGCACGCCGTAAGGGAGTACGGCCTGATGGGAGGGAGCCTGTACGACTTCATGACCACCGAGGACCCCGCGGCCTGGGACCTGCTCAGGACCATCCCGGTGAACCCACGGGAATCGCCCCCCCTTCCGATGCCGATCGGCTCGCCGGACGCCGTGGGTAACGTCCCGCGTGGAGATCGGACCCATCCGAAAGAGGTCTTCTACTTCGCCCCCAGCGGACCAGGAGCCTTCGACCTGAGGTACCAGGGGTTCGACCTCGGATCCGGGGAGGTCACGCTGTCGGTCAATTGGCAGCTGGTCAAGACCATCGGCAAGGGACCCGCGGGCACGTGGACACGGACCCGGACGATCTTCATCGCGGACGAGTTCCTATTGGACAATGGGCCGAACCTCGTCGGCTTCACGGCCGCCGGCGACTACCCAAGCTGGAGCACGTGGGGCGTGCGGGCGGTCAGCCTGTCGCCGTCTGCGGCGTGAAGCCTCATAGGAGCGCAGCGTAGTAGGGGTAGGGAGCGAGGGTCGTGGGCCCGTTCTCGGAAACGACGATCTGATCTCCGAGTTTCACCCCATCGCGGCGGCCGACCTGACCGGCGTAGACCTCGACGACCAGAACCATGTCTTCCTCCAGGACCCTGTCCGGGTTCGGTTGTGGATCGCCCGGGTAGGCCACGCTCGGACTCTCCTCCTCGAGGCCGATCCCGTGGATCATGCATTCGTACCGTTGCGGCAGGTATCGGTCGGGAAGACGTGGCCCTCGCTCGGCCAGCTCCCGACACGTCACGCCGGGACGCACGAGGTCCTTCATCGCCCCCAACCAATCGTGTGATGCTCGATAGGCATCGCGTTGCGCTCGCGTGGGCGCGGAATCACCGCACAGGAACGTCCGCGAGACGCAGAAGAAGTAGCCCCCCAGGCAGACGGCGTCAGTGTCGACGTACACGAGGTCCCCACGCTCGAGAGCCCTGGCGGTTGCCTCGGCACGCCAGGGGTTCGTGTTCGGGCCGGAGCAGACCGTGTTCGTGGCCAGGTGCTCGCCGCCGCCGGCGAGCAGCGTGGCGGCAAGGACCGCGAGCAGGTCCCGCTCGGTAACCGCGGGGCGGATAGCGTCCTCGAGACCGCTGAGCATCCCCATCACGAGCTCGCCGCCGATCCTCAGCACCAGGATCTCGTCGGCCGTCTTGATCTCCCGCGCCTCCATCGTGACTGTTGCGGAATCGAGGATCGAGATCCCGGCGGCTTGGAACGCGAGAAACCCCGGCGTGCCGAGTCGATCGATCGCCAGTCGATCATCGGACACGCCGAGCTCCCGCATGGCGGCCACCGTCTGACGAGCGAACGTGGCCGCGTGCGAACCGACGTCGTCGGTGAACTCCCACGCGTGCATCGGGCGGACGTCGGCCTCGAGCTCGCCGAACAGGTGCATCGAGTTCGGGTGCTCGAACAGGATGGGAACGCCTTCGGCCGGGACGAGCGCGCATCGGACGAACGTCGTGTTGCTCCACACGGGCATGGCCGACGCTCCGGTCGCGTACCTGATGTTCGGTTCGTTGAACAGCAGGCACGCCTCGACGCCGTGGCGGCGCATCGCGCCCTGGAGGCGAGCCAGACGCCCCCGAATCAGGCGCTCGATATCCACGGCATTCGCCCGGTCAGCGTCCATACGTGAGGCCCTCACAACTCGGAGTGGGCGCTGAAGGGTTCGAACCTTCGACCTCTGCCTTGTAAGGGCAGCGCTCTACCGCTGAGCTAAGCGCCCGCGAGCCACGCAGACTCCACCGACTCGCCCCGGACGTGGCCGCAGGCCCGGCACACGACCTGGCCGAGCATCACGGAGAGCCTGCTGGCGCCGCAGACCTCGCATCGGTCCAGCTGAACGGCCCAGTCCGGCCGGTCCTCCTGACAGCTCGGACACACCAGGACCTGCTCTCCAGCCACGGCGGCACGAACCCACTGCCGCCCCCGCTTGTCGGGATCGAACGTCAGACGCCCGCACAGGAAGCACCTGGGCCGGGACGGATCCTTTGCCACGTCCCTCGGGTCGGTCGAGCTCACGGTCCACAAGGATAGCGAGCGGGAGGTGGTCCGGCCTGGGCCTCCATAGGATGTGAGCGACACCGACGAACGTGGGGAGGTACATCGTGGAGGCAAACGGACACGGCACGGTACGAGTGGTGAAGGCCATCGAAGCGGCGGGCGACGTGACCCTGGATCGGGCCCTGGTCGGGATGGTGAGTGGGCGCGACGTCCACCTCACCATGGCGGGAGCTGGGCCGGTCATCGCGTCCGGGCAGGTGACCATCAACCAGGGCGGGTGCGGTCCCCTGATGACCGGAGGCGACGTGTCGATCCACCAGGGAGGTTCCGGGCCCGTCATCGCCAAGGGCGACGTGTCTATCGAGCAGGGCGGCTGTCAAAGCGTGATCGCCGCGGGCGGCGCGACGCTCGGCCGCCAGTCCTTCGTGGGGATGGTCCTGTCGCCTCGGATCGAGGTGCAAGACGGTGCCAAGGTGCTCATGACCGTCCCACAGGCTGCCGCGTTCGGCGCGGCCGCGGGCGCCGTGTTCGCGCTCCTGTCCAGGGCTCGTAGGCGCTGAGGGGGTCATCGGCCGATCGAGGCCCGGCGTCACAGGCCGGCTTCCTCGGGGACGGGCTCGGGAGGCAGGGCGGCGCGCCGTCCCCGATGCCTCCCTTGCTCCGATCGCGCCTTCCACGTCGCGACGGCCGCCGCGCCAAGGCCGAACGCGGCAGCTAGGACGAACGTCACGCCGCTCACGAACGGGATCAGGCCGATGACCCGAAGGGCGCCCCACCCCGCCAGGAACGCCACGACCTGGCGCTCGGGATTCGTCCACACCAAGCGGCCCAGCGCGTAGCCCGCGAACCCGTAGCCGGCGAATGCCGCCAGCGCCAGCGCCAGCGCCATTGCCAGCCCGAGCGGGAGGACCACGAGCGATGCCATGGCCACCACGGCGAGGACGGGGATCCCCACGGCCAGCCCGACACCCCAAGCCGCCGCGAAGTACGGGGCGGTTCGCGCGGCGTGGTAGACGGCCTCGACTCCCCTCGGACTGATGAACACGACGGCCAGACCGAGGAGGAGCGTGGACACCGTGACCGCGAGCCACGTCGCGAACCGCCCGAACAGCGAGAGCGGCGCCCGCCAGGTGAACGCGGCGTGCTGTCGGATCCGGCCGTCGACCACCGCCCCCTCGGAGACCACGACGCCTCCCCGCGCGGTGACGTCGCCGCCCACCTGGGCGCTCGAGCCGAGCCTCACCGAGCCGTCCATCGCGATCACGCTGCCACTGACCTGGCCGTGGACGGTGATCCCACCGTCGAGCACGATGACGTCGCCGAGGGCCACCCCGTCGATCCGGGCGCTCCCGTGCAGGACCACGACCTCGGCAACCTCGCGTCCCCGAGCCACCTCCACCGTCCCCGACAGGACGATCTGGTTCTCCGCTTCCCGTGGTTGAGCGGCGGCCCCCACGGTCGCCGGACCGAACGCGAGGACCAACACGACCAGCGTGAACGGGGCGCGAGCCGTTGCCACGTCGAGCATCCTATCGGCGGGCTCGATTGGCTCGAAGAGACACCGAAGCGTCCCCGCGAGCGTGTCGCGGGTTCGCCGTAGGCTTGTGCGGTGACCGTCGACCTGTTCTCGCCCGCCGTCCGTGCGTGGTTCGAGGCTTCGTTCGAGTCCCCCACGCCCGCACAGGTGCAGGGGTGGCCGGCCATCGCATCGGGCGGCCACACGCTGATTCTGGCGCCCACGGGCTCGGGCAAGACCCTGGCCGCGTTCCTGTGGGCGTTGGATCGTCTGGGCGGCGAACCGACCCCTCCGCCAGCCGAGCGGTGTCGAGTCCTGTACGTCTCGCCCCTCCGCGCCCTCGCAGTGGACGTGGAGAAGAACCTCCGCGCTCCCCTTGCCGGCATCCGGCTGGCCGCCGAGCGCCTCGGGGTCCAGCTCCACGAGCCGACGGTCGCCATGCGAACCGGCGACACGTCCGCCAACGAACGGCGCTCGATGAGCAAGCGTCCTCCGGACATCCTCATCACCACCCCGGAATCGCTGTACCTCATGCTGACCTCGCAGGCCCGGGAGATCCTGCGAAGCGTGCGGTGGATGATCGTGGACGAGGTCCATTCGGTCGCCGCGACCAAACGGGGTGCGCACCTCGCCCTCTCGCTCGAGCGGTTGGAGGCGGTCACGCGGGTGAGTCCTCAGCGGATCGGGCTGTCGGCCACCCAGCGCCCGCTCGAGGAGATCGCCCGGTTCCTGGGAGGACGGACCGACGACGGCCCGCGGCCGGTGACGATCGTGGACGCCGGTCATCGCAAACCCATGGAGGTCGAGGTCGTGGTGGCGGTCGAGGACATGGCCGAGCTGGGCCGGGTCCCCGAGCGAGAGTCCCCGGGTCCGGCCCCCGTGGACCAGGATCGCCTGAGCATCTGGCCCTCGGTCCACCCCCGCCTGCTCGAGCTGATCCGCGAGCACCGATCCACGCTGATCTTCGTGAACGCGCGCCGCCTGGCCGAGCGCCTGGCGGCGAAGCTGAACGAGCTGGCCGGCGAGGACCTCGTTCGGGCCCATCACGGGTCGATCGCCCGGGAGCAGCGCCTGGAGATCGAGGACCGCCTGAAACGAGGGACGCTTCGGGGTCTGGTGGCCACCAGCTCGTTGGAGCTAGGGATCGACATGGGGGCGATCGACCTGGTGGTGCAGGTGGAGTCTCCGGGCTCGGTGTCTCGGGGACTCCAACGGATCGGCCGGGCCGGCCACAACGTCGGCGAGCCAAGCCGGGGCAAGCTGTTCCCCAAGTATCGCGGCGACCTCCTGGAGGCCGCGGTCGTGGTCCACCGGATGCTGGAGGGCCTCATCGAGGAGACCCGGTATCCGCGCAATCCCCTCGACGTCCTGGCCCAGCAGATCGTGGCAATGTGCGCCGTCGACGAGTGGGCCGTCGAGGATCTCGCCCGGGTGGTGCGCCGGGCCGCGAACTTCGCCGACCTCTCCGACGAGCTGCTCGTCGCCGTCCTCGACCTGCTGTCCGGGAAGTATCCGTCGGACGACTTCTCCGAGCTCCGCCCACGCATCGTGTGGGACCGGCACCGGAACGCCCTTCGGGCCAGGGAAGGCGCCGGCCGGCTCGCCGTGACGAGCGGTGGGACCATCCCCGACCGCGGCCTGTTCGGCGTGTTCCTTTCCGACGGGACCCGGGTCGGCGAGCTCGACGAGGAGATGGTGTACGAGAGCCGGCGGGGCGAGGTGTTCCTGCTCGGGGCGTCAGCATGGCGGATCGAGGACATCACGCTCGACCGGGTGATCGTGTCCCCGGCTCCGGGCGAGCCGGGCAAGATGCCGTTCTGGAAGGGAGACAAGCCGGGGCGGCCGCTCGAGCTCGGCCGGGCGCTCGGGGAGCTCACTCGCGCGATCGGGCGCGAGACACCCGATCGCGCGACAGCCCGCCTGCGCGAGGAGTTCAAGCTCGACGAGCTGGCCGCCCGCAACCTGGTGGCCTACGTGGCGGACGAACGCGAGGCCGTCGGGGCCGTCCCCGACGATCGGACCATCGTGGTCGAGCGGTTCCCGGACTCGATCGGCGACTGGCGGGTGTGTCTACTGTCCCCGTTCGGCGCGCGGGTTCACGCGCCGTGGGCCATGGCCATCGAGGCCCGACTGGCCGAGCGAATGGCGGCGGACGTCCAGGTGCTCTGGAGCGACGACGGCATCGTCATCCGTCTCCCCGAGTCCGAGGACCGCATCCCGGTCGAGGACCTCGTGTTCGAGCCGGAGGAGATCGAGGAGCTGGTGATGCGCCAGCTCCCGGCAACGGCGCTGTTCGCGTCGGCCTTCCGAGAGTCGGCGGCCCGAGCCCTCCTTCTGCCTCGACGTGCTCCCGGTAAGCGGACCCCGTTGTGGCAGCAACGGCAGCGCTCGGCGGACCTGTTGCATGCCGCATCGAAGTATCCGACGTTCCCCATCCTTCTCGAGGCCACCCGAGAGTGCCTCCGGGACGTGTTCGACCTCCCGGCTCTGAAAGACGTCCTGTCCGACGTGCGGGCCAGGCGGGTCCGGATGGTGCCGGTCGACACGACCGGGGCGTCCCCGTTCGCCCAGTCGCTGCTGTTCTCGTGGATCGCGGTGTACATGTACGAGGGCGACGCGCCGCTCGCCGAGCGGCGCGCCGCCGCCCTGGCGCTCGACCGGGACCTGCTTCGCGAGCTCCTGGGGGCCGAGGAGCTCCGTGAGTTGATCGACGTGAGCGCGCTGGCCGACCTGGAGCTCGAGCTCCAGTCGGTGGCCGAGGGACGACGGGCCCGCCACACAGACGACCTGCATGACCTGCTTCGCAGGGTTGGCGAACTGACCGAGGACGAGATGGTGGCGCGGTCGTCGACCGACCCCACCGGATGGACGGCATCGCTCCTCGGCGAGCGCCGGGCCATCCGGATCCGCATCGCCGGCGAGGACAGGATCGCCGCGGTGGAGGACGCCGGGCGGCTGCGCGACGCCCTCGGTGCCTCGATCCCACGCGGCGTGCCCGCCGCATTCGCGGAGAGCGTCGACGATCCGCTCCGCGACCTGGTGGCCCGGTACGCTCGGACGCACGGGCCGTTCCACGCCGAGGACGTGGCCCGGCGCCTGGGTGTCCCCGACGACCGAGTGAGCTCCTCGCTCGCATCGCTGGAAGCCGCGGGCAAGGTCGTCCGGGGCGAGTTTCGCCCGGGTGGGGTGGAGCGGGAGTGGTGCGACGTCGAGGTGCTCCGTTCCCTGCGGCGACGCTCGCTCGCAGCGCTCCGTCGCGAGGTCGAACCGGTCGAGGGGGCGGCCCTTGTCCGGTTCCTGCCGGAGTGGCACGGCATGACGAGACCCCGGCAGGGGCCGGGCGCCCTGGGCGAGGCGATCGAACAGCTCCAGGGCGCGGCCGTGCCCGCATCGGTCCTGGAGTCGGACGCGCTTCCCGCCCGGGTGGCCGGGTACCGGCCGGCGGATCTGGACGCGCTGTGCGCCGCCGGCGAGATCGTCTGGGTCGGTGCGGGCGGGCTCGGCGCGAACGACGGCCGGGTGGGGTTGTACTTTCGGGACCGGCTCCCGCTCCTCGCGCCGAGCCCGCCGGAAGATGCGCCGCCGGGGGCCGTCCACGACCAGCTTCGCCGACATCTGGCCGAACGGGGCGCCTCGTTCTGGCCGGACCTGGTGATGGCTGCGGGGACGGCCGACGAGCGCGTGGTGCTGAGGGCGCTGTGGGATCTGGTGTGGGCCGGCGAAGTCACCAACGACACGTTCGCCCCCCTTCGCTCGCTCCTGTCGGGGCGTCCCCGCGCGCCGAAGCCGAAACCCAGGCCGGGCCGGCTCCGCCGGACGGGCCCGCCCGTCGCAGCCGGACGGTGGTCGCTTGTCGCCCACCTCCTTCAGCCCGCGCCGTCCCCCACCGAGGTGTCGCACGCGCGTGCGCTGCAGCTCCTGGAGCGCCATGGGGTCCTGACCAGGGAGGCCGTATTGGGCGAGGGCGTCCAGGGAGGGTTCGCCGCCGTGTACGGCGTACTGAAGGTCATGGAAGAGTCGGGGAAGGTTCGACGGGGCTACTTCGTGTCCGGGCTCGGCGCGGCGCAGTTCGCTCTTCCCGGTGCCGTGGACAGGCTCCGCGACCTCCGCGACCTTCAGGGGCGGGATATCGCGCTGACCCTCGCGGCGACGGACCCGGCGCAACCCTTCGGGATGGCGCTCCCGTGGCCGGACGTTCCCGGGCGGCCCGCACGGACGGCGGGCGCGTACGTGATCCTCCAGGACGGCGAGCTGGCGGCGTTCCTGGAACGGGGGGCTCGAAGCCTCCTGACATTCCCCGCCGCCGAGCGCGACGACGCGTGGGTCGACGCACTCGTCTCGCTGGCCAAGGAAGCCAAGGTTCGACGGATCGAGCTGCAACGGATCGACGGCGTCCCGTTCGGGGAGTCGCGCTGGGCGACCCGATTGCGGGAGGCGGGGTTTGCCGACGGCTACCGCGGGCTCGTCCTCCGGGGCTGACTGGTCGAGCGCCGCGCCGATGCCATCCACTGACGAGCGTGCGCTCTCGGCTTCAGGGAGGCGGTTCGCCATCGCCACACCGCATTGGGCGGCCACGCGGGCCGGCGTCGCGGCTTTCGACGCAGGTGGCAACGCCGTGGACGCGGCCCTGGCGGCCGCCGTCACGCTGGCCGTGGTCTACCCACACATGTGTGGTGTGGGCGGCGACCTGTTCGCCCTGGTGCAGGCGGTGAACGGACAGACCATCGCGCTGAACGCAAGCGGCGCCGCTCCCCTCGCGATCGACGCTTCGGCCATCCGGGCGACGCACGATGCGATGCCCGAGTACGGCCCGCTCACGATCACGGTTCCGGGGGCCGTCTCGGGTTGGGCGTCCCTGGCCGAGCTCGGCGCCGATCTGCCATTCGAGCGCGCGTTCGGGCCCGCCATCGCATACGCCAGAGACGGCATCCCCGTCGCGCGTTCGCTTGGGTCGAGCCTGACCTGGGAGCCAGAGCGCCTGTTCGCAGATCCGGGGATGCGGTCGGTCTTCGCGCGAGAGGGCTTGCCCCTCACGGAAGGCGACACTGTGGTGCAACCCAGCCTGGCAACCACGCTGGAAACCATCGCGGTCGAGGGTCCCTCCGTCCTCTACGGCGGAGAGGTCGGTGCCCGGCTCGTGACTGGGCTCCGGGCAGCCGGTTCGCCCATTGTCCTCGAGGACCTGGCCTCGCACCGGCCCCAGCTGGACTCACCGATCGCTGCCCGGTACCGGGACCTCCACGTCTCTGTGGTTCCCCCCAACTCCCAGGGCTTCGCCCTCCTGGAGATGCTGCTCGCCGCGGAACGGCTGGAGATCGACCCCGACCCCCTCGGCGCGGATGCAGCCGTGCTTGCCGAAGTGTTCGCCGCCGCGTCCGAGGACAGGGACAGGCACAACGCCGACCCCCGGCACGCCAGGGTCCCCGTGGGCATG
>Ga0222623_10000383_pt1 | contig 13695 bp, 11 predicted proteins | sample PLMtaG_FD_177336 | JGI IMG/M metagenome (GOLD analysis project Ga0222623, IMG submission 177336) | Groundwater sediment microbial communities from an aquifer in East River, Colorado, USA - PLM2_30_coex | ecosystem: Environmental > Terrestrial > Soil > Riparian zone | place: USA: East River...
GAGCAGGCTGGCGGTGACCAGCAGGACCCCGAAACTGGCGGTCGTCCGTTTCATGGCGCGTGACACCCCGGCGATATCTCCAGAGCAGTGCTCCCAGCCGGGAGTGTCCGCCCGCCGAGGGTCATGTTGTCGATAGCACAGGAGTCCCGGCTGCCAATCCGAACCGCCCCGCAGGGCACTGGAATGGCGAACTCGGGCTAATTACCGGTGCCGCCAGACACCGAGAAGGGTCGGCAGGTCAGCCAGCGCGGGTTGCCGCGACCTCGCGCATCGCCGGGACGATTTCTCGCCCGTACACGTCGAGGAGTGCCTCCTCGTCGCCGTTCATCAGGTAGATGTTGAACTGATCGACACCGGCCTCGGCCAGCTCATGGAGCTTGGCAATGTGGTCCTCGACTGAGCCAAGCACGCAGAACCGATCAGTCACCTCATCGCCGACAAAGCCCGCGTTCGACGAGCCGACCTCGGCGTGGTGGTGATAGTCGTAGCCGGCGCGGTCGCGGACGTAGCCGGTGAGGGACTCGGGGAGCTGCTCGCGAGGGTACTTGTTGACGAGATCGACGACGTGATTGGAAACAAGGGCTGGGAACCACCGGGTCCGCTCGCGGCACAGCGCGAGGTCGCCGACATGCGCCGGCGCCGCGGCCTGGATCTTGACGGACCCGGCGGGTCGTCCGGCAGCCGCCTCGGCTGCACGAATCTGCCCGACGAACCAGCGGATGAGGTCGGGGTCGGCGAGCTGGAGGATGACGCCGTCGGCGATCCGACCGGTCATCGCCAGGGCCATCGGCCCGTAGCCCGCGACCCAGACCGGCAGCGTCCACTTGCCGGTCCAGGGCAGCTGAAGCTCGGTTCCCTCGTACTCGATAGAGCGACCCTCGACGAGCGCCTTGATCGTAACGATCGCCTCCTCGAGCGTCGCCATCGACGTTGGGGGCTTACCGAGGACCCGCCGCGCCGAGTCGCCCCGACCGATCCCCAGGTCCATCCGGCCACCGGAGACCTCGTCGAGGACCGCCAGCGCCGACGCGGTCACGGACGGCTCGCGGGTCGCCGGGTTCGTCACGCACGTCCCGAGCCGCATTCGCTCCGTCGCCTGGGCCATGAGCGTCAGGAGGATGTACGGCTCCCGCCAGAGGACGTGCGAGTCGAAGATCCAGCCGTACTCGAAGCCGGCCTCCTCCGCCTGTTTCGTGAGCGCCACGGTCCGCTCGATCGTGTTCTCAGGCTTAAGCGTGAAGCCGAACTGCATTCGCCGCGGTCTCCCGTCTGACGCCTTCTCGAAGGCGAGAGGGTAGCACCGCAAGCCTTGCCGACGATGCTCACGCGAACTCGCCGGCCAAGCCTGTACGCGAGGCGCTCCGGCCGCAGCATTCGAAACGCGGGTGCGAGACCGAAAGGCACCTTATGAGTTGATGGTGGCCGACCAACCGTCACCGGTCCGTCAATCAGCATGGGCCACGCCCATTGAGGTTTCCAATTAATTGACTCACCTCGTATCGTGAAGTTGGGAAACGTTCAGTCTGGATCTATCTGGAGGGGGACATGGCGCACCGTCACGGTAGTGGGCTCATTATCGGGTTCTTGGTCGTGGCTATGGTCGCACCACCCTCCGTAGTCACCGCGGCGAAGGAAGCCCGTCCCGACCCTCCCAATCAAGCTGTTGACTCTTTTCGACCTCCGGACCGTGCCCCCGACGCTTCGTCGACCTCGGGGTCTTGGGCCTCCAGTGTTGTCGTCAACGACGTGCTCACCAACACGCAGATACGGCCCGCAGTGGTTCTGGCTGCCGATGGTGTCGCCCACGCAGTTTGGGACGATCGACGTTCGAGCGGCAACGACGACATCTACTATTCTCGCCGCGATCCAACGACCGGTGCCTGGAGCACGAACGAACGCGTCAACGACGTGACCAGTCAAACCCAGATCGAACCGGCGATCGCGGTCGATGGATCAGCAAACGTCTACGTCGTGTGGACCGACACGCGAAACGGTGCTACCGACCACGACATCTACTTCTCGAAGCGATCTGCCTCGACTGGCACCTGGAGTGCCAGCGTCCGGGTCAACAACGATGCGGCTGGCAAGCGACAGGACATGCCCGCACTCGCCATCGCTGGATCCGGCGAGGTCATTGCCGTCTGGCGTGACCAACGCGGTGGCGGCAGCAAGATGCATGTGTACTCGGCGAGGCTTCCTGCTGGCGGCTCGACCTGGTCCGCGAACTTCGTTGTGACCTCGAACACGACTGCACACAAGGAATCGCCCGCAATCGCAATCGGTCCCACGGGAATGGCGTATTCGGTCTGGAGCGACCAGCGAAGCGGAAATGAGGACGTCTGGTTCGCTTCGCTCCCCTCGGGCGGGACGACATGGTCGACCAACGAGAAAGTCAGTGACGACCCTGGGGCAGGCCACCAGGAGGAAGGCGACGTCGGCGTGGATGGTGCGGGCAATCTGATAGTCGTCTGGCATGACGAACGCACTTCGCCTCACCAGGTCCGGGCGCGACACCGAACTGGCTCGACGTGGGCTTCGAGCGTCGTTGTCGCGGCCACGGGCGGCAGGACTCCTTCGCTGTCTACCCGTGCCGATGGCAACGCCTACGTTGCTTGGCACGACGGGGCAGTTGCCAGCCAGGAGACCGTTTCTGGGAGCGAATTTGACCTCGATGCCGGGATCTGGTCGGCGCCCGAACTCGTGAGTGACACCGGGGCAGGCTCCGGCCGGGCGTCGGTGGCGTTCACGCAATCGCTTGTCGTCGTTCTTTGGGACACGGCCGGCCAGGCAGGCATCGACATCCGCGCCAGGATCAGGTCAAGCGCTCCGTCGATCTCCTGGAGCACATCGTCCATCCATATAACCGTCACGCGGGGCACTTCGAGCCATGAGCGATTGACCCTGACAGCGAATGAAGACATCGACAACGCCTCCGTGGCGGTCGACTCCTCGATCTTGGGCTTGGTGGCACCAGCGGCACTCCCACCGTTCGACCTGACCGCCGGTGTGACATACGAGGTTCCGATGATCTTCGATGTTCCGCTGACGACGACGGTTGGTGAACATGTCGGAGCTGTGTCGATTCTGTCAGCGGGCGATGACCCAATCGGTGCGGTGACGGTGGCAATTCAGGTAGTCGATCCGCCATCGGGTGTAATCCCACAGGATGTGGCGACGCCTTCGCGGGATCGAATCGGGACCGATTCAGCTGGAAACACAATGATCGTCGACGAGCTACTCGTAGGCTTGGAGTTCGGGACGGTGGACCCGAGCCAGAGAATCCTCGCAATTGCCGCGGCGAACGACGCTAGGGTCCTGGGAAGCGTGCCCGATGCGCTCACGTATCAACTGTGGTTTCTGCAGGTGCCCAGCGCGGTAGAACTGGAGTCGATACGGCAGTCTCTGGTCGCTGAGGCCGATGTCGGATTCGCATCTATTACCTACCTCGGCACCGACCTGACTGCGATCCCTAACGATCCCGAGTGGAACCATGCCTGGGACGAGGCGAATCCCGACGGCAGAAATTGGAATCTTGAGCTGATCAAGGCTCCCTCGGCCTGGGATATCACAACCGGGGACCGGGACGTACCGATCGCGGTGATCGATGCCGACATCAACCCCGATCATGAGGATCTCTCCGCAAACGTCGACAAACATGAGGGGATTCCCATTCCACAGCCCGAGAAGGAAGGGCATGGAACGCACGTCTCCGGAATTGCGTGCGCCGCTGGCAACAATGGTGTCGGTATCACGGGCGTTGCCTGGGAGTGCTCACTCCGAGCCTACGAGTTCGGCTTCGACGTGCTGGTCGACCCGACCAATCCGCCAACTTGGGAGGACTTTTTCACACCGGCACAAGGCCTTGATCGGATGGTCGAAGCGGCGAAGGATGGCGCAAGGGTCGTCAATATGAGCTGGGGCCAAGCGTTCGGGGAATGTGCCTTGGGCCTACTTGATCCAGATCCGCTGCCTAAGCTGGAGATGACGAACGACATTTTCGCTCGAGGCGTGCTATTCGCCGAGCACATCGGCCAGGATGTTCTCTGGGTCGCTGGCGCGGGAAACAGGCCTTGCGACGCAAATTTGTTCTCTCCGGCGAGCCTTACCAGTCAGTTTCCCTTGAGCGTGATCAGTGTTGCATCGGCGAATCGCACAGGCGGCCTGTCTCGATTCTCGGGCCGCGGACCATCAGTAACTGTCGCGGCTCCCGGTGGGGAAGAGAACTTACTCCAGGAGCCGATTCTTCAAGTGTTTAGCACGCTTTCCCAAAACCACTGCAAATTCCTCTGGGCCTTCGACTGCTCTCCGTATGGGGAGTCGTGGGGCACCTCGCAAGCAACACCGCACGTTACGGGTTTGGCATCGTTGGTTTTGTCAGCGCATGACTTTTCGGCCGCACAGGTCAAGGCTTGTATCGTGGCCGGCGCGGAGAGCGACGGGATCGCCATCGACGGACAAGCATTCCACGTGATCAACGCGCCGTCGGCTGTGCAATGCGAGGGGACAATCGCCTTCCCCTCGAAGGTCGACCTCGTGTTCTCACTCGATCTGACAGGGAGCATGGGTGGCGAGGTCAACCAAATCAAGCTACAGATTGACGAGGTGATGGCCGGGCTCCGAGATGCGGCCCCGGAGACGGACTTTCAGTTTGCTGTCGTCAGTTACGAGGATTACGCGGGGACGTTCAATTCGTCAGGCTGTGGGGACAGCACATACTCTGCGACATATGGGTTTGCAAGCGCCGGAGACGTGCCGTTCCGCTTGAATCAAGCTCTCAGTTCGAATGATGCGACAACCTCCGCGACTATAGGCGGGCTCCAGCTCCGGAATGGCGGGGATGGGCCACAGTCCTACGGTCGCGTTTACTGGGAACTGGGCCAGCCGGACACGATGTCTCAACTCGGGTTCCGGAGTGATGCGCTCAAACTGCTCGTCGACTTCGGCGACAATATCCCGCACGACGCCGACCTGAACGAAGGGATCGAAGACCCGCTCGTCCCACCGTTCCCCTCGCCTTTCGACAGGGGGTATGACCCCGGCCGGAACGGTGTGATCAACTGTGGTGGCGACGATATTGACTTTCAGGACGATGCAATCGCGGCCCTTACTTCTGCTGGGGTCCACCTGGTACACATCGATAGCTCCGGCGACACCGATCTCGCGGTTTACTGGAACCTGTGGGCGAGCCAAACCGGAGGGGAGTTCGCAGCCATCAACCCCGACGGATCGGTGCCGCAGGGGTTGGACCTGACCGAGCTCATCGTCCAGCTACTGCAGCTCGTCGCCTAGGCGACGAGCCCGCTGCTGGCATGCGCGAACGGTTGCATTTTCGTGGGGCGGTCATCGCCCTTGCGAGCGCGATGGTCCTTGTGATCGTTGCTGCGGTGCTCCTGGTGCGTGGCCAGGACGACGGCTGCCCCGGCAGGGCCGTCTATCACCTCGCTGCCGGTACCTGCATGGACCCCTCGTCACTGGACGTGGACGGCGAACGCGCGGCCGTCGAGGCCGCGGTTTCCAGGTACGACGGCTCGATCCTCTTCACGACTTCCGGCAGCCACCACGTTCGTTTTCCGGTCCAAGACGCAGCCGCGCTGGACCGGATCAAGGACGAGTTAACGGCTGCCGGCTTCGAGGTCCGATACTCCCTTGTGATTGAGGTTCCTTGAGTCTCGCTAGGACGTCCCTTGAGGAGTCGGATCAGGGCCTGGCCGACGGGTCATTCCCGGTTGGCTCTCGACACGATCACCAAAGGTGTGCGTTGTTGCGCTTCGGCAACCAGGCCAGCCAGTAAATCAAAGGCGGCTCGACCGTCCTCCTCCGAACGGTCGAGCCGCGCCATTAGGAATACCCACCGACACCGAGAAAGGTTCAGTCGCCCTCGAGCCAGGCGTCGAAGGCGTAGATGTCCCCGATCATCAGCCAGATCTCGGAGATCCGGTCGTCGTCGATGTGATAGATCCGGATCGCCTGCCACTCGTACGGCGTGCCGTTGCGAGTCGCGGCATGCGTCGCAAGTTCGACGACGTGGGCCTCCGAGGCGACGACGTCGTGACTGTCCAGGCTGGGCGGCCCGCCGAGCAGCCGACTGAAGGCGCCGAACAGCCCGAGCACCTCGGCACGGCCGTGATACGTGCCGGCCACCTCGCTCCGACCCGGGAAGTAGTAGACGACATCGTCGCTGAGCAGCTCGGCGATCGCCGCCGGATCGGCCCGCTGGAGAGCGTCAACCATCCGCCGCACGACGGCCTCCTTGGCCGCCGCCATCTCGAGGCTTGCTTGGCTGCGCAAGGCCATTGGCCTAGGGTCGAACGAGGTCGTCATATGCGTCAGGGCGGCGATCGCGGTAGAACTGCCACGTTTGGCGGACCTCGGTGATCTTGTCGAGGTCCATGTCGCGGATGATCAGCTCCTCGTCGTGGGCCGAGCCCAGCTCGCCGATGAACTGGCCGCGCGGGTCGACGAAGTAGCTCTGGCCATAGAAGTCGTCGTCGCCGAGCTCCTTCTCGATGCCGACCCGGTTGATCGTGCCGACGAAATAGCCGTTCGCAACCGCGTGCGAGACCTGCTCGATTCGCCAGAGGTACTCCGACAGGCCCCGCGACGTGGCCGACGGGATCATCACGATCTCGGCCCCGTTGAGGCCTAGCGCCCGCGCTCCCTCCGGAAAGTGCCGGTCGTAACAGATGTACACGCCGACTTTGCCGACCGCCGTTTCGAAGACGGGATACCCCAAGTTCCCGGGCCGGAAGTAGAACTTCTCCCAGAAGCCCTTCACGTGCGGGATGTGGGTCTTGCGGTACTTGCCGAGATACTTCCCGTCCGCATCGATGACCGCCGCGGTGTTGTAGTAGATGCCCGACGCCTTCTCGTCCTCCTCGTACATCGGCGCCACGATGACCATGCCGGTTTCCTTGGCCAGCGCCTGCATCCGGACGGTGGTGGGGCCGTCGGGGATCAGCTCCGTGTACGAGTAGTACTGGGGATCCTGGACCTGGCAGAAATACGGGCCGTAGAACAGCTCCTGGAAGAGCATGATCTGCGCGCCCTGCTTGGCCGCATCGTGGGCCGCCTTCTCGTGCTTCTGGATCATCGACTCCTTGTCGCCTGTCCAGCTCGCCTGCAGCAGCGCTCCCCTGACGTCGCGTGGCATCGGTCGTTCGCCCTCCACGTATGCGGTTCGGTGCGACGGATGGTCGGAAGAACGCGAAGCGTACACCGGGGATGCTGGCGCGGGCCCTCCTTGCGCCGATTCGACCGCGCGTCAACCGCCGGGCTTGAAGTCCACGATCTGGGTGACGCCGCCGCCCTTGACCGGCCGCGTCTCCACGACGCCGATCCCAGGGACGTACGTCTTGCGCTCGCGGACGTCGGGCTCGAGGGGCGTCCACTCCTCGGTGACCAGAATGTCGGTGAAGGTCCCCAACGGGACCGTGATCGAGCCGCCGACACCAGTCACCTCGCCGATATCCTCGGCCTCGCCCTTGTAGAACTCCTGGCGATAGACGTCGCCAACCTGTGGATCGGCCAGCATGATGATGCCGGGCAGCGCACCATCGACGCCTCCCTCCCAGCTTCCCTTGGTCGAGACGACTTTGCCCTGCCTGTATTCGGCGGTCTCCTCGCCGAAGTACCAGACGTTGCCCTCGCGATCCTGCGCGAACCAGTCGAGCGTGTCCTCTTCCAGCTCCCCGTTCAGGAACACCTGGTCCCGAACAACCGTCGCCGGCACCCCGAGGATCGTCTTCGTCTCGGTGCTGATCGTGATCTCGATCCGCTCGGCACCGTCGAACGAGACCTTCGTCCCGGGCTTCAGCGGCATGAACGGGTTGTCGATGACGGCGACGAAGTCGGCCGGATCGATCGTCACCTCGTAGGGCTGGCCTTCGACAAACGCAGCCGGGTTGCGATCCGCGGCCTCGGCGGACGGCGATGCGCTGGGCGTCGCAGCAGCGGCTGGTGACGCGGCTGGCGACGCCGCGGCGGACGCCGACGGACTTGCGCCGGCCGGCGATGGACTCGGCAGTTTGGTCGGTTCGGCGGATCCGCACGCTGAGCCGACGAGAACTACGGCCCCGAGCAGGCCGAGTGTTCGGATGGCTCGCGGCAAGTTGGTCATAGTCACGGCGTATCTCCCGCGATCAGGGTAGTCGAGGACGCCGGAACGCGGCTTCGGGTCCTCGACAGGTGCGGTACTCTCGCGGTCATTCACGGGCGCCGAGGACCCGGCCAGACCACGCCTGCCGATGACGCGCCGGCGAGGCCGAAGAGGTGGACGATGGGCATCAGCACGGCAGCCGGCCAGATGACGAGCAAAGAGATCGTCGAGCTCTCTCGCCGGCACACGTTCTTCTCCTGGTCCGCCCAGGGCGCGATCGACCCGATCGCCATCGACCGGGCCGAAGGGGTCTACCTCTACACACCCGAAGGCAATCGGATCTTGGACTTCAACAGCCAGTTGATGTCGGTCAACATCGGCCACGGCGATCGCCGCGTCATCGATGCGATCACCGCCCAGGCCATGAAGCTCCAGTACGTCCAGCCGGCCTTCGCGTCGGAGCCGCGCGCCCGACTGGGCGCCAAGCTGGCGGAGATCCTGCCGGGCGATCTCGACAAGGTGTTCCTGACTCTCGGTGGCGCAGAGGCGATCGAGAACGCGATCAAGCTCGCCCGCGCCTATACCGGCCGGCACAAGATCCTCGCCCGCTACCGTGCGTACCACGGCGCGACGCTCGGGGCGATGACGTTGACCGGCGACCCGCGTCGCTGGGCGAACGAGCCGGCCCTCGTCGGCGTCGTCCGCTACCCGGACACGCATCGCTGGGGCGAGAAGGAGCCGCGGCCGGCCGCCGAGAGCCTCCAGGGGCTCGAGGACGTCATCCGCTACGAAGGGGCCCACACGATCGCCGCCGTCTTCCTCGAGACGATCGTCGGGACGAACGGCATCCTCATTCCGCCCGACGGCTACATCCAGGGAGTCCGCGAGATCTGCACCCGCAACGACATCCTGATGGTCGCCGATGAGGTCATGGCCGGCTTCGGACGGACCGGGCGCTGGTTCGCGATCGACAACTGGGACACGGTTCCGGACCTGATGACGATGGCCAAGGGCCTGACGTCGTCGTACCTGCCGCTCGGGGCCGTGGCGATGAACCACAAGATCGCCAAGCATTTCGACACGAACTTCTACTACGGCGGCTTGACGTACTCGAGCCACGCGGTCTCCTGTGCCGCCGCCCTCGCCAACATCTCGGTCTACGAGGAGGACGGGCTGCTCGAGAACTCCCGCCGGCTCGGCGCGGTCATGCGCCGTCACCACGAGGCGCTGTACGCCAAGCATCCGTCGGTCGGGGCTCACCGCAACCTCGGCCTCTTCGGGATCATCGATCTCGTCCGAAGCCGCGACCCGTTCACGCCGATGACGCCGTTCAACGGCACCTCGGACGAGATGAAGGCGATCGGCAAGTTCTTCCGCGAGAACGGCCTCTACACGATGATCGCCAACAACTCGATCCACACGAACCCGCCGCTCTGCATCACGGAGGAGCAGCTCGGCGAGGGCTTCGAGATCGTCGACCGCGCGCTCGACATCGCCGATCAGGCGGTGAGTTAACCGGTGACGAGCGCGACCGCGGCCCGCGGCCCGCTCGGACGGGCAGAAACCTCGTCCGAGGACGGGCGCGGGCGCCGCCGGTCGGTCGTTACGTATGTCCTCGTCCTGGCGATCATCTTCGTCGTCTGGGAGGGCATCAAGTTCGTCGGCGGCGTCCCCTGGCGCGAGCCCGGCGCGGCGCCCGGCTCACCTATCCTCTGGAATCCACCGTTCCGCTGGCCGATCGCCAACGACCTAAAGCTGCCGCACGTGTGGACGATCCTGCTGAGCTTCGGGGAGCCGTGGCAGCCAGCCGTATCGTCGGAGAACCTCGGTCAGTACCTGTTCGGAGCGGCGCTCTACACGTGGCGCGAAGCCGCGATCGGGTTCGTCCTCGGGGCGCTGCTCGGGCTCGCGCTCGCGACGATCTTCGTCCACGTCCGACTGCTCGAACGGGCCCTCGTCCCGTACGTGATCGCCAGCCAGACGATCCCGATCATCGCCCTCGCACCGCTGATCGTCTTCGCCGTCGGCCAGGGGATTTTTGCGGTCGTCGTCATCGCGACGTACCTGACGTTCTTCCCGGTGACGATCGCGATGATCCGTGGCCTTCGGTCGGTCGACCCCCGCGCGATCGAGCTCATGCGGTCCTACGCCGCTTCGCGCGCGGAGATCTACTGGAAGGTCCGCCTCCCGGCGTCGCTGCCGTACCTCTTCACGGCCCTGAAGATCTCGGCGACCGCGAGCATCGTCGGGGCGATCATCGGCGAGGATACAGGCGGGATCCAGCAGGGGCTCGGCCGGGTCATCACGACGTTCAACCAGTACTACGCGACGGGCCCTGAGAAGCTGTGGGCGGCGATCATCGTTGCCTCCTTGCTCGGCGTCGCATTCTTCCTGGTCATCCGAGCCGCCGAGATCGTCGTCCTCCGCGGCCGACCCGGCGCCGCGGCCGGCTGAATCAAAACCGACGAGGAGCGACACGACCCGATGACATCCGAGCAGGCCAAGTCCGTCACCGACGGCGGGCCCGTCGTCCGACTGAGCGGCGTCGACAAGGTCTTCTCGCGGGGTGGCCAGCCCGTCACGACCGCCCTCGAGGGGATCGATCTGACGATCGGGCGCGGTGAGTTCGTCTCGCTCATCGGCCCGTCGGGGTGTGGCAAGTCGACGTTGCTCCGCCTGATCGGCGACCTCGTCGCGCCGACCCGGGGCGAGGTCATCGTCAACGGCAAGCCGGCCGACCGGGCCCGCCGCGATCGGGATTACGGCATGGTCTTCCAGGCGCCGGTCCTCTTCGAGTGGCGGACGGTCGAGGACAACGTCAAGCTCCCGCTCGAGATCATGGGCCGGTCGGCCGCCGATCGAACGGCGCGGGCACGCGAGATGCTCGACCTCGTCGAGCTCGGCGAGTTCGCCAAGCACTATCCCTACCAGCTGTCGGGTGGCATGCAGCAGCGCGTCGCGATCGCCCGGGCACTTTCGTTCGAGCCCGCGATCCTCCTCATGGACGAGCCGTTCGGTGCGCTCGACGAGATGACCCGGGAACGAATGAACTCCGAGGTTCTCCGGATCTGGGAGCGAACCGGAACCACGATCGTGTTCGTGACGCACTCGATCCCGGAGGCGGTTTTCCTGTCGTCGCGCGTCGTGGTGATGAGTGCGCGGCCCGGCCGCATCACCGATGTCGTGACGATCGATCTTCCCCGGCCACGCGGCGAGGCGACGCGCGAGAGCCCGCGCTACTTCGAGCTCGTGACGGCGGTTCGGGAGGGCCTCAGGGCGGGCGGCGGCCTCGAGACCGACGAGCCTGGCCTCGCCTCACCAGAGCGAACGCTGGCGGAGGGTGCCGTCGGATGAGCTCGACTGCCGGTGCCGCCGGCCGATCGGGGATCGTCCCTGCCCGGACTCGGCCCGGAGCGCGCTGGGCCCGCCGAATCCGCTACTACCTGCCCGCAGTTGTCGTCTTCGCCGGCGGGATCGTCGGCTGGGAGGTCGTCGTCACGGCGCTCGGCCTCCAGGGCTTCGTCCTCCCGCGTCCGTCGGCGATCGTTACCGCCCTCATCGAGAATCTCAACTCCCCGCGGTTCGGGCTTCTGCCGTCGGCCCGGGCGACGCTCGTCGAGGCCCTCGGTGGACTCGCGATCGGGACGGTGACCGGCGTCGTCGTGGCTCTTGCGACCGCACGCTGGGCGACGGCTCGCGGGGTGCTCCTTCCCGTTGCTGTGGCCGCGAACGCCGTTCCGATCATCGCCTTCGCACCGATCTTGAACAACTGGTTCGGCCTGGAGAACCCGCTGGCGAAGATGGTGATGGCGGCGGTGCTCGTCTTCTTCCCGGTGATGGCAAACGTCACGCGCGGCCTCGTCCAGGTCGATCCGGCCGCCCTCGAGCTGATGCGGTCGTCCGCCGCCAGCGAGTGGCAGATCCTGCGGAAGGTTCGGATCCCGAACGCGCTGCCGTACTTCTTCACGGCCATGAAGCTGGCGACGACGTTGAGCCTGATCGGCGCGATCGTTGGCGAATACTTCGGCGGGGCCTCACTCGTCCTCGGCCGGATCATCGTCCAGAGCTCGAGTGCATTGAGATTTGACGTCACCTGGGCGGCGATCCTGCTCGCAGCGGCGACCGGGATCGCCTTCTACCTGGCGGTTGTCGGCCTCGAGCGCGTCGTCATTCCATGGCATGCGTCGATGCGAGCCACCGAGACCGCATAATGGCCGCGGCATGACCGCCGTGCCGCGTTGGAGGAGGCCCCGTAACCCTTACGGGGAGCACGCAGGAGTGGTGAATCGATGAAGATCAGATCCCTACTGGCTCTTGCGGCGAGCGCGTCGGTCGCGTTCGCCGCCTGTTCCTCGGGCGGCGCGTCGCCCTCGGCGTCATCGGCGCCGCCATCGACAGCAGCCTCCGCCCCGGCCAGCGGCAGCGCGCCGCCGGCGTCCTCGGCCGCCGAGGCCGCCTCGGTCAAGCTCCAGCTCCAGTGGACGCCCCAGGCCCAGTTCGCCGGCTACTTCGCCGCGGACAAGCAGGGCTACTACAAGGCCGAGAATCTCACCGTCGCGTTCCTGCCCGGCGGCCCGACGATCGCGCCGCACACCGTCGGATCGGCCCCGAACGGCCCGGAGTTCACCATCAGCTGGGTGCCGAAGGTCCTCGAGGCCCGCGAGTCGGGCTCCGACCTCGTCGACATCGCCCAGGTCTTCCAGCGTTCCGGCACGTTGTCGGTCACGTGGAAGGACAGCAACATCACCGACCCGTGCGGGTTTGCCGGCAAGAAGGTCGGCGTCTGGGACTTCGGTAATGAGTACGAGGTCACCGCGGGTGCCCTGGCCTGCGGCCTGACGCCCGGCCTCGAGGCCGGTGGCGATCCGGCGAAGACGTACCAGAAGGTGATCCAGAACTTCGACATGGTCGCGTTCCTCAACAAGGAGATCGACGTCGCCGAGGCGATGATTTACAACGAGTACGCCCAGGTCCTCGAGGCCACGGACGCCGAGACCGGAGACCTCCACAAGCCGGACGAGCTCAACATCATCAACTGGAACGAAGAGCGCTCGGCGATGCTCCAGGACGCGTTGTTCGCGCGCAAGGCATGGCTCGACGAAGGCAACAATCGGGACGTAGCGGTTCGCTTCGTCCGCGCCTCGCTGCGGGGATGGATCTACTGCCGCGACCACCAGGACGACTGCATCCAGTACACGGTCCAAGCGGGCAGCCAGCTGGGTGCCGGGCACCAGCGCTGGATGATGAACGAGATCGGCGCGCTCGTCTGGCCGTCCCCCGACGGCGTCGGAAAGATCGACCCGATCCTCTGGGACCAGACCGTCAAGATCGCCAAGGACGCCAAGATCATCAAGGCCGATCCGTCGGCCGACGCCTACACGAACGACATCGTCGAGGAAGCGCTCACAGGCATCACCGAGGATGCCAAGGGCGCCAGCTTCACGAAGGGCACCGTGGAGGTGACGCCCGGCGGCAAGTAGCCGCGGCTGCGTTTGAAGAGTCGGAGGGCCGGCCCGCGAGGGTCGGCCCTCTTCGCTGCCTCGGGTAGCTAGGGCGACGGGACGGGCGGGGCGAGGATCGTGATCTCCTGGCCGAATTTC
>Ga0222623_10000387_pt1 | contig 13650 bp, 11 predicted proteins | sample PLMtaG_FD_177336 | JGI IMG/M metagenome (GOLD analysis project Ga0222623, IMG submission 177336) | Groundwater sediment microbial communities from an aquifer in East River, Colorado, USA - PLM2_30_coex | ecosystem: Environmental > Terrestrial > Soil > Riparian zone | place: USA: East River...
CTCAAACCCATCGCGACGGATCCTGTGGCCGATTCGGAACACCACGCCGCGAATACTGTGGGCATTGCGGTGGTTGTTCACGAGGAGGAGCCCGTCCTCGCGGATGACGCCCCGAAGCCACTTGAGAACGTCGTCGCGGAGCATGCCCGCGCGGAGCAAAAAGCGGAACAGCGTGACTACGTCGAACGTGCCCACGTCGACCGCCTGGGTAAGGACGTCGGCCACCAGGATCTGGGCGCCGGGGGTCTTCGTTCGGGCGATCGTCGTCATCGCCTCGGACACGTCGATCCCGACGGTCTCATCGAAGAATGCCGCTCCGACGGCAAGAATCCGACCGGTGCCACATGCGAAGTCGAGGTAGCGGCCGCCGCCCCGTTCCTCCTGGACGCCCGCGAATTGCGCCTCGATATAGGGCCGCTCGAAATGGTCGAAATAGAAGGCAAGAGCGCTTCCCGGCGCGTAGAGCGCGTCATACCGGACCCCCTTGTCCGGGCTGACGTGGCTCTCGCGGTAATCGAACGAAAGCGAGTCGTGAGCCACCAATGCCCCCTCCGGCCGAGCCCCCTCCGGCCGAGCCACGCTGAACCTAAACGGAGATGCAGCATACGTGCTGCGCCGATCCGCGTATAGATCGTATCGACAAGCGCGTCCGCGACCCCGTCAGTCCATCTTCTCGACCCACGCCGCCCGCCACCCGGGCGCATCGAATGGTTCGGCGAAATAGGCCGTCTCGCGGTAGATCCTGCCGTCACGGAGCTCGACCATCGCGACGAAATGCCAGGTCCGGCCGTCCGGGTATTTCCCGATCCCGGAGCCCCACCAGGCATCGCCGTTGCCGACCACGCGCTGAACCGTGTATGCCGGCGTGACGACCCAGCGATCCTCGGCGCCAACGATCCGATGGGTAGCGTCGAGATGCGGTTCGCCGCCGGGGTAGTTGTCCATGATGGAGCGGTCGTTCGCGTCGCCGCGGACGCGCTCGCGCGACTGCGGCCACTCGGCGAGCCAATCGGGGTGCCGGAGCTCGCTCACGGTTTTGTGGTCGTGGGCCGCGTGCGCGTGCCAGTAGCGGCGGACGATCTCCTCGTTGGAGCGCTCGGGCATGTGGTCCTCCGGCGCGGATGTGTCCCGGCCACGGTACCGCGTCGCGCGCGGCAACGGCACGCTACCGATCGACGGGCGCATCTCCTTCGGGCTCCGCTGCGCCCATGCTCGCCAACCCCTCGCGGACGAGGATCACTGCGACGATGATGGCCGCGACCGCGTCGGCCCACCAGAGCCCGAGTCTGTCCGACGCGGCGAGGCTCGCGAGGCTGATCGCCGCGAGCAGCGCGGCTACCGCGGTCAGGATGCTGTCGAGTCTCAGCGCGCCGCTTCCGAGTCGCCGCGCCACCAGGTACTTGGCGCGAGCGAGCGGCGGCAGAACGACCACGGACGCCACGAGGAGCGCGACACTCGCGAGCGACATGTCGGGGTGGGACTGCGTCGCGAGCGCCCGTATCGAGCCAATGACGAGGTACCCGGCCAGGAGGATCAACGAAACGCCGACCACGCGCTCGGCCATCCTCTCGACCCGGGCTGCCCGAACCGGCTGGGCTGACTCGACGCGGAACCGCCAGATCAGCGCCACAGACGCGATCGAATCAATCACCGCATCGACGCCAAACCCGAGCAGGGAGAGGCTGCCGCTGACCAGTGCGACATAGGCCGCGAGGGAGCCGGCGATGCCGTTCCAGACCATGCTGAATGCCGACAGCCACAGTGCGCGGCGAAGATCCCTCTCCCGTGTGGCTGTCACGTTGAGTTGGGGTGGCCTATGGGTCTCGAACCCATAACCTTCGGATCCACATTCCGATGCTCTGCCTATTGAGCTAAGGCCACCGCGGGCGCCGATCCGCTGCTCCGCGGGCGGTTGAACTGCCTGGGACGCGATCGGGCCACGGCAGTCTACCCGATTCCGCCGGCCACCCGACCGCGAGGGGTTGACCGACGGCACCGTTCGCCGTTACCGTAGCCGGCAACTGAATAGCCTTATCAAGAGTGGCGGAGGGACCGGCCCTGTGAAGCCCGACAACCTACCGGCGGCGACGTCGGCAAGGTGCCAAATCCGGGCAGGTCCTCCTGCGAGATAAGGGATTGAAGACCCTTCCTCTCCAGGAAGGGTCTCTTGGTTTCGTCGTCACTCGCATCCATCCCCGGCAGGCGTCCCGTGAGGCGCCCCGGACGGAGACCGACCGATGACGATCGAGACGCCGACCAAGAGCCAGACACCCGCGACGCCGACCGCGTCGCCGGCTGTCGACGCAGCCACGACCTACGCCCACATCCTCGGCATGCGCTGTCGGGCCTGCGGCCGGCCCGAGGAGATCGGTCCGAACTACGTCTGCGCCGGCTGTTTCGGCCCTCTCGAGGTCGTCTACGACTTCGACGTCGCTCGTCGGACACTAACCCGCGAGGCGATTGCGCAGCGCCATCCCGGGATCTGGCGCTATCTCGAGCTGCTGCCCGTCTCGGCGGTGCCGGCGCGCGGGCTCGCGGTCGGTTCGACGGCGCTCGTCCCGGCCGACCGCCTCGGCGCACAGATCGACGTCGACCGCCTCTGGCTGAAGGACGACACGCGCAACCCGACGCTCAGCTTCAAGGATCGCGTCGTCGCGGTTGCCGCCGCCCGCGCCGTCGAATTCGGGTTCGACACGCTCGCCTGCGCCTCGACGGGCAACCTCGCCGGAGCAACGGCGGCCGCCGCGGCCGCCCTCGGGCTCCGTGCCTTCGTCTTCGTCCCGTCCGACCTCGAGCCCGCGAAGGTCGATCACGCCCTCGGCTACGGCGCGACCGTCGTCCGGGTCGACGGCACGTATGACGACATCAACCGGCTCAGCCTCGAGATCGCCGATGAGGAGGGCTGGGCCTTCGTCAACGTCAACCTCCGGCCGTTCTACTCGGAGGGGAGCAAGACACTCGCCTTCGAGATCGCCGAGCAGCTCGGCTGGCGCCTGCCGGACGTCCTCGTCTCACCGATCGCGTCGGGGTCGCTCTTCACGAAGGTCGCCAAGGGCTTCGACGAGCTCATCGCGATCGGTCTTGTCGAGGCCAAGGAAGTGCGCTTCGTCGGTGGCCAGCCTGAGGGCTGCTCGCCGGTCGCCACGGCCTTCGCCGCGGGCACGGATCGGATCGAGCCTGTTCGCAAGCCAGACACGATCGTCCGCTCGCTCGCGATCGGCAGCCCCGCCGACGGGCCGTACGCCCTCGACCTGGTTCGTCGGACTGGCGGCTCGATCGAGGCGATCCCGGACGCCGACACGGCGGCCACGATCCGCCGGCTCGCCGCCGCGGAGGGGATCTTTGTCGAAACCGCCGGCGGCGTGACGCTCGCTGCAGTTGAGGCGGCCCGGCGCCGCGGCGTGATTCGTGACGGCGACGAGGTGGTCGCGCTCCTGACCGGCAACGGCGTGAAGACGCCGGACGCGCGCCGCTTCGGCCTCGGCGACGCCGATGGCGACGAGATCGAGGGGGCAGCGCCGCCAATCGCGGCAACCTATGAGGCGTTCGCCGCAAGCTACGGCGGCTAACTCGCTCGGGGCCCGAAGCTAACGGGGAACGGCTCGCGGGCGGGTCAGAGCCGCTTCGAAGGACCCTCGAGCGACAGGCGATCCCGAGGCGGGGGCGACCGTGCCGCGCCCAGCGGGCGCGAGGGCCCGCCACTTGTCGAGCGCCCACTGCCAGTCGGCCGAGTCGTCGAACACGATCCGGATCGCGGCCCCCAGCCCTCGGACCGCCGAGAAGCCTTCGAGGACCCCGACCTCGACGCCCGAACTCGCATCGGTGGACAGGCGCGCCCGCCCGACCAGCTCACCGGAACGGTGCGTCAACGCGTCACCGCCGCCCAGGTCCGGGGCGACCTGCAGCAGGAAGTCATCGGCGCTCATCGGGCCTGCGACAGTGCCGGTCTGGGTCGCGGCCAGCGTGATCGATCGGCCGGCCTCCGCGCCCGACCATTCGTCTTCGGTGCGGCGCTCCGAGAAACCGCCCGGGACCTCGAGCTCCCAGCCCTCATGAAGGATCCGGACGGGCTCGCGCCGATAGCCGATGAGCGGCCCCTTGTGCACCTTCGCCGCGCGCGTCTCGACCTGGCGCGTCATCGCGTCCGTTGAGCCTCGGAGCTTTGTCAGTTCCTTCCACTCCCGCCACGGGTAGGGGAGTGACGGGTCGAGAGGGAAGGCGTGCGACAGGAGGCGAACCACTTCCTCGTGGACGGCCCGCTCGGCGTCGTCCACCGGCTGCCGCCAGCGGACCTCGGTCCACATGAGGCACAGCGCTCGGTTGAGGAAGCAGCGGGCATCGGTCGCGTCGGCCCACCACGGGGTGATGTCGAGCGCGAGGCGTGAGTCGGCGAGGGCGGCATCCAGCCAGGCGTCATCGCGTGGCCCGAGGCTCGTCGCGATCGCCCCGTCGAAGTTGAATACGACACCGGCCGGCGTCCCGAGGTGGATCGCGCCGACCCCGCGCCGGCGTGCGTCGCGGGCCGCGATGAGCGCGCTGCCGAGCCAGGTGAGATACGCCTGTTCGACGCTGGCCCGGTCACCGGCCGCGGCCAGGTCCGGTTCGGCCGAACCCTCGACACCGTTCGAGGTCCACGTAATCTCGTGCTCGAGCCCGATCCGCTGGGCGAGCCGCGCGGCGAAGGTCTGGTACCCGGGACCGACGGGCGCCAGCGTTGCCGAAATCGTGACGTCACCCTCGTCGGACGCGGTGATCGCGAACTCGTCCGCGGCCGGGTGGAGGCCGACGAGCAGCTCCCGCGCGCCCGTCGACGACGTCCGCGTCCGGGACGAGCGGACGATGTCCGGGTACTCGAGCCGGAGCCACGACTCGATGCCCGCGATCAGGCGGTCGGCCGGCGGCTGGCGGGGGATGAGTCCGCGCTTCGATGCGCGGCCGGTGACGGTCAGGGTCGGCGGTGCCATGGGACCTCGTGAGATCTGGTCTCCGACGATAGCCGGATTTGAGCCCGCTGGGGATCGGCGATTGGTACCGGTCGCGGCGACCAAGAGTCCACTCGGAAGCGCGATTCCGGAGCCTGCGGACAACGATCTGGTGCGTTTTGGTGACGTGGTGTGCGGGACGTGGTACCGCTGGGCGCGGCTTCCGGGACCATCGCGCCGCGGACTCCCAGCAAGCCACCACCTAGGGTCAGGACATCACCGGACCCCACTCCGGGCGAGTGAACGAGACCTTGTAACGTATGACCTTCACCCTAGACGTCCAGCCGATCCCCGCCACGCCGCGCCTCCACGTCACGCCGCGCCGCCTCCCGATGATCGTCGCCCTGGCGTTCTCGCTGACGGCGGTCGGCCTGTTCGCGGCGCCGGTCTCGACCGACGCCTGGAGCGGCGGCCAGTTCAGCTCGACGTCGGAGCGGCAGCTCGTCGCCCTGACGAACCAGTCGCGTGCCGCCGCCGGCCTCCGGGCCCTCAGGGTGGACTCGACCCTCACGTCAATCGCCCGGTCGCGCAGCAAGGACATGATCGTCCGCGGCTACTTCAGCCACAACATTCCGCCGTCCGGCAAGACCGTGTTCTCGATCCTCGACTCGAAGGGCTACTGCTACTCGATCGCCGGCGAGAACATCGGGTGGAACAACTACCCCGACGCCTCGGCAACGAAGACTATCCACAGCCAGTTCATGGCGTCGCCCGGCCACCGCTCGAACATCATGGGCAAGCGCTGGGACGTCATCGGCATCGGCGCTTACAAAGGCCCGACAGGCAAGAAGATGTGGACCGTGCTCTTCGCCGACAAGTGCGGATCGTCGGGCAGCGGCACGACCACGAAGACAAGCTCGACCGGCAAGACCACGCCGCGGGCGACGCCCAAGCCGACCCCGAAGCCGACTCCCGTTCCGACCCCCGTCAGGACGATGCCCCCTGAGCCGACCGATCCGATCGGCGTAGGCTTCGGTCGCGACGAACGAATCACCGGCAACCGAAACGGCGACGGCACGAGCGACGGCGATCTTGTGATCGCGAGGCCCGCCACGACCGGTTCGCTCCGTGTCGCGGAGCCCTCGACACCGCCTGGGCTCATGGACACGATCGTCGGCGACGTGACCGGGTTCTTCCTCGGAGGCTGACGCCCGCGGCGGCTGAGTGTCCTTCGGGGCCACGCGGCGCGGCTACACTGCCGGGGATGCCCCCGATCCTCGAGGCACGCCACCTCACCAAGCGATACCGGCTCGGTGCCCAGACCGTGGATGCGCTGCGAGGCGTGTCACTCTCGGTCGTCGCGGGCGAGTTCGTGGCACTCATGGGTCCGTCCGGGTCCGGCAAGAGCACGCTTCTGCAGCTCCTCGGTGGCCTCGACCGCCCGACCTCCGGCGAGGTTGAGCTCGAGGGCAAGTCGATCAGCCAGCTTTCTGATGACGACGCGACGCGCCTCCGACGCGATCGGACGGGCTTCGTCTTCCAGTCGTTCAACCTGATCCCACTTCTTGACGTCACCGAGAACGTCGCGCTGCCGTTTACGATCGCCGGCCACGACACGCGGGGCGGCGAGCTCGCCGAACGGATCCGCGACGTCATCGCCCTCGTCGACCTTGCCGGCAAGGAGCACCACAAGCCCGACGAGCTGTCGGCCGGCGAGCAGCAGCGCGTCGCCGTGGCTCGGGCGCTCGTGACCAGACCGGCGCTCCTCTTCGCCGACGAGCCGACCGGCAACCTCGACTACACGACCGGCACGGAGATCCTCCATGCGCTCTGGCGGTCATGCGTCGAGCGGCACCAGACGGTTGTCCTCGTCACCCACGATTCCAAGGCCGCGGCCTACGCCGACCGGGTACTGGTCATCTCCGACGGCAGGATCGCCGACGAGATCGATCTCGGGCGCCGCCAGGTCCACGATGCGACGCCGCTCATCACGCGCCTCGCCGAACTGGGCCTGTAGCACGTGGGCGGCCTCACGTCGCTCGCCTGGCGGAGCCTCGCCGTTCGCCGCGGCCGGACCGCGCTGTCGATCGTCGGAATCGCGCTTGGCGTCGGGGTCGTATTCGCCTCGCTCGCGACCGATGCCGGGATCCAGGCATCGATCGATCGGACCGTTCGGGACCTCGTCGGGCGGGCGGATCTGCGGGTTGCGGCCTTTGGCGATCCGGGCCTCTCCGCGGACAGCGTGGCGGCGATCGCAGATGCGCCGGGGGTCGTCGTCGCGGCCCCGGTGCTCGAGCGTCGGACCTACCTCGAATCGGACCTCGACGACCCGAACGTCGTGCCGAAGCCCGTCACCATCCTCGGCGTCGACCCGACGCTCGAGGAGAAGGTTCGTCCGCTGCCGCTCGTCGCGGGTAAAGAGCTCGCGGGACCGGAGGCGTTCACCGTCCTGGTTACGGAGCGGCTCGCAGGTGAGGACGCCCTCAGCGTCGGCTCCGATCTCACGTTCCAGGCCGGTGCCGAGGGCCCGATCTCGCTCAAGGTCGTCGGGATCGTCGAGGGCGACGGGCCGTTCGTCGGGTCGAGCGGCCGGACCGTCATCGTCCCGCTCCGAACGGCGCAGCGGCTGCTCGGCGAGGAGGGCGTCAGCCGGGTCGACATCGTCGTCGGCGAGGGCGCGTCTGCGCTCGAGGTGTCGGACGCCCTGGAAGTCGCCCTGACCTCCGAGCCGTACGTCCTCTCGTCGCCACGCGACCTGGCCGCGTCCCTCAGCGTCTCAACCGCCGACTTCCGCTCGACGACGGCGCTCATCGCGGCGATTGCCCTCTTTGTCGGGGCGTTCCTCATCTTCAACACGCTGTCGATGACGGTCACGGAGCGGGTCCGCGAGCTGGGCCTGCTCCGAGCGGCGGGCGCCACGCGCCGCCAGGTGGGTCGGTTCGTCATCGTCCAGGCGGTCATCCTCGGCCTCGTCGGATCCGTCGTCGGTCTCATCGTCGGCATCGCCCTCGCCGAGCTCATGGCGGTCTACGTCCGATCGATCGCGTCGATTCCGTTCGAGCGCGTCGGACTCGCCGCCCCATCCGCGCTCGTTGCCTTCGCGATCGGGCTGTTCGTCACGCTCGCGGCTTCGCTCGAGCCGGCCCGCCGGGCGGGGGCGATATCGCCGGTCGAAGCGTTGAAGGCGCGCCTCGACCCGGCGGCGGCCCAACGGGCGAGGCTCCGCTGGCTCGTCGGTGTGTTCGTGGCGGTCGGCGTCGCCGGGCTACTCATCTGGCCTCGGGACGCGGGGGTGCCGGGACTCGTTCGCGCCGGCGTCGTATACACGCTGATGCTCGTCGTCGTGCTCGCGTCGCCGGTGCTCCTGGGCGCGCTGGCGCGGATCGCGGGACTGCCGTTCGCCCGGATCCTCAAGCTCGAGGAGCGGCTCGCCCGCGCCGCGCTGGCCCGCGACCGCAGCCGAACGGCCCTGACCGTCGGGGCGTTGACCGCGGGTCTCGCGATGATCGTCGCGATCGGCGGCGTCGCGGGCCAGTCGCGCTCGGCGGCGAGCGCCTGGCTGGCCGAGGTGATCCCGGGCGACGAACTCGTGACCTCGATCCGCCCCATCGACCTGGTCGAGGAGGCGGGCACGGTCGAGGAGCTCGCCGCGGTCGACGGCGTGGCCCGGGTGAGCCCCATCGCCACGTTCGAGGTGGCCCACGAGGGCGTCCGCACCGACGCCGCGGCGGTCGTCGGGAGGGACATGCTCGCGGACGGGCGGCTGCGGATCCTGGCCGGTGACCGCGAGGATGCACTGGCCTCGCTCGACAAGGGCGGCTCGACAATCCTGCCGCGGGCGTTCGCCGAGCAGGAGAAGCTCGGGGTCGGCGGCATCTTCTCCATCACGCTTGGCCGCGGCAGGTTCCTCGACTTGCGGGTCGCCGCGATCGCCGAGCGGACGATTCCCGGTCGGGCCGGGGAGGCCGCGCTCATCGGCTGGAGCGACGCGACGAGCGCCCTGGGCGTGGCCGGCGCGGACGTCTTCGCGATCCGCTACGAGCCCGGCCGCGAGGCGGATGCCCGACCGCGGCTCGAGGAGGCGGCGCGGTCACTGGCCCTCGAGCCCAACCCGCTCGATCGGGTCGCCGGCGCGGTCGACGCGGCGCTTGGGCGCGTCTTCGGCTTGTTCGACGCTTTGGCAATCGTCGCCGTCATCGTCGCCGCCCTCGGCATCGTCAACACGCTCACGATGAACGTCCTCGAACGGGTCCGCGAAATCGGCGTGCTGCGGGCCGCCGGGATGACGATCAGCCAGGTGCGACGTACGGTCGTCGTCGAGGCCGGCATCCTTGGAGTCGCCGGATCGATCCTCGGGATCCTCACCGGCATCGTCGCTGGTGCGGTCATGGTCGCCCTGGCCGGCGGCGACGCCGCGCTGGGATTCAGGTTGCCGTGGGGCTCGATCGGGCTCGCCGCCGGCCTCGGGATCGGCCTGTCGATGCTCGCCGCCTGGTACCCGGCGCGCCTTGCCAGCCGCCTCGCGATCGTACGGGCCGTTCAGCACGAGTAGCGGATGGTAGACTCGCGCCCTCGTGAAGGTTCGGATCGACCCGCGATCTTGGAGGAGCCCACAAATCGGATGACGATCGCCATCCCGCGGATGACCCGCCTACCCATCGACCAGCGCGGGATCACCCTGGCGGACTTCCTCGTCCCCATCCAGGTTGGCGAACGGCTCGGCGTCCGGGTCAGGAATATCGCCCTGATCGTTGCCGGCGCCCTGCTCATCTACCTGACAGCGAGGATCGCGTTCCCAGTCCCGGGCTCACCGATTCCCGTCACGGGCCAGACATTCGGCGTGCTGCTGGCCGGCGGCGCCCTCGGCTTCCGCCGAGGCGTGTCGAGCGTGGCGCTCTACGTCCTCATCGGGCTGATCGGACTGCCGTGGTTCGCGGAGGGCAAGGGCGGCGTCAACGTGATCCTGGGTGCCTCCGGCGGTTACCTCGTCGGATTCGTGATCGCGGGGGCGGTTGTCGGCCGCCTCGCGGAGTTGGGCTGGGATCGGCGGATCCACGGTGCGGTCGCCGCAATGCTGATCGGCAACGTGGCGATCTATCTCGTCGGCGTGCCCTGGCTGATGGCCGTCGCAGACCTCGACCTCCAGGCTGGGATCGCCCAGGGCGTGACTCCGTTCCTCATCGGTGACGCGATCAAGCTGGCTCTCGCCGGGGCGGCGTTTCCGGTTGCGTGGTGGATCGTCGGGCGGCGGCCAGGCGAGCGCTGACGCCGGGCCAGGGTGACGCCCTCTGATATCGAGGGGCTGTACGGCCCCGATAGCGAGGCTTGGCGGCTGAATCGTGAGGCGATGCTGCTGCTTGGCGCAGGCCCGCGCGCGCTGCTCCTCCAGCTCGCCCACCCGCTCGTCGCAGCCGGGGTCGATGAGCACAGCGACTTCCGGGCCGACCCGTGGCGACGGCTCCAGGGCACGCTTCGGAGCTATTTGACGATCGTCTACGGAACGGCGACTGCGGCACGGGCGGAGATCCGCCGCCTGAACGGGCTCCACCGATCGATCGCCGGCGCCGGCTACACCGCCCGCGATCCCGACCTGGCGCTCTGGGTTCACGCGACGCTGGTCGATACGACGATCGCCGCCTACGACGCTTGGCTCGAGCCGATGCCACGGGACCAGCGAGCGCGCTACTACGCTGAGACGCTGCCGATCGGCCGGGACTTCGGCGTTCCGGCTGATCTCCTGCCGCCCGACCTCGACGCGTTCGAGTCCTACGTTGCCTCGATGCTGGCGCCCGACGGGCCGATCCGGGTCTCGCCCGTCGCCCGCGACCTGGCCGACGCGGTTCTCCATCCGCCGCTCGGGCCCGTCGTACCGGCGCTCGCGGCGGTTCCGGCACGGTTCTACGCGTGGACGCTCTGGCCGTCGATCGGATTGCTGCCGGTGTCCGTCCGCATCGACTATGGCTTCCGCTGGGGGCCGCTCGAGCGAGCCGTGTCCGCCTGGCTCGTCGCTGGTTGGCGAGGCTGGCGGCCGCTACTCCCGGTCTCGTTCCGGCAGATGCCCCAGGCCCTCGCGGCCGATCGTCGCGTATCCGGCGAGGCGCTCCGCTAGATCCTTGACCCGGTCGCCACGAGGCAGATTCGGGGCGATTCATCCGATCTGCCGCCGCCTGCGCAGTATCCGGTGTCTCTGCCCGATCGACCCGGATCGAAGCGCGCAAGGGTCGGCAGGCGCCCTATCCATCGGAGGACCCTCGACCATGTTTCGCCATGCCCGGCGGCCGATTGCCGCAGCCGGCGCCCTGTTGATCCTCGCGTCATCGGTCGGAGGCGCCGCCGCCTCGAGCCACCGCGAGGCCCCGCTCATCTCGAAGGACGCATTCGCCGATACGACCGACACGTACGCCTTCGTGTCGCCCTCGAATCCGAACAACATCGTGATCGCCGCCAGCTGGATTCCGTTCGAGGGTCCCGAAGGCGGCCCGAACTACTGGGAGTGGGATCCAACCGTCGAGTACTCGCTGAACGTCGACAACGACGGTGACGCGGTGGCCGACGTCACGTACTCGCTGACCGCCGAGACGTCGATCCCCAACGGCAACACGTTCCTCTACAACACAGGCCCGATCACATCGCTGAGCGACGGCGATTGGAACATGAAGCAAAAGGTCACGATCCGCGAGAAGGTCGCGGGCGGGGCGACGAACGTCCTCGTCAACGACATGCTCACGACGCCCAGCAACATCGGCAAGAAATCCACGCCGAACTACGGCGCCCTCGAGAGCGCGGCGATCCGGACCGTCGGCAGCGGTGCCAGCCAGATGAAGATCTACGCGGGCCAGACCGACGACGCCTTCTGGGTCGACCTGCAGGTCTTCGATCTGCTGACGCTTCGTGGCCAGGATGCCCCGATCGGCTATACGGGCGGCAACAACCGGCCCCAGGACTCCGTGTCGGGCTTCAACGTCCATACCCTTGTCCTCGAGATCCCGATCTCGCGCCTCAAGCAGGGCAGCGAGCCCGTGCTCGGCGTCTGGGCTGCGTCGTCTCGCGGCGGCAGCCAGGTGTCCCGCCTTGGGATGCCACTCGTCAACGAGGTCGTGATCCCGCTTGCGCTCAAGGACACGTTCAACACGCTGGCACCGAGCCAGGACCTCGGCGTCTACACGAGCGGTCCGGGCGCCGGCCACCTGCTCCAAAAGAGCGTCGAGGATCCCGAGATCGGCCGGCTTCTGTGCGGCCTCTACGGCGTCCCGCTTCCGGCCGACGCCAACAACGACTGCTCGACCGAGGTCACGCTCGGCACGCCGCGCTCCGGTCGGGGCGACATTTTCGACATCTTCCTGAAGGGCATGGTCCTCGCCAAGCCGTTCACGATCACGACGAAGAACGGTCCCGTGACCCTGCCGGCGGGCTTCAACGTCAACCGTCCGGCGGGCGCCGTCCCGGCCGAGATGATCCGCGTCAACACCAACATCAAGGGCGACCTCTGCTCGCCGACGCCGAGCCGGCTCGGCGTCCTGGGTGGTGACGCCTGCGGCTTCCCGAACGGCCGACGCCTGACCGACGACGTCGTCGAGATCGAGCTGCTTGCCGTGGCGGGCGCCGCCTACCAAGCGCTCGATGGCCGCGAGGCGGCGTTCAGCTTCAACCCGGCCCTGATCGGCGTCCTCACCGATGGCGTCGATTACAACGACCGACTGTTCCGGAGCTCGTTCCCGTACTTCGCCCGGGCACAGTCCGGCCAGACCCACTTCCATCAGAACCAGATGGGTCCGCGGCCCACTCCGGTCTGACCAATCCTGGGGGTTGACTCGAAGGGCCGGCGGCGACGCCGGCCCTTCGGCATGGCCGCTGGCAGTCGCCCGCGATCCCGCTTCGCAGCGGCTGCCACCCGTAGACTCGCCGTATGCAGAGCATGCTGTTGTTGTCCGGGTTCGTCCAAGGTTTGGTGGGCGGTGTTACCACCCTCTTGGTTCTGGCCGTTCGAGCGGCCCTTGAAGGCAAGCCCGGGGTGACATTCGCCGACCTGTGGGTGGCCCTCGCGGTGGGCGTCGCGGTTGGCACCGTGCCAGGCGCGCTCGCGAGGCTCATCGCGTGGCGGATGGGACGACATGGTGGCCCGTACTTCGTTGGCGGATCCATGGGTTCGGGCGGCTTCGTCAACGAACTCTCCACTTCGACCGCCGAAATGGATCGCTTCGACAAGTTCACAGACCGGGCCCGCAAGGTCTTGACACTGGCTCAGGACGAGGCGCAACGGTTCAACCACAACTACATCGGCACGGAGCACATCCTCCTGGGCCTCGTTCGCGAGGAAGAGGGTGTCGCGGCCCGGGTCCTGCGAAAGATGGACGTCGAGCTCGCCAAGGTCAGGACGGCCGTCGAGTTCATCATCGGCCAGGGGAACCAAGCAGTCGTCGGCGAGGTGGGCCTAACGCCCAGGGCCAAGCGAGTCATCGAGCTCGCGATCGACGAATCTCGAGGGCTCGGCCACAACTACATCGGCACGGAGCATCTCCTCCTTGGGCTCGTCAGAGAGGGCGAAGGAATCGCCGCCGGCGTCCTCGAGTCGCTCGGCGTCAATCTCGACAAGGTTCGCCACGAGGTCATCCGCGTCCTCAACACCCCACAAGATTCCGGCTGAGTCGCTCTGCCTTTTCCGCGACACAAACCGTGGACCCAGGTCCTCCGATTTCGAACGCCGCGCGAAACCACTTCCTTTCTAGCC